>Ga0136555_1000157_pt1 | contig 26601 bp, 36 predicted proteins | sample AntRauTorckE5432_FD_104927 | JGI IMG/M metagenome (GOLD analysis project Ga0136555, IMG submission 104927) | Saline lake microbial communities from Rauer Islands, Antarctica - Metagenome Torckler E5 #432 | ecosystem: Environmental > Aquatic > Non-marine Saline and Alkaline > Saline | place...
CTGAGGTGATAACGTATGCAACAGAACGAATTAGTTTTCTGTCTGCCAAGGCTTCTTTTACAACTGCTGGAAAGTTTACTTTTTTTCTATATAAATTTTTTGCACTATGATATAGATTCTGTGCGTCTATAAAGATACCAACTCTTTGGTTCTCATTTTTTATAATTGCCATATTAAATTTTAAATTATTAAATTAAATTTTATCTACTTCTATTTTTATTAAAAAATTTGTTTAATTAAAACTAAAATTAGAAATAAGTAGATATATTCTTATGTTAACATTTTTCTTAAATCAAAAGCTGGGATATCCCAGCTTTTGAATATATATTTAAACTTTATCCTCTATTCTTAAGTCCAAGCTTCTTTACAAGAGATTTGAATCTCTTAGAACTCTTCTTCTCAAGATATTTAAGGTGAGACTGTCTGTCCGCAACCATTTTAAGTAGTCCTCTTCGTGAGTGATTATCTTTCTTGTTCTTCTTAAGATGTTTTGCTAGTTCGTCGATTTTTCGGCTCAAAATACCTGCTTGAGCTTCGGGAGAACCAGTATCAGTCTTGTGAACTTGGACTTCTTTTATTGCGTTTTCTTTCTTTCTTTTTGTTAACATGAGCGATATTTTAACACATATAATATAAAAAGCAAGCTTTATTGTTGATTTATGGGCTTGAATAGTCTTTTAATATATTTTCGTTCCAATAATTGACCATACTTCTTCTGTTGCTAAATCATCAAATTTTAGGCTGGCTAATTTCTTCGTATCTATAAATAATTTATTTGAGCCTAGGTTTAACATAATACTTTCTATTTTATATTTCCTATATGTAAAATTCAAGTAGTTATTGGAACTAGACAACAAGATAAATAGGTGTATACTTAAGGTACACCTTATTATTTAATATAATAACTATGACCACAAGATTTGTAGGCACAAAAGAGTTGCGTCAAAATATGGCCAAGATAACCAAAGAAGCTCAAGAGAAAAATGAGTGTATTATTGTTTTACGTAAAAATAAACCTATTTTTGAACTACGCCCCCTATCTGATGAAGATACATTAGTAGAAAGCTTCAGACATGATATCGAAGAAGCTCGTGCAGACAAAAAAGCAGGAAAGATTTTCTCCCAAGAACAGGTGCTACGTGAACTTGGACTATGAAAATCAAAGTTTTGTATTCAAAAAAGGCAAGAAAAGATTTAAAGAAGCTCGATATTAAAATTGCTCAAAGAATTGCCCTTAAAATAAAATACTATTCTTTGCAAGATGACCCTCTCAAACACGCTAGCTTTCTCAAGCCACCATGGGATGATCTATATAAATTTAGAATTGGTGAATACAGAGCAATTTTCGAATCAGATTCAAAAGGTAATCTCTTACTTCTGACAATCATGAAAATCGGACACCGTAAGAATGTTTATAAATAGAATACAGATCAGCCTTTGACAACCTGTAAATATTTAAAAAATAAGTTACAATATCCTCCATGGCAAAAAGAGCAACAGGAGTAGAAAAAAAGAGAACAACTCGGTCAAAGAAAACTCCGAAACGTCTCGCAATAAAAAAAGAAATGCTTGCTGCAAAAGCGGCTAAGCTAAATCGAAAGGGTGGTAAAAAGAAATAAGCATTTTTTACAACCAAAGATTCTGGGTGCCCTTTCGGTGCCCTTTTTCTTTTCTTCTAATTCAAACAGGATTTTGAACTTCTTGATATAATAAACTTTATGCACGAAACTCTTAAGAAAGAAATTAAAGAATACCTGGTAAATAAATACCAACCACAAGCAATAATCTTGCACGGCTCTAGAGCTTCAGATAACTACCGACCTAATAGCGATTGGGATTTTTTTGTATTTGTTAAAGAAGGTGAACAAAATAAAAAAGAGGCGTGTGAAATATATAACGAACAAGCTTTAGATGTTGTCTTTGTTAATTATCCGAATATTAGCGAAATGTTTCTTAATAAGCTTGTGGCAGTTTCACACTCGATTGAAACTCTATATGAAATAGAAGAAGGTGTTGGCGAAAAAATAGTAAAGAAAGCAAAAGAAACCCGCGCTAAAGGGATTACACTTAGCAAGGAAGAGAAAGAGCTGATTATTTTTACTATATATAAAAGTGTTAACAATCTTACTGATTTGCAAGAAAATGATGCTGTATTCTTCTTCAGGCTTGGTCGTGATTTCTTTCGACAAGTATTGAATGGTTGGTTTAGAGTCATCAAGAACGAATACTCACTCCCTCCTTACTTATCAATTCCATATATTCAAAAAAATGACCCCGAATACTACTCCCTACTCGAAGTTTTGTGGTCCACTAAAAGCAACAAAGAAAAAGTTGATGCTGCTAAATTAATTTTTCAGAAGATAAAAAATTCGGTTTAAAAGAATTGTACCAAGTTAAAATTTAACAATTCCTTTTTTGATATAATAATATTTATGAAAGATAAAACTATGTATTTTATAAGTGGTGTTTCTGGAGTAGGTAAAACTTCTATAATAAATCATCTAAAAGTCTTATTAGACAATAACTACGAGGTTCATGATTTTGATGAAAGGGGTGTTCCGTCTGGAGCAAATCATGACTGGAGAATAGAAGAAACTAAATACTGGATACAGCAGGGCACAGAAAAAACAGAGGATAATATTAGATTTATTGTATGTGGTTTTGCAAACCCAGATGAAATTGAAAACATCCAAAAAGATTTTCCTGGTATTAAAATAAAAACAATTCTTTTAGATGGAGAAGACGAAGTAATTGAAAATAGACTACGGAATAGAAATGAAGATAAAAACGTTCAAGAAGATTTACAGCGTGTAGTTGGTTCAACAGAGGAGTTTATTCAAAACAATAGAAAGTTCACTCCGATACTAAGAAGCATTTTCAAAAAACATAGTTATCCTATTATTGATACTACCCATATCACACCAGAAAAAGTAGCTGAAGAGGTTATGAAGTTTATAAAATAATTTTAAATAATCAAAAAACTAATACTTACTCAAATCAAACCACTTATTTTGAAATCCTGCCTTCTTTAGAATTCTCATTACAAAATCTGTTTTACCATTAACATACTCGTCCTCACTCAGTGTTTTTTCTGTAAGTAATTCTTTTTTAAGCTGATCGTATTGATTTTTTTCTTCGACATGTTCTCTTAGATAATCTCTGAACAAAATCTGTCTTTCTAAAAAACTTCCTCTTGCACTATATGCGATAGAAAGATGAAATTGGACCGGGTTACCTTTCCTAAGTAAATACCTTTCCCCTGCTTCAGATTCTTCAGTTATGCCAACTTCCTGAGGGTATCCAAGTAAGGATAGAGACTTGATTAAGTCGTTGATCTCCTTCCAGGAGGGCACGACAACAACCATATCAATAATTGGTTTTGAAGCGAGCCCAGGAATAGAAGTGCTACCGATATGCTCCATGGATAGTATTTTGTCGCCAAGCAGCTCTTTTATCTTTCTAGACTCATTCCTATACATTTCAGACCATGTCGGGTCATAATCAACAACTTCTATAGCGGAGCTGTCGAATCGTCTTGTGTTTGATTCCATATATTAAATTTTACCATATCAAAAACTTCGCTTTTTTCCAACACCCTTTTTCTTTTGCATAATTATTATAGATATATCCAAATAAAAAAGCCCCTTGAAATTATCTTAAAGGCCTTAAGGTTGTAGCTTATAAAGCTGTGAAACCTTTTAGTCTGGGCGAACCCAAACAGCTTCACAGTCTTCTTCGATCACAGAACCAGGAGAAGGGCATTTTTTCCACGTACCGTCTGAGGAGGCATATAAGTCGCCTGCTTTCAGCGTCGTTCCGGGTCCAAGCTCTTTTCCGCTTATGATACTGTTGTTTTCGGGGTGCTGTATTTTCATTTTATTTCCGGTTTTTTCTGTCAGTTCATTCAAAAGAATCTTCCTAAGATACTACAACAAAGGTTATTCATGTCAAATACTAAATTCCAGATTCTAATATGAAAAAGTAGATATTTAACTGCTATAATTATTGTGCGACATGGCAGATTTAAATAAAAAAGTAAAAAGAAGTGTTACTGAAATTGAAAAGTATAAGCGACAGTTTTTAGAATATATCGAAATCGAACGTGGGCGAAGTTTAAAAACAGTTGATAATTACAATCGGTATTTAACTCGCTTTTTTGATCATACAAAAGCAAAGAAAATAACAGATATTACAGAGGACAGACTAAGAGAGTTTAGATTATGGCTCAATCGACAACCAGGAGCTCAAACTGCAGGACATGGAGGTGAAAAACCAACCATGAAACGTCGAACTCAAAACTATTATTTAATTGCTTTGCGATCTTTTCTTAAATATTTAGCACGGCAATCTATTACTGCCCTTCCTCCTGAACGAATTGAATTAGCGAAAGTTCCCGACAGAGAATTAGATTTGATTTCGATGAATGAATTAACAAAACTAATGAATGCTCCAGACCTATCAACACTAAAAGGCTTAAGAGATAAAGCAATTTTAGAATTATTTTTCTCAACAGGCCTTCGTGTTTCTGAATTGTGTTCTTTGGATAAAGATTTAGATATCGACAAAGATGAGTTTTCGATTAGAGGAAAAGGTGAAAAAGTTAGAATTGTTTTTATTTCTGATGAAGCGAGAATTGCTGTTAGGAAATATTTGGGAAAGAGAACCGATATGGACGAAGCACTTTTTATTAGAGTTGCTGGTAAGGCGGGTAATAAAAGTTTGGATAAGAAAAGTACTTTAAGATTAACTCCTCGGTCCATCGAAAGAATTGTTAAATATTATGCAATTAAAGCTGGTATCTCAAAAAAGGTAACTCCACACGTGATTCGTCATAGTTTTGCTACTGATCTTCTGTCGAATGGCGCTGATCTGCGCTCAGTTCAGGCGCTTTTGGGTCATGCAAATATTACGACTACGCAGATATATACTCACGTTACAGATAAACATCTCAGGGATATTCATAAAAAGTTTCATCGGAAGAAGTAGGTTTTACGTAAAAAGATGAAAGCCCCGACCTCGCGTAATGCGAAATCGGGACTTAGAATGCGTTATCGGTTGTTGAATGCTTTTCCCCCTTAGGAAATTGCTTCGAGTTGTTCTCTGCTACGGAAGTAGTGTTGAGGTGGCTTGGGATGGTTTCGTTTTCGAATACCTTCCCAGGTAACTTCAAGTGCTTCCGTTCCTCGAATCACATCTGGTCCCACGAAGACAACCAGTGTGTCGTTTTCGTCGACAATTGCGCCAACGTGGACACCTTTTGGAATTCCTTCCAAAAGACGACCTTTTTGAATCTTACTCGCCAGATTCTGGGCTGTTTTTCGGGGCATCGTATTGAATGCCCTGGGCTCAAGATGGCTTTGTCCAATGTGACAAGCTAACCTTTTTTCTCGGACCTCGTTTGCTGTTTCTAAAATCACATCATTGATGTGATTTATATGATCTCCTGCCCTGACTTTTTTCTTCTCCATTTTTCCTTTCCTTTCTTTTTAGATGTTGAAAACCGATAACGCTTTCGATGAACAACTAATATCAGATTCTACTCCTCTTAAAAATAATTGCAAGCCCACTCTTTATTTATTGTTTATATTTTTTAAATCTTTTTAAAATAAAAAAGCGAGAATCTAATGTTCTCGCCTTGGTTCTCTATCTAAAAAATTAGGAGTTGGAAAGATGTTTTCGAATATTTAGTCCGTCTGTGTTCATGTCTGTATATAGGTAAAAGTTTGCGGTATTTCAATCTCGAGTGGTTCTATTTCTATTCTATCATTTAAATAACCTCATGATATAGTAATGAGTAATTATATAATTATATGAAATTAATTTCATGGAACGTCAACGGAATACGTGCTTGGAGTAAAAAAGAGAACACTTTCTCTTGGTTTTTAAAGCAAAAACCCGATTTTTTTTGTTTACAAGAGATAAAAGCAGAATCTAATCAGCTCACTGAAGAATTACTAGAGACAGAAGGATATTTTTCATATTTTGAATCTTCAAAAATGAGAAAAGGTTATAGTGGTGTCGCCATTTATACAAAACACGAACCCGATCATGTAGATACTGGTTTAGGAATAAAGAAGCTCGATCAAGAAGGACGCTTTTTAGCACTACATTATGGAAATTTTGTTGTGATTACTTGTTATTTCCCAAATGGAGGAGGAGGTCCGGTTAGATTAAAGTATAAATTTGATTATTATGATGCTTTTTTGAAATATATAGAAAAGTTAAAGAAACAGAAGAAACAAGTAATTTTTTGTGGAGATGTAAATACTGCTCACAATGAAATAGACTTAGCTCGACCAAAAGCAAATGAAAAGAATACAGGATTTCTTTCAGAAGAAAGAGCTTGGCTCGATAAGGTAACTTCAAAAGGATGGACTGATACGTTTCGATTTAAGCATCCAAATAAGAAAGATGCGTATTCTTACTGGGATATGAAGTCTAGGGCTAGAGACAGAAATGTTGGCTGGAGAATAGATTACTTTTTTACTTCTCCTAATTTAGAAAAGAATATCAAAAGTGCAAAGATTCATAGTGATATTTATGGAAGCGATCATTGTCCGGTTAGTTTGGAGTTGAAGGGGTAAATAAAAAAACACCCCTCGACTACGCTCGGGGTGTAAAGTTTAAGGGTTAGAACCTAGAGCTTATCTTTAAAGCTCAGCAGAGGCACTGCCAGTTCGAATGTTTTACTCAGGTTCCATAACCTTAGCTGTAAATTTTCCAGCCTCATCCACTGAGAGTTTTACCCTGTCACCTGTGTTATGGAGGTTAATGTTCCAGCCTCCATAACTGTCTCGTTCAAAGCTAAAAGTATCAATTTCCACAAATGCCATTTCTCTACCATCCACTGTTCTTGTTGGTGGAGATAGTGCAATTTGGCAAACTTTCCATGTTGGACTGATCAGCGCTCTGCCGAGTCCTGCGTTTATGAATGTACTAACTATTTCTCCCTCGTATACTCCTTTAGCTAATATTACAGAACTCAGTGCAAGGTATTTGTATTCTTCTGCATTTTTTTTCATAGTGTTTTTAATAGTTGAGTTTGGTTTGAAAATACATAATCCGCTTAGCGTTGTGCTAGCAAGTCGATTACATACTTTCTTCCAAACTCAATCTACCTCCTTTCAAAGAACTGGCTTTTTCTTACTTGAATATAGAATACAATGAATATTTGATTCTGTACAATTATGTTATATTTTTATTCCACTAATTTATTTTAACTATATTTATCAACATATTATGTATACAAATTTGACGAATATATCGACATAATATAGACTATTTATATGAAAATAACTTCAAAACAATCAGTCTTTCTTGGTTTAGAAGAAAAAGAACATCAAATGCTAAATGCTTTGGAAGATAAAACTCCCTATCTTATACAAGAAATATCAGAGCTTACTAATATCCCTAGAACAACTCTTTACACAATACTCCCCTCCTTAGAAGAAAGATCACTATTGGTAAAGAGAAAGGTTGGTAAGAAAACAAAATGGAAGAAAAATATAAAAAAATATCTTGCTGAATTTGAGAATATTTTTGGAAAAGAATCTTTAAGTGCAACATCTTCAGGAAAGACAAGCACTATTCAAATAGAAACTGAGCCAAAGAGAATGTCACAGGCTTTTGTAGACATAACAAATGTTCCAGAAGGAAGTCGAATATCAGGAATTCAACCAAAAAGCTCAATCAGTAGTCTCTCAAAAAAGATGGACCTTGAGAGTGTCATAACATTTAATAATAATGTAAAAGAAAAAGAACTTATTGTTGAAGGAATTATTCACGAAGACTCTTATGTTGAATTCCTGCAAAGACTTTCAAAAGAAGATTCCAAAAGGTTCCTAAAAAGTTTTGGAGAGCGCTCAGCCGATACTTCTGTGCTACCACCAGAGATTCTTTCTGATACTTCAGCAGAAATTTTAATGTCAACAGATAGAGTAACTATTACAAACTGGGAGAAAAATATTCTAGTGACTATTTCTGATCCTGATATTTCAAAGCTCGTTAAGCATATGTTTGACGCAACAAAATATCACCTATCTAAATACAACCAAAATGAAAAGATTGCAAAAGAACTAATTCAGATATCAGAAGCAGAAGAGTAAATAAAATACCAAAATGTCAGGGTTGAACCCTGACATGAAGAAATACTGAAGAAAAGTTAAAGTTTTCTTCAGAAAGGAAGTCTGACTTACACATTACATAAGCCAGACCTACTTATTGCCCTATCTCACCCTTATGCTAATATCTCCTTAAATGAGTACGAAGCAAGAATCAACAAAAATTCATCTAGGAGAGTGTCGGATTGGAGAAAGTGGGATTGTTGAATGGCTTGTCATGACAATTCAACACAGAGAATCTATGCTAAGAAAAGTGGGTGTCTATAAAATTTGGGAGCAGATAAAAGTTGAAGGACATTTTTTGGAATGTGTAAGTCAAGAAGAATGTCTGATTTGTTTTTTACCTTCTGGGTATGTTAGAAAAGTTTTGTATACTGGAGAGGTTTTTATCGGCAATAAAAACTATCTTTCTGGAAGATTAAGGCATTACTTATTTAATTCCACTAGTATATATTACGAAAGCGCTTTCCTTCTATTCGACAGCAGACCAATCAAAGTAAGGCTAATTTAGCTGAAGCAAATGTCCTTTATAAAGGACATTTTTTATTTACAGACTTATCCCCAGTTAAGTTTAGAAGTGTCCTTTACGTGTCCTTTACGTTTAGTATAATTATTGGCAGATCAGTAGGTACGTTCTCTTCCTCTAAAAGGTCGCTTCAAAAGAAAAAGAAGTTATTTGTTATAGGAATGGAATGTGGTGAAATTTTGTTCTTTCAAATACGTTCTTTCAAAAAATATCAAATTTGAAAACTCATTTAATTATCTTTGTTTTGCCACGCGCATATTAGGGATTTAAACCCTTGAACAAATCAGGCTCCGAGGGCCTCACAAAAAGATTAAAAGAATTTTCAAACAAAACCGCATAGCGCAAAAACAATCTCGTTCTCGTCTCCAAACCCCTTAGCTGTGCGGTTTTTCTATTCCCAAATTTAAATTACTAATAAAAGACATTTTAAAGTTGGAACTCAGGGTTCCAACTAACTTACATGATGTTTATCCCTAAGTGCTTTAACTTCCTTTTCATCTTCGTCCCCCATTCTTTGTTTGCCTTTATCTCCTAATTCTTTCAATTCTTTTGGACCTAACTCTTTTAATTCTTTTGATTTATTAATTAAATATTCTTTAGTATTCTTTTTGGGATCATCTAAAACTTCATCAAATAAAGCATGTAAAATATTTCCAATCATTGGTCCTGGCTTAATGCCCAACTCTTTTATTAAGACTTCCCCATCAACTTTAAGCATTCCAACTGAAATTGGGTCCCGTAAGGCTTCATCAATCATTGATTGATACTTTCTAAACCTAAATGGTTGCTCTTTTGGTCGTCCTGTTCCAATCCTGTCGCACTTTCTAATATTCATTAAGTCCCAAATGTTTTCTTCCCCTACCCTAACTATCATTCGACGAACTGCACTAAGTGTAATCTCATCAGGATCAGAAAAAAACATATGCCAACGAACAAGTTTGGTAACTTTCTCTATAATTTCTTTAGAAAATCTTAATTCTTTGAGAGTTTTATTTGCGACTCTTGCTCCAACAACCTCATGACCAAAAAAAGTTGTCTTCCCGCCCTTTTCAACTCTTTTTGTTTCAGGTTTTGAAACATCATGAAAAAGTGCCGCAATTCTTAGGTCTAAATCGTAGCCTTTATCGGCGGCATGCTGTAATGCTCTAAGAGAATGTTCCCAAACATCATATTTATGAGCTTCTTTATTTTGTTCAACTCCAACCATCTTCTCTAGTGGTGGCGCAATGTGGCTTAATAAGGCCATTTTTTGAAGCATAACTAAACCAATCATGGGATTGTCTGAAAGTAGTATTTTAGAAAACTCATCTTTGATTCTTTCTTTTGAAATATTTTTAAGAGAATTTCCCGAGCTTAAAATAGCTTTTTGAGTTTCTGTTTCAATAGAGAAAGATAATTCTGTAGAGAACCTAACTGCTCGCATAATTCGTAGCGCATCTTCACCAAATCTTTCGTTTGGTTTTCCAACTGTTCTAATTATTTTATTCTTTAAATCCTTTTGACCATCAAATAAATCAGTCAATTCCCCATCTTCAGTCATTGCCATTGAATTAACTGTAAAATCTCTTCTTTTTAAATCATCTTCTAAGTTTTTACTAAACTTTATTTCATCTGGATGTCTATTGTCGGAGTATTTTGATTCTAGTCTGTATGGAGTTATTTCAACAACCTTTAATCTTCGATCTTTGCTTTCTTGTCCGAGGCGAGACTCGCCTTTAGTGGCTGTTTTAACTCCGACTGTTCCAAAGTTATTTTCATAGAATGAATCAGGAAAAACCTTTTGAATTTCTTCGGGATTTGCGTTGGTTGTTATGTCCCAGTCTTTAGGCTCTCTCTCAAGAAGAAGGTCTCTCACACAACCACCAACAAGATACGCCTCAAAGCCGGCATTTTTAAGCGCTTTAAGGATATCTAGGATTTCTTTTAGAATATTTTTCTCATTCATAATTAAGTAGCTCTTATTATTCAGTAAGTAGTTCTCTTTCGCAAGTGAGGAACTCCGAGTTCCTCACTTCAGCTCTTTGATTTTTTCTCTAATTTAACGTATAGTTTTGCAGTACAAAGAATAAATTGCTTCCGTGGTGAAATGGATATCATGCCGGTCTTCGGAACCGTTGTTGGGGGTTCGAATCCCTCCGGAAGCACCACTTCACTCTCTCACTTCGCGAGAGAGCTTCGCGGTGCGCGGCACCAAAATGTTGCGAGTATAGTTTAATGGTAGAACGGGTCCTTGCCAAGGATCAGATGGGAGTTCGATTCTCCCTATTCGCACCACAGGAGTACTTCTATTTTGATAAATCAAAATAAGTCGCACTTCGATTCACTTTGCTCCCTCAGTGTAAACATTAATTATTCCTGATTCAATAAGCGTCTCTCGAACATGCAGAAATGTCCTTATGGGATAATTAGGTGTACTTTATAGATAAACCTTAGTTTTAAACATATTTGTGGATAAGTGTGGATAACTATGTGGATATGTGTAAAAGACAAGTCCTTTTGTGTCCATGAATGGCTTAAACACTGATTATATCGTTAGTAAACGTTTCACGTGAAACACTAGTTCTGTATTTTAACTAAAACTCATCAAAACTTCATATAGAATATGTTATTCATGAAACATGCCCAGAAAGATAGTTAACAAAGTTGGATTAATTGGTGAGACAGTTGCAGAGAAGTTTTTTATAAATAAAGGATTTGAAGTTATAGAAAAAAATTACAATAAATATTGTGGGGAGATAGATCTAATAGTTTTAAAAGGAAATAAGCATCATTTTGTAGAAGTTAAGACCATTTCACGTGTAACATCTAAAAGTGTTTCATGTGAAACACTTTTAGACCAATACAAAGGGTTTTTTGAAATTGAATCATTTAAAGAGGTTATTCATGAAACATCTTATAGACCAGAGATTAACGTTACACGTGAAAAGCTTTATAAGTTATCTAGAACAGCACTTTTGTTTATAGAGGAAAGGGGATTGGGAGATATTGATTGGCAGATGGATAGTTTAGGCATTGTCCTTTATAAAGGACACTTAAAAGACAGCTTTAGAGCAAAAATAGAGTATTTGGAGTGTATATATTAAATATGTTTCATGAATAACGTTATTCATGAAACATTGTACTTAATTTAAGTAATAAAAAACCTCCTTTACTATAATAACCCTAATTGAATCTCTAAAGCATTTTCAACGTTTTGGAGTTCATTTTTTGAAAGTTTTGATTCAAATTTAACCAGCCTTTCTTTACTGATGGTTGTAATTTGATCTGTCATAGCTTTACCTTTCTTTTTACCTACGTTTACATAAGCCTCACTAGGGTATAGCTTGTCTATGTTAGAGGTAATCGGGATAACCTGAAATCTAGATAAGTGTAAATTAGAAAAATCATTACTAATTATGATAGCTGGTCTTGTTTTTTTAATTTCAGAACCTATAGATGGATCAAAAGAAACCCACCAAATATCACCTCTTTCGGGGCTACTTTTCTTTTTTACCATGAATTTTCTGTATTAAAATCTTCTGTAATAGTTATCCATTCTTTAGCATTTGTCTCTCTTGAAGAATCTTTTGCCATTTCGGCATATGATGAAGAGATGGAATTCTCGTTAGTAACAAAGGGTTTTACCTTGTCATTTATGTATTTACTTATTTTCCCGCGACCTATTTTTTCATGAAGACCTTTATATACTTCAGATTCAACCAAAATAGTAAGCTTATTCTTTTTTTTAGAGATTGTTTTCATACGTATAATTATACGTACAAATTATATCTTTGCAAATGGCGGAAGTTAGACTTACACAATACGTAAGTCTAACTTCCGTTCTAATCTTCATCATTTCTTTAGGTCAAAGTCGAACCTTGACCGTGTTGAAATAAATCTAGTTTTAAGTTACTATTTCACGGACACACACGAAAATCGAAGAACATCCTAAAAGATGTTTTGATAAATCGGAGCGTGGTGTAACGGCTAACATGCTCGTTTTGGGTACGAGTGACTCCGGGTTCGAATCCCGGCGCTCCGACATTAATTTATATTGACATTGGGCTATTTAAATGTTACTATGCTTGAGTAATTAGATCTTTGACGTCAGACGTTTTAGATTAAGTCTAGATCAACATCAACAAGAAAGGAAGCTCTATGAGTGCTACTGCACAAAAAGTCCCGCGTACTGCAGGACAACTTCCTCTTGGGGGAGAAAAGTACATCGTGATTACGGTGAACGTAAATGAGAGGTTCAGGGGGCTGATCCCTCAGGACTTCTTTGGTCCAGCAGAACCAGAAGTCGATGACGAGCGTCGACAGTTGGAGGCAGATAACCCACAACCACCTTGTTTTGAAAACATCAAGGCCGTTTGTCCAATGGACATGATCGTGGCACTGCGGTTCGCTGGCTACAAGGCCTGTGATCCTCACAGTATCGAAAGGTCTGGCGGCGGTCTTCTTGCTCGGCTGGTCATGAAGCCATCTTCTGATCCGGAAGCTGAGGAAGCTCCTGCTTCTCCCGAAGCCAGAAAGTTTCTTCAGAGGGTCTGCTACCTATGGGGGCATGACAATCGCGACACACACAGTGATAATGTGGCGTTGAACTTCAACGCACCAACACCAGGGGCTCCTGAAAACGTTCCGTTCGTGTCTGAAGGAAAGCTGACAATCGTCCCAGCCTAAAAACCGAACAACCCTTCAAGCCGGGAATCGAATACATAAGTATTTGGTTCCCGGTTTTTTAATTTATTCTAAATAAAGCCTTTTTGTTATAATGTTTATTATATGAATACAAAACTATTTCAAAAAACTCCCGAAGATTTTGTGTGCGAAAAATGTGGAACTTCTGTAGAGGGAAGTGGTTATACTAATCATTGTCCAAAGTGCTTATGGAGCAAGCATGTTGATGTGAATCCTGGCGATAGAATGTCTATTTGTGGGGGAGAAATGAAGCCTGAGGAGGTTGAAAGCAAGAAGGGTGAGTATGTCATTACTCACAAGTGTCAAAAGTGTGGACATGTGAAAAAAAATAAAATTTCACCTGACGATGATTTTAAAAAAGTTATAGAGATCTCTGCTAAAACTGACTAGATAGAAACAAATCTTAGTAATTCTGGAACAACGACTTCATTAAAAGAACGAGCCTTGTTTATTATATTTCCTGATATAAAACTTTGTAGTGTTGAACCGGTTTGTTTTTTAATGTCTCGACTAATATATTCGAGAGAAAGTGCATTTATTGAATCATGAATTATTCCTGGAGAAGTTGTGACGATTGTTCCAATTAATTTATTATTTTCAAAAATCCCACCTCCCGACGAACCTCTATTGGCTACCGGAGTTTCTCCAGTCGAAATAAGATCAGTTGTATTTCTAGAAAAAGTAAAGACATCATCAATAAAAGTATTATCAACAACTAATGAAGATGGCCTGCTTAGGCTGAAAATAGATCCTGTTCCAGGATAGCCTGCTACGGTAATATTATCCCCTTTCTCTGCTACGCCCTCACTACTATCAAAAGAAATGAAAGGGAATCTTAGAGGTAATCTTAGTGTTGGATTTGTATTGGCGGTTATTAAAAGAAGGGCATAATCTAGCTCGCCGGTTCCAACAGAAGATGAAGATTTTTCTCTCATCCATTCTTCTGAAATAAATAGTAATTCAGCTTTATAACCAACAGTTGGAATGTTTTCTTGAACAATAGAGCAGTTCATGTAGTTTGAAAGATTAGGATTATTTAAAAGATATGGCTGAGCAACATGAGCATTTGTTAGCACGACTCCATTTGATGAAATCAAAACACCACTTCCTGTTGCTAAAGATATTTTATTTCCGTTTCTGTTTTGGCAAACAATGTTTACAACCACATTCTTTATTCTTGAAGAAGTCGGAATTACTTGCTCTGAGTCTATTTGCGGTGAGTCTATCGAAGGAACTTCATCTTGCACAACAACTTCATTTTGTTCTGGAACGATTCTCGAAAGCTTATCGATTTCATTTCTAATAGCATCTATTCTATCTGTAATGCTAGACAAGTCTACTTGTCCTGAGTCTATCGAAGGATCAATATCAGGAACATTTAAAGGAATATTAATATCGTAATCTCTTTCTTCTTTTCCTTCTTTTTTTTCTAAAATATCAGCAATTAAATCTTTTCTTTCCTCTGCCGCAACATTAGCATCTTCGTCATTTAGAACAACAACTTCTGGATTTATTCCTAAGAAAGATAAAACAGCAGTTGAGGCAATCAGTATTCTGCTGGCAATCAGTCGTATTAGGAATGGCATAAGATAATTATAGCAACAAGTACTCTTGTAGTGCGGGTGGGGAGAATCGAACTCCCGTCTACTGCTTGGAAGGCAGTCATTCTACCACTAAACTACACCCGCATTGGTGTCACAAAAATATAACAAATTAAGGTTGGTATCGCAAGAATCAATGTGAATTTGTGTGTGATATAGTTTGACTTTAATGTATATACATGTAGTATATACATTATGACTACCAAAATTAAAAAATGGGGAAATAGTTTGGCCATAAGAATTCCAAAAAATATTGCAATTAAATATGGACTTAAAATTGATGATGAAGTTTATCTAGCTGAAAAGAGTGATTTTTTGGCATTGAAGTTTCCTAGACAAAAAAAGGGGAAGTTTCAAGAGATTTGGCAAGATTATTTCATTTTAGATCAAAAAGATAGTCCTAAAGAAAATATTACCGATAAAATTGACGAAATAGTATATGGCACAAATAATCGATAGTTCAGTGTGGCTGTCTAATTTTATTAGTTCAGATACAAATCACAATAAAGCTGTTGAGCAATTCAAAAAGCTTAAGGGAAATATTATCCTTCCATATTGTGTTTTATTGGAAGTATCAACAGTTCTTACTCAAAAGAGATCTAAAATTCATGCAGATAAATTTATAATGATTGTTAATGCGAGTAATAATATTGAAATTATCGATGATTCTTTTGAAGAAGAGCAGGATTATTTTATTAGTCATAATTTTCCAATTTCTTTTACAGATAGTGCACTTCTATTTTTAGCTAAAAAGAATAAGGCAACGCTTATAACTTTTGATAAACAGTTAAATAAAATATATAAATCTTTATGAAACCTTACGCATACTTAAACGGAAAGATAGTAAAGACAGACAAGCCTCACATAATGCTTGATGATATTGGAATTTTGCGTGGATTTGGAGCTTTTGATTTTTTGAGAATCTATAACAATAAACCTTTCTTATTTAAAGACCACTTTAAACGTTTTCAAAATTCTTCAAAATTGCTTGGTCTAAAAGTTCCTATTTCTTTTAAAAAATTGGAAAACATTCTTCAGGACTTATTAAAGAAGAATAAGTGTAAAGATGCACATGTGAGACTGATTCTAGCTGGAGGAAAAACTAGGGAAGGATTGTTACCTAGTAAGCCAAATTTCTATATTTTCTTTGAAGAGTTAGTAGAACTACCTAAAAAACTTTTTAAGGAGGGGGCTGTTCTGATTACAAATGATCATCAGCGTTTATTTCCAGAAGCAAAAACAACAAATTATCTTCAAGCAGTTTCTTTACAGAAGAAGAGAAAGAGAGCTGGTGCAGTAGAAGTTTTATATATAAATAATGGTTATATTCTAGAAGCAACGACCAGTAACGTTTTTATATTGAAAAATAATCAGATTATTACTCCAAAGGAAAATATCCTAGAAGGAATGACTAAAAGATTGATTATTAAATTGGCAAAAGAAGCAGGGTATAAAGTTATCGAAAGAAAAATTAAAGTAAGTGAATTATATAAAGCAGATGAAGTATTTTTAACTGCAACAAATAAAAAGGTTTTACCAATTGTAAAAATAGATAATAAGATTATTAGCAAAAAGAAGGTAGGGGAGATTAGTAAAAAACTGTTGGAGTTATATAAAAAAGAGATAAATTAAACAAAATAAAAAACCCCCTGAGCTTGTCGAAGGGGGTTTTTTATTAATTCAGATTGAGGCTTATCCTCGTACTGATTCTTTCAAAGCTTTAGCAGCTTTAAATTTAGGAACTCTCATTGCTGGAACTTGGATAGGTTCTCCAGTTCGTGGGTTACGAGCCGTTCGTGCTGCTCGCATTTTTGCTGAAAAGATTCCGAATCCTGCTACTGACACATCTTCACCTGCTGTAAGTTCAGTAGAGATTGAACCAAAAACTGTTTCAACAACTCTTTCTGCGTCAGCTTTTGTTCCTCCTAGAACTTCGTGTACTTTATCAACTATTCCTGCTTTATTCATAGAAATTTATTTTTAGCCTCTCATTTGCAACTTGAGAAGCTTTAATTAATTAGTCTTGTAAAACGACCTAAAAACATATGTTTTTAAGATGTAATCATTATATATAAGCTTATTTTTAGCGCAATAGCTTATAAACAAGGGAGCTTTTTAAGGCCCTCTGTCAAGAAAAATAGTTTGGCTCCTTTTCTAGCGCGCGTGTTCAATAATTCGATTCTCTCTAATAACAGTAACTTTGATTTCACCAGGATATTTAAGCTCCTTTTCTATTTGCTTAGCAACTTTTCTAGCTAGGTTCTTAGCCTCTAAATCAGTTATTTCCTCTGGCTTAACAAATATTCTAAGCTCTCTACCAGCTTGCAAAGCATAGGCTTTTTCAACACCATCAAAATTAGTAGTAATAGCCTCCAGATCTTCCAAACGCTTCAAATAGTTATCAACCGTATCTCTTCGTGCACCAGGTCGACTTCCTGAAATTGAGTCAGCAACTTGAACTATAATTGATTCAGGAGTTTCGAATGGATACTCTTCGTGATGTGCTTGCATCGCTTTAATTACATCTTCACTTGCACCAAATTTTTGTAGAATCCTTCTTCCGATTTCAACATGAGAACCTGGGACTTCGTGATCAACGGCTTTACCAATGTCATGTAGGAGCGCTCCCGCTTTGGCAACTTTTACATTTGCTCCAATTTCTTCGGCAATCATTCCAGCGATGTGTGACATCTCGATTGAATGTTGAAGAACATTCTGTCCGTAACTTGTTCTAAAGTGAAGTTTTCCAAGAATGCCTACAATTCTTGAGTCTAAATTAAATAATCCACATTCATATACTGCTCGCTCGCCTTTTTCTTTAGTAATCTTATTAATTTCTTTTTTTGCTTTCTCAACATAAGATTCTATTTTGGCAGGCTGAATCCTTCCATCAGAAATTAGGTTCTCAAGAGCTTCTCTTGCGACCTGTCTTCTAATTGGGTCGAATGATGAAATAAGAATCATTCCTGGAGTATCATCAATGATCAGCTCAACGCCGGTTGCTCTTTCGAAGGTTTTAATATTTCGCCCTTCTTTTCCAATAATCTTTCCTTTTATGTTGTCATTTGGAATGGCAACACTTGTTGTAAAAATATCAGAAGAAACAGCATTTCCCATTCGGTGAATGACCGATGTAAGAATATCTTGAGCTTTCTTCTCATACTTTTCTTTTCCTGTATATTCTAATTTTTGAATTCTAGCTAAAATATCTTCTTCGTAATCTTTCTCAACACTCTTTAGTAATTCTTCTTTTGCTTCTTCAGCCGAAATATTTGTTACATTTTCTAATTCAGATCTTTTTTTCTTATGTAATTCTTCTGTTTTTAATAATTTATTTTGTAGAGTTTTTTCTCCCTCTTTCATTTCCTCAGAATCTTCATCTAAGTCAGTTTGTCTTTTGTCGAGAAGAGATTCTTTGGCAATTAAACGTTCCTCTGTTTTATAGAATTTTTCTTCAAGCTCTTTTGCTTCCTTTTTCGCTTCTTTAGTAATATCTTGAGCTTCTTCGTCTGCTTCAGAAGTGATTTTATCAGCCTCTTCTCTTGCAGAAAGGAGCATTTCCTTTATTTCGAGCTCCATAGAACCTCTTTTTCCTAAAGAAATTATGAGTCTTAGTAACCAACCTATGGCTATTCCGGCAAGCCCGGCTGCCATTGCGATCAGCATTACGATGAATAATGACATATGTTTTCAGAGCCAAATTACTTTGGCCGTATTAATTTAAGTAAGTGTATTTGTATATTAGCTGTGTGGGGAGGGAATTGCAAATTTAAATAAAAAACCCGAGCTTGGCTCGAGTTGGGAGTTTAAATTAAGTTGAATCAGTGGTTGAATCAAATGTCATGTTATGATGTTTCATTCCTTCTTTGTTCACCAGCCAACCTTCTTCTATAAGATCTTGCACATGCTTTACCTCAAGAGATTGCATACAACCTCGCGCTCGAAAAGTATTGGACTTCTTGTTGTAGGATTCAATCCCACACGCTCCAAACAAAGAACTTACTTTGATAGAGCCTTTCAGGAGATTATCCAGCTTATTTGGATTTAACTCTACCTCCACAGTCTTACTGAAGATTGGTTTATTTGTTCCTCCAACAAACATTTTATTTGCTGGCACAAACAGTCTCGTTTCTACACATACTCTCATTTTGGTGTCCTTTCTTTTAGGTTTTTGTTTAATCTAAATCTGATATTAGACTAAGTGAGTGTGTTTGTAAATAAGGAGCGAGTCCAACTCGCATTTATCTTTTTTCAGTTTTTTCACTATTTATAAAAAAAACTGAGTCACAACAACCCAAGACATTATTGCTCCTATGGACATTGGAATGATGAGAACCAAATCTTTTAAGACAATTCCGTAAACAACCCAAAATGAATAAGATACTGCAAGAATAAAAAAATAGAAAAAAGAAAGCCCTTCCATGCTTTCCCTTTTTTATTTTTTCTAACCCGAGAAGTTAATCCGAGTCCTGTAACGATTAGAGAGAGTGCGATAGTAGTAATTCCAATTATTGTCATTGATAAAAGTATATCAACCTATTTTAAAACCTTATCAATAATTCCATATTTCTTCGCTTCCTCTGCATCCATAAAGAAATCTCGATCAACATCTTTTTCAACTTGAGCAACAGTCTTTCCTGTATTTTTTGCCATCATTTCAGCAAGACGTTTTTTAGTTTTTATAATATTTTCTGCGGTAATGATAATATCAGATGCTTGTCCCTGTGCTCCACCTAAAGGTTGGTGAATCATTATTTCTGCATTTGGAAGTGCGTAACGCTTTCCTTTAGTTCCAGATGAAAGTAACCAAGCTCCTCCCGATGCCGCCAAACCAACACAAACAGTTGAGACATCATTTTTGATATGTCTGATGGTATCGATCATTGCCAAAGTTGCAGTTACAGCTCCTCCAGGAGAATTGATGTAAAGAGAAATGTCTTTTTTAGGATCTTTATTTTGAAGATAAAGAAGTTGAGCAATAATTAAGTTCGCTGCCTCGTCATCGATTCCTCCGCCAAGAAAAATAATATTATCTTTCAGTAGTCGAGAATAGATATCGTATGCTCGTTCTCCAAATTGTGATTTATCTATAACTGTTGGAATTATCATAATGTTTGTTGTTAGTTTGTAGTTGAAACGAGTATAGCAGAAGAGGGTTTGATTTCCAAGATTTAATTTTTCTTGAAACTTCTTGTTTAGTTTGATAGTTTTGATTAAAAGACAATCACACCAAAACTAAAGAACTCACCAGTATCTTCTTTGAAGAAAAAGCTAATTCTTATCAGAAGGAGATGAACGAAATGGGACTTGAACTTAGAAATATTTTCATCGATCCTGCTTCAAGATTCGGTTCCATTTTTGAGAAGATGGGAGCTTTTCAGGGAATGAGAAGATCTATACACAAACTTTCTACCAGAGAACTCAAGCCTGCTTTTCCAAAACAATAAATTTAAACACTCGGCACTAACTCACACTAGTGCCTTTTTTATTTTCTACTAAAAACAAAATGTCTTTTACAAAATTTATTTGATGTTATTCAAAAAAGATGTACCATACATAATATGAAAAAACATAGATTCTTTATTAAAGAAAAGATAGGCAATAACGACAAAATTACTATTACCGACCAAACTATGATTCACCAAATGAAAGATGTTTTACGGTTAAGGTCGGGTGACCATGTAATTTTATTAGATGAAAATGATTTTGGAAAAGAGCTACATGGAACTATCAATACTCTTTCTAAAAAAGAAGCCGTTATTTTAAAAGAATCTTTCGACTTTGCTCAAGATAAAGAAAATTCACAATTTCCTAAAAATAAAATCACCCTGTGTTCATCAATGATTAAGAAAGATAAATATGAATGGGTTTTACAGAAGGGAACAGAGATTGGTATTACAGAATTTATGCCAGTAATTTCTCAAAGAACAGAAAAGGTTAATTTAAATATAGAAAGAGCTGAGAAAATTATCAGAGAAGCTGCTGAACAATCTGAACGTTCTGATTTACCAAAACTATCATCTCCAGAAGATTTGGAAGATGTTTTACAATTTTTACAAAGCCGTGAAACACAAATCATTGTTTTAAATATGGGTGCTGAAAAGTTAGACGTTTCACAGTTTGGAAGGAGTTCAGCTCCGGAGCTGAACTCCTTCCAGATAGCGGTTTTTATTGGTCCAGAAGGTGGCTGGTCTGAAAAGGACATCGATACTTTTAAAATACATGATGTAAAATTTGTCTCTTTAGGCAAAAACGTTTTGCGAGCCGAAACAGCCTCTATTGCAATAACAGCGCTCCTGCTTCTTCCATAGTTTTTTATTCTTTTATAATAAAACCCTATCAAAAAGTTATGAAGAAAAGATGAAGAAATCTGTAGAACGGAAGTCTGACTTACGTAATACGTAAGTCTAAGTTGCGTATAAGAAAAAGAGGAACTCAGAGTTCCTCTTTTTCTTTATTTAATATTCTCTAAAAATTTAAACACCTCTTCATTAGTCAAAACGTTTGTGACATAAAGCATCGCATGTGTTCCATCTACTTCTTTATGTTGCTCTTTAATTTTTGCAACTTCACTTTTAATTTCTTCAGGATCTGCTTTTAGTTTTTCTTCGTCTGCAATTTTTGGAAGAATCAAGTTCATCTTCACTCTTTTGATAGCATCAACTTTCCATTCTTTTTGTAAATCTTCTTCTGTCTTCTTTAATTCTTTTAAGTAATCACCGAAATTCATTTTCATGTTTTCAATATCTTGTCGGAACTTTGCAAGCATTCTTTCAAGTTCTTGATTTACCAAAACGTCAGGAATGTTTCCTTTTGTTCCATCAATAATTTTTTCTAAAATTTCCAATCTTCTTCTTTGAGATTCTTTTGTATTTTTATCAAGAAGCATATTTTCTTCCAACTGCTTTTTGAAAGAATCTACGTCTTTAAAATCTCCAAGTGTTTTTACAAATTCATCATTTAATTCTGGCAGTTCCAGCTCGCTGTCCTGCGAAGCCTCTTCTGGTGAGCTTTTATCTGGCGAAGCGGGAGCGTTTTGTTTTTGTGCACTCGCTAAAGCTTGAGCTCTTTGTTTTCGAATATAGTCGATATATTCTTCGATCTCTTTTCCTTCAACCTTTTGTTTTGCAATTGGAGAAACTTCTTTTGCAATTTCTTTATAATCAGGAAGAGATAATTCTGGCATCAATGTCATTTTCATTTTAAATACAACTGGGCTACCTGGAGTAATCTTAGTTACATTAATTGAGGGTTGTTCCAATGTATCAATTTTTTCATCAGTGATAACTAATGGAATAATATTATTCAGAGCTTTGTAAGTAGATTTTTCAAAAATAGCCATTTCTCCAACTTTTTCAATAACCATTTCTTCAGGTGCTGCTCCTTTTCGAAAACCGGGAAATTCTAAATCAGCGCCCAAATCTTTTACTGATTCTTTTTTATGAGCATCAACAATTTCTGCTGTCATCTCAATTTCTAATTCAATTTCTCCTTTCTCTTTATTTTCATCTTTCTTTAAGATTTTATATGTTTTTGTATCTGCCATATCTTTATATTAAATAAATTAAATAATAAGTTGCTAAACACTAAGCAATTAAGTAGGTGTATGTTTACATATATTGGATAAAAAATAAAGCCCGAGAATTGGACTCGGGCTTTATTATAAAAATTAAAATTAATTACTCTGTGCCTCAGCTTCTGCATTGAATTCTGCATCAATATCATTAAGTTCCTTATCCATTGCATCAAAATCTGTGTTTTCAAGATATTTTTCAATATCACTTACTTCATCAGACGAGCTATCTTCTTTTGATTCCATCATCGCTTCGTCGTTATGAGTAGGAGCCTCAGATTCTTTTGCTTTACCGATAACAGAATCTAAGAAATAAAATGCTCCAATAATAATCACCAGGATAATTATAATAGTTCCAATCAGTGGACCTGTTGATCCAGCTGGTTTTTTATTTGTTGGTTCTGTAGATATCTCTTCATTTTTAGTATCTACTTGATTTTCTTCTTGTTCTTGATTGTCCATATTTTTATATAAGAATTATTAATTAATTTTTAAGCTTCGTCTTCCTTTTGTCCTGAGTTTGTCGAAGATGATTCGTCTTCTCTAGTATTTTTGATTAGAGTTATGGCTTCAACTAATCCTGCGTGCGCAGCTTTTATAGAATTTTTTGCTTCTGAGACAAGTTCTCTAATTTCTTCTTTTGAAGTTTCTCTTTCAATTGAGTCATTTATTGAGGATCTTATGGCGCTTAGTGTTACTTTCGCATCATCGATCAAGTTGTTTGCAGAGTTTAAGGAGTTTTGTGCTTCTGACAGGTCGAGGTCACGTTCCTCTTCTAATTTATCAATTCTTGATTGAATCCTTGTGCTTAGTGATTCAAGCCTTTCTATTACCTCATCGAATCTTGTAAAAATTCTTTTTAGAAAGTTTTCTACTCTCTCTTTCTTCTTTTCACCAAGCTTAAGCCTTCTTTCTTCTATCTTTGCTTTTCTTTCTTCTGATCTATTTTCAATTTGCTCTTTTCGATCACTGATTCGTGTTTCAAGAGCATCTCTTTTTTCTTGCCTTTGAGCATCAATATCTGTTCGACGAGTTTCTCTCACCGTAGTGTCAGTCTCTTGGGCAGATGTTAATCCTGCGCCACCCACTAATAGTCCGAGAAACAATAAAGATAAAATTATATTTTTTGTCATATTTTTAATTATTAACTAATTATTATAGTGATAAGTATTATACACCAAATCTTGAATATTAAGGTTCTTTAATTAAAGTCTTGATTTTCAGGCTTTAATTATGTACATTCAAACATAGATTCAGATTTTTAACTTAATTGAGAAAGGAGAGTTGTGATGTTCGCAAAAATACTAGCAGGGTTCAAATTCTTAGTCATAATTTCATTCGTTATTTCACTTGGCTTGAAAAGCATTATTTCATTTCAAGATTCAAAAATTATCTCATGCCTATACTTGTACTTTATGATTTTAGGTATCTACATTCTGGTGGCCGAGATTCGCCAAAAAAACTTAAAGAGAATTGAACAGGAGAAACGGATTTTTGAGAGAAAGGGACAAGATGGTGTTGGGTTTGGAAAAATCTATCCAATCCCTATATTCCCGCAAGAAGAGTCTTTCGAATGTTGTGAAATATCAAGTAAATCGGGGGATCCTTGTGAAAATTCGGCTGTGGTAATCTTTGTTTTATTTAATGAGTATTGCAGAGAGCTGAAAAGTTTTTCTTGTTGCAATTCTTGTCGGAAAGATGGAATGGCTAGGGCTAGGAATTTTGCTAAAGAAAATAGTATTACGCTCGAAAGTTCTGGAATCATCCTTGAATCTTCATTGAAGTATCAATGCTTGTCATACTCGTGTTGCATGTCTTATGATTTCGGAATACTTTGTGGAAATAAGCCTACGACCCGGTTCCGTCTACTTGTCTTTGGTGAAGAGATCGGGGTCGCTGAATGTTGCGACTTGTGCCGAGACAGAGCTTTTAGAATTCTTGAGCAAGAAGCTGAAGATCAAAACATTAGTTTGGTATTCGATACCTAAACTGATGTTTTTTATTTTATAAATTACTCATCGTAGCTTTATCATAGGAGGAGTGCTTAAGCCTACATTATCCCAATCTTTTTCTAAGTAACTCAGCATTCAGCATAATGACTAGCGTGCCTTGATTCCATATCAATTCCTGTTATCTTTTCCATATTAATACGAGAATCGTCTATTTCTTGTTGCTCTTTAGCAGAAAGGTATTTTACTAAATCATAACCCAATTCCTCTAATTGACTTTTTGCTTCCTCTATTGAAAGATTATCAACAGATTGTTCAGCAGGGGATCTTTCTGTAGTGTCTGGTGCACCTTCCATAAATTTATTTAGAAAACTTTTCTTTATATAGCTCGATAGATTTCATAACTGCATCCACGGCATCTTTCTTATCGCCAACTTTTCTAATTTCAACAGAGGCAACTTCATCTTCATTATCTCTCTTTAAGTGCTTATATGTTTCAAAGAAGTGAGTAATTTCACGAAGTCGATGTTTATTAACATCAGCTAGATCTTGAGTATCTTCCCAACGTCTGTCATTTGCAGGAACTGCAATAACTTTATAGTCAGATTCTCCATCATCAATCATTTCAATAACAGCAATCGGTCGAACTTTAACAACAACACCAACATCAAGTGGCCACGTAGTAAGAATAGCGACATCTAAAGCATCCCCATCTTCCCAAAGAGTTTGTGGAGCAAAACCATAATCAACTGGATATGGAGCAGAAGAATAATTTGCTCGATCAAGTGCAATTAATCCGGTTTCTTTATCGATTTCATATTTATTATTCGATCCACGAGGAATTTCGATGATGACATTAAATTCATCAGGTACTTTTTCTCCAAGTGGTACATCGTGCCAAAGATTCATATTATATGTATATTATTGCTAATTAGTGATTTGCAGTATAGCAGAAATGGAGGGTTTTGCTAGATTTAGAATTTATTTATATTTTCTTTAGTCTTGGTGTGTAAATATTATATTGTGAAAAAAGATTTAAATAAATTGAAAAAAGCTATTGTAAAATCAAATCTACAATAGCTTTTTCCTTTTTCCTCAAACTTTGAGGAGAGCCTAGAGCCATTTATATATTACATTCTAACAAAACACATCTCTTTTATCAAATAAGGCCCTTAATGCTCTTATTTATCTTCACTCTCTCCCTCTTTCTTCTCTTCCTCCGCTTGCTCGACTTGATCGTCCTTCTTTGATGGATTAGAGTCCGAAGTTTTAGGGTCTTCAACTTCAACTCCCGCTTCTTTAAGCTCTTCTTTTAATTCTTCCTTAGACCCTTCCACAACTTCAGTAGTTGTTTCTTCGTCTTCTTTCTTAACTTCATCTGTAGCTTCCTCAGAAACTTCAGGAGTACTTGATGCAATATCAATCTTCCATCCGGTTAATTTAGCTGCAAGTCGAACATTTTGTCCTCCTTTACCAATTGCAAGGGATTGCTGATCTTCGGCAACAATCACCTTTGCTCGCTTATCTTGAATTGAATCGGGAGTTTCAGGATCTTTTTCCACATTTGCAATAATTTCGACATCTAATACAGCGGCAGGTGAAAGAGAATCCTCAATAAATCGGATTGGATCTTTTGACCATTCTATAATATCAATCTTTTCTCCACCAAGCTCCGACATAATTGTGCTAACTCGAACTCCTCTTTGTCCAACCAATGATCCGACAGGATCAACATGATCATCATTTGAGTAAACTGCAACCTTAGATCGTGAACCAGCTTCTCTGGCAATCGATTTAATTTCAACAATTTCTTGAGTTAGTTCGGGAACTTCGGCTTTAAATAACTCTTCCAGGAATTTTGGATGAGATCGAGATAATTTTAGAAAAACTCCACGCGATGTTTCATCTACCTTATATAGATAAGCTCTTACGCGCTCACCTTGTTTGAATTGTTCTCCAGGAATTTGATCTTCATATTGAAGAATTCCAACAGCTCTTCCCATATCTAGGAAAACAGAACCTCTTTCCATTCGCTGAACAGTTCCAGAAACAATTTCGTTTTCTTTTTCGCCATATTCTGCCATAACAGAAGTCTTTTCTGCTTCTCTAATTTTTTGAGTGATAACTTGCTTTGCCGTTTGGGCTGCGA
>Ga0136555_1000158_pt1 | contig 26583 bp, 31 predicted proteins | sample AntRauTorckE5432_FD_104927 | JGI IMG/M metagenome (GOLD analysis project Ga0136555, IMG submission 104927) | Saline lake microbial communities from Rauer Islands, Antarctica - Metagenome Torckler E5 #432 | ecosystem: Environmental > Aquatic > Non-marine Saline and Alkaline > Saline | place...
AAGCCGAAAGAGAGAGGCGAATTATAGAAGCTCGAGAGAAAAAAGAACTCGAAGAAAATTTACGACGCGAAAAGCAAGATTCTGAAAGAGAAAGATTGGCAAGAGAAGTTAGAGATAAAAAAACTCTTGAGGAGAATCTTAGAAAAGAAAGGAATGAATCTAGAAGATCTGAGTTGGTTCGTAAACAGCATATAGATGAAGATGCACGACGGATCTTAGAAATGCGCCAGAAGAAAGCTTCTGAGCAAAGAATAAAAATAGAGAGAGAAAGATTAATTATAGAGTTAAAGCGTTTGCAAGGGTATGTTTTCTATAAACAAACCGAAATTAAAAGATTGAGGACTACTAGCAGAAGACTTGATACTGAGGAAAGAAAATTGGAAGCACAAGAAAGAAAAGAAGAGTCAGATGTTAAAAAAGTTGAGAGTGAACTTAAAGGTCACGAAAAACTGATTAAAGAACTTACAAATAAGTTGAAAAGCGAACAAGGTCTTATTGAAAAACTCAAGAATCTATTGACTAAAGAAAAAAAGGATATTGAAAGGGTTGAGGATGGTGAACATGATGCAGAAATTCATAAAAAAGGAGTTGTTGGCAGTATAAGTGTTATAGAAGAAGAGGTTAAAAAGCTAGAAGCTCAAATTAGGACTATAGAAAATAGAATTAAGACTTTGCTGTAAAAATTTTAAAAAATGAAAGATAAAAATCCTCTAACAATTACAATATTTGGTGCAACAGGAGATTTGGCACAGAAGAAATTAATTCCTTCACTTTTTGATTTATATAAGAAAGATCTTTTACCAGATCAATTAAAGATAGTAGGTTTTTCAAGAAAAGATTTATCAGATGAGGAGTATAGAGATTTTATGAGAAAATCTTTGGCTGCAAAAGGTCATGATAAAGAGGTAGAAAAAGATGTAATGTCGGGTTTCTTGAATAAAGCACACTATAAACAAGGAGATATTAATGAAATGGAGTCTTATAAAGATTTAGCAATGTTTCTTTCAGAAAAAGATGAGGAAATTAAAGCTTGTTCTAATAAGCTATTTTATTTAGCTGTTCCTCCTAATTTGTATGAGCCGGTATTTAGTAATATTTCAAAATCAGGAATGGCTATGCCATGTAAAAAACATAGTGAAGATAAACGTTGGACGAGAGTTCTTGTAGAAAAACCTTTTGGAAGTGACATGGTTCAGGCTGAAAAACTAGATGATCTTTTAGGAAAACTTTTTGATGAAGATCAAGTTTTTAGAATCGATCATTATTTAGCAAAAGAGACCCTTCAAAATATTTTAACTTTTAGATTTGCAAATTCTATGTTTGAATCAATCTGGAATAATTCTGCAATTGAAAGTGTTTCCATTAAGTTGCATGAAGAATCAGGAATCAGAGACAGGGGTTCTTTTTATGATGGCTTGGGAGCTCTTCGTGATGTTGGACAAAATCATATTTTACAAATGCTTGCTCTAATTGCTATGGAAGACCCTAAAACTTTAATAGCTAATGATATTCGACAACAAAGAGCTCTAGCTCTCAAAAAAGTTTCATTATTTGAAAATAAAATAGATGAGTGTATTGTAAGAGGTCAATATGAAGGATATAAAGAAGTGAATGGAGTTGAAAATGATTCCAATACAGAAACGTACTTTCATTTGAAGCTTGGAATGAATAATAAGCGTTGGAAAGGTGTTCCTTTTTATATTGAGAGTGGTAAAGCATTAAAAGAATCTAAAACAGAAATTGAAATTACATTTAAAGAATTAGAAAGTTGTGCTTGTCCTGAGAATGATCATCGAAGTCATAAAAATAAAATTGTTTTTAGGGTTCAGCCAAATGAAGGAATAAATATTTTGTTTTGGGCAAAAAAACCTGGATTTAAATATGAATTAGAGGAGAAGAATATGGAGTTTGATTATATTCAAGGTGATCATGCTCTGCCAGATGCTTATGAAAGAGTTTTGTACGATGGTATTAGGGGTGATCAGACTCTATTTATTAGTACGGATGAAGTTCGGGCTGAGTGGAGTATAATTACTCCAATTATTGAAAAGTGGAAAAATGTTCCATTAAAAATATATGAACAAGGGTCTGCTGAGGAAAACATTAATAATTAAGAATATATAATATGAAATTAGGATACATTGGTTTAGGAAAGATGGGATTGAATATGGTCGAAAGACTTTTAGAAAAAGGTCATGAGGTTGTTGCAAATAACAGAAGTCCAGAGTCGGTTGATAAGGCTGTAAAATTTGGAGCAGAAGGGGCTTACTCTGTTCAGGAGGTTGTTGAGAAATTAGAAGATCAAAATCCTAAAAAGATATGGCTAATGGTTCCATGGAAGGCATTAGATTCTGTTCTTGATGAGTTAGTCCCACTTTTAAATAAAGGAGATATTATTATAGATGGTGGAAATTCTCCATATTTAGAAACAATCAGACGCTCAAAGGAACTTCACGAAAAAGGAATTGAGTTTATGGACATTGGAGTTTCAGGAGGACCTGGCGGAGCTCGGAATGGAGCTTGTATGATGGTTGGTGGAGAAAAAGAAACTTACGAAATATTTGAAAACATGATAAAAGATTTATGTGTCCCTGAAGGGTATGGTTATATGGGAAAACATGGAGCAGGGCATTATGTAAAAATGGTTCACAATGGAATTGAATATGGAATGATGCAAGCAATAGGTGAAGGTTTTGAAATTATGAAAAAGGCAGAAGAGTTTGATATTAATTTACCTGAAGTTACAAAGGTCTATAATCATGGATCTGTAATTGAATCGAGCCTTATTGGATGGCTTAAGGATGGTTATGAGAAGTATGGAGAAGATTTAGAAGATATTTCAGGTGAAGTTTCTCATTCTGGAGAAGGCCTTTGGACTGTTGAAACAGCTAAGAGAATTGGGGTTCCAGCTCCAATTATTGAAGGATCTCTTCAATTTAGAGAAGATTCTCAAGGAAATCCAAGCTATACAGGAAAGGTTGTTTCAGTTCAAAGAAATCAATTTGGAGGACATGATGTGAGTAAATCATAATATGAAAATAATCGACATTACACACTACATAAAAGACGGAATGATTGTTTATCCAAACAATACTGAAGTTAGTATTGAACCTTTTGCTGAAATAAGTAAAGGAGCAAGTAGTAATTTATCGAAAGTTATATTAGGAACTCATACTGGAACGCACGTCGATGCGCCACTTCATGTTTTTGATGGAGGAAAGAAGTTGGAGGATTTGAACCTAGAAAGTTTTATTGGAAAATGTAGAGTGATAGACGCTTCTCATCTTAAAGCAGGAGACTTGATTGAGATTAAAGATTTAGATAAAGCGGGAGTAGAAATAAAAAAGGGAGATAGAATTTTAGTCAAAACCTCTAACTCAGAAAGAGGAATAGAAGAATTCTATGATGATTTTGTGGCACTTTCAGGTGACACTGCTGATTATTTAAGAGATAAAGAAATTACTCTTTTTGGAATCGATTATCTTTCTATTAAACAAAGAGGGAGTAGTGACAACAGAGCTCACACTGCACTTTTAGAAAAAGACATTCCCATAATAGAAGGACTTAATTTAAGAGATGTCGAAGCTGGAGAATATGAGCTAATTTGCTTACCAATGAAACTTAAAAATGTGGAAGGAGGGCCTGTTAGAGCGGTGTTAGTTAGTAGGAAATAGGTAATAAAAAATAGAAAATTTTTTCATAAAATAATATATACTGATGTTGGTATTAGGCGAATATGACGGAGATTAAGGTTTCCGACTGTCGAATCCAGTATCCATACATTGAGAATGTCTGCGATCACGGTTTCAGATAGAGTGGTGTATGTAGAAACTTCACAAAAAATGAAGATACTTGGTGCAAAATATTGGGGCATTATGATGCCGAATTAGATACAGTCCTGAGAGTATTCAAGGGATGGTGGAATGGATGATATTTTGCACATTTCTGATGGCGATCCTAACCTCCTCAGTGCGAATCGCAATGACGATGGTAGGTGGCTGAATGCGTACTACGACAGACCTGGCAACAGGTGGAATCGTGACAACGGGTTCGCTTTCGCTGTCTCGCAAATCTTTTCATTTCTCTCTCAACTATTTGTTGGGAGAGTTTTGTTTTACTAATTGCCCATTCCATCCACCGAGCATTTTTCCGATAGTCTCTATCTGACTAGATAAAGCAATATATTTCTTGTTATCTAGAGATTTTGTCTCCCACAAAACCATCAACAAGATCTTTATGGTGTCTACTTTTCTTATTGCTATAGAAACATACGATCGCTTTTCTCCTTTTGCTAAGAAACTAGCGATTGATATAGCCTCAATTATTTCAATAAACAAAGTGTCAACCCTGTTTCCTAGGGAGTGCCTATGTAATTTAGGTAGAATTTGATAGTATCTATACCAAAGAATATAAACAGTTTTTATCGATTGAAGTAGGGGTAAAATGCGGGGGGGGGGGGGTATTTGCAGTCTTTTCTATATGTCCAAAATTCAATTTATTCATAGATACGAAGATATCATATCTGTCGAAAATATCCTAGAGGTTTGGGGGGAATTTTTAAGGGGAAAGAAATCTCGCAAAGATGTTCAAGAATTTCAAAGACACTTGATGACAAATATTCTCTCTTTACATCAAGAGTTGAAGACTAGAACATATAAACATTCTGATTATGAGCATTTTAAAATCTCAGATCCAAAACCACGTAACATTAGTAAAGCATCTGTTCGGGATAGATTAGTCCATCGTCTACTCTACCAATCACTCTACTGGTACTTTGATAAAAGATTCATTCACGATTCGTATTCTTGTCGAGTAGAGAAGGGAACGCACAAAGCGATTACACAATTCGAACGATATTCTAGAAAAGTATCAAACAATTACACAAAGCAATGTTGGGTACTTAAATGTGATATTAAAAGATTCTTTGATTCGGTTGAGCCTGAGATTTTGATTGAAATATTGAGACAGAATATTCAAGATCAGGAAATTCTCAATCTTATAATAAGTATTGTTTATAGCTTTGAAACAAGGTCAGGTAAAGGTCTTCCTTTAGGCAATCTTACGTCACAATTGTTGGTTAATATCTATATGAATGAATTTGATCAACATGTTAAACACAAGCTAAAGGTCAAATATTATATAAGATATGCTGATGATTTTGTGTTTTTGAGTAACAATAAAAAATATTTGCAAGATATTTTGAAAGAAGTTGAGCTATTCTTAAAAAACAAGCTTCAATTGAATCTCCACCCGAAAAAAGTCTCAATCGAAACATTCTCATCAGGTGTTGATTTTCTTGGCTGGGCACATTTTCCATCTCATAGAACATTACGAACTGTGACAAAGAAGCGTATGTTCAAAAAATTAGAACAGGCACAGAAAGAGGAGGTGGTGCAATCTTATTTGGGGTTACTTAGTCATGGAGATACGGAGAAGTTAAGAATTAAGCTTAATGAAACAATCTCCTGTTTTGAAAGAGCTGTGATAAAATAAACCAATTACCATTAATTACTAAAAATATGGAAGAAGCAATATTAAATTTCGCAAAACAATTTGAATATAAAGCAGAAATTGTAAATAAAGATAAGCTTAAAAATAAATACAGGCACACTGTTGTTTGTGGAATGGGAGGATCGCACTTATCTACTGGATTATTAAAAATGTATAAGCCAGGGGTCGATCTATATGTTCACCGAGATTATGATCTTCCTCCTTATGATGATGAGTTTTTAAAAGACAGCTTACTTATTGCTAGTTCATATTCTGGAAATACCGAAGAAGTAATTAGTTTTTTAGAAATGGGATATGCTAAAGGTTATGATGTCGCTGTCATTTCGACGGGAGGAAAGTTAATTGATTTTGCAAAAGAAAATAATCTTCCATATATCGAAATGCCAAATACAGGAATTCAACCAAGAAGCGCTTTAGGATTCTCTTTAATTGCGATGGCTACTATGACTTCTGGTATTTCTGAAAGAGATTGTTGTAATCAGTTAGAATCTCTAACTTCTACTTTGAAACCAGAAGAAATGAAGGAAAGGGGGAAAGAATTAGCAGAAACTCTAAAAGGAAAGGTTCCAATAATTTATTCTTCAACTCACAATTTACCACTAGCTTATAATTGGAAAATAAAAATGAATGAAACAGGAAAAGTTCCAGCATTTTATAATTTATTTTCAGAATTGAATCATAATGAAATGAATGGATTTGATATTACTGATGCGACAAAAGATTTAAGTTCAAAATTCCACTTTATATTTTTGAAAGATTCAAAAGATCATCCACAAATCCAAAAAAGAATGCAAATTACTGAAAAGTTATATGAAGAAAGAGGACTCTCTGTAACAACTTTAACTCTAAGTGAAGAAAATATATTAGAAAAAATATTTAATTCGTTATTATTAGCTGACTGGATTGCTGTCGAAATTGCCAAAAATAACGGCAGAGAGCCTCAAGAAGTCCCAATGATAGAAGATTTTAAGAAAAAATTACAAGCCTAAAATAAGCAAAAGTCGGTTGTAGAAGGCTCTGGCGAATAGTAAAATATACCCATATGGAAAGAACAAAAACAGACATATTAGCAGTAGACAATGAACACCGTTATCGAGCAATCGATGATTTGATCGAAGAGAGCAGAGAAGGAACTACTTATTACACATTATTAATTTTATCTACGGTTATTATTGTCGCCGGTCTTTTATTGGCAAATCCGGCAATTTTAATTGGCGGAATGCTTATTACTCCTGTTCTAACACCAATTTTATTAATTGCATTAGGTATTGTCGCTAGTAAGCCTCGCCTACTTAAGAGAACTGGCTTATTCATATTAAAATCAATAGGTGTAATTTTAGGAATTGCATTTATTTCTGGATTAGTTTTTAGTATTCCAGAGAATACAGAATTTTTCAAAAGCGCACTGTTCGATAATTCTCTACGCGCAGCCTTCCTTTATTTTATAGTAGCATTAGCTTCTGGTATAGCCGCAACATTTTCTTGGGTAAGAAAAGATGAATTGAATATATTACCGGGTATTTCCATCGCTGTTTCTTTAGTACCACCAGTTGCGCTAGTCGGTATTTGGTTGGCTACCTTAGAATTAGAGTTAATGAGGTTTTATTTATTCGTTTTTCTATTCAATCTGTTTGGAATAATCATGGGAGGCTTGATAGTTTTCTCAATGATGAAATTTCAAAAAACAGAAAGAAAGATAGAAGCAAAAATGGATGAAGTAATAAAAGAAGAAGAAATAGAAAAAGCAGAGAAAACAGTAACAGAGTTTAACTAATAAAAATACAAAATGGATACGAAGTGGAGTACTCTTAAAATTCAAAAAATATTTGATACATTTGGATCTAGTGCGCAAGGATTAACACAGTCTAATGTAGAGAATAATAGAAACAAACATGGAGAGAATGTTTTTGATAAAAAAAAGAAAATAACACTTTTTTCTATTTTCCTATCTCAATTTAAAAGTGCCTTTATCTACATACTAATATTTGCAGCAATAATCGTTTTCGCTTTAGGGGAATACATAGACGGTTCTATTGTCTTATTTATTATAATTTTGAATGCCATTATTGGTACTTTGCAAGAAGGTAAGGCACAGAATACTTTAGAAGCTTTGCAATCCACAATTGTTGGGCATGCAACAGTTTTAAGAGACGGTAAGCCAAAAATTATATTAGATAAGGATGTCGTGCCAGGAGACATTTTAATTTTAAAAGAAGGAGATGCTGTTACTGCGGATGCTAGAATTGTCGATAGTAATAATTTGAAAGTCAGCGAATCTGCTCTAACTGGCGAATCAGCGTCGATTATTAAAAAGGGTGGTAAATTGTCGGGTGAAAATATCCAAATTGCAGATCAAAACAGTATGGTCTTTCGAGGAACTTATGTTGTTTCCGGTTTTGGTCAGGCTGTTGTTGTTGAAACTGGTCGAAATACAGCCATTGGATCAATTGCGAAACAATTAGATGAACTTAAGTCAGAAGTTCCTTTAAAACAAAATATTAAGAATTTGTCTAAGATTATTATTATTTCTGTTTCAGTATTGTCGGCATTTATATTCACTATGGGAATTATAAATGGTCAGTCAGTTTCTGAAATGTTTATTACAATCGTGGCTATTGCTGTCTCTGCAATTCCTGAAAGTCTTCCTGTTGTTGTCACTTTAGTATTAGCAACAGGGGTATTTCGTATGAGTAAAAAAAATGTATTAGTAAAGCGTCTTCAGGCTGTTGAAGCCTTAGGACAGGCCGACGTTTTAGCGCTAGATAAAACAGGAACGATCACAAAAAACCAAATGGCAGTCGTTGAGTTGTATACGGATGGAAAAGTTTATACTGTAACTGGAGATGGTTATAATCCTGTTGGAGAAATACTCTATGAGAATGAAAAAATTGTTCCCATGACAAATGAAGCAATTATTCATTGTGCACACGTATCTTCGGTTACTGCCACTTCGGATATTGTATTTAATGATGAAAATAAAGAGTGGGAAAGAATTACTGGAGATCCTACAGAAGCAGCTCTAAAAGTTTTTGGTTCTAAGCTCGGATTGGCTAAAGAAGATTTAATAAAACATTATGAGATTCTTTACGAAATACCTTTTGATTTTGAAACAAAACATCATACAACAATTAATGATATGGGAGGAGAAGAAAGGTTGTTCACTGCCGGTAGTCCTGAAGTCATTATGGATGCATCTAATACAATTTATAAAGATGGAAAAGTTGTACCAATTACAAAAGAACATAAGCAAGAATTAAAACAGGTTCTGAAAGAATTTAGTAATAAAAGGTATAGAGTTTTGGCGCTAGCTATAGATTTTAAACCAAAAAAAGATCGTTCCAAAATTGATCCTAAAAACATGGAAGGGCTGACCTTTATTGGTTTCTCAGCGATAGAGGATGCTATCCGTCCAGAAGTTCCACAAGCAGTTCTAAATGCTCAAAATTCGGGAATGAAGGTTGTAATGATAACTGGAGATCATAAAGAAACTGCCGAAGCTTTTGCAAAGAAGGTTGGTATCTATAAAGATAATGATTTAATTTTTACTGGTGCAGATATGGATAAATTAGATGACATTGAAATCATAGACGCACTTGATGATGTCAGTGTCTTTGCTAGGGTTTCTCCTCAGCATAAGCTTAGAATAATTAAATTATATAAAGAAAAAGGTAAGATTATTGCAATGACAGGAGATGGAATAAATGACGCCCTGTCTTTAACAGCTGCCAACTTAGGTGTTTCAATGGGCAAGATTGGTACTGAAGTTGCCAAAGAGGCTTCAGATATTATTTTATTAGATGATAATTTTGCAAATATTACAGCAGCTGCTGAAGAGGGAAGGAACATCTATCAAACGATTAGAAAATCAGTTTTGTATTTACTGTCTACTAATTTGGCCGAAATAATGGTTTTGACAATCGCTGTTTTACTAGCATTGCCTTTACCTCTTCTTGCATCTCAAATATTGTGGCTCAATATGATTACTGATACATTTTTAGTTATCGCCTTAGCTCTTGACCCAAAAGAAAATAATAGATTAAAAGAAAAGTTTCAGAAGCCCAGCGAGTGGATGGTTGATAGGGCTATGGGAATTAGGATTATTTTAATGGGAGGGGTTATAACTGCAGGAACATTGGTTTTATTTGTTCATTACTTGCCTCATGGCTATGTTAAGGCACTAACAGTTTCCTTAACGGTACTTACTGTCTATCAGTGGTATAACATTTTTAATGTTAGGTCTAACAGCCAGTCTATGTTTAAGCAAAATATATTTAGCAATCTATACTTAGTTGGAGGTCTAATCCTTGCAATCCTTCTGCATTTGTTTGCTGTATATACTCCATTTATGCAAAAAATATTACATACCACGGCTTTAAATATTACAGATTGGATTATTATTATTACTGTTGCATTAAGTATTGTTTTAGTAGAAGAGGTTAGAAAACTAATTGTCAGGGTTCGAGCAAGTAAAAAACAAGTCTATACTGATATTGAATCAGTATAGACTTTAGAACTTAAATTTTTTGTATCTTATTTTCTTAAAGAGTCTCTAATTTCAGCAAGAAGGACTTCTTCATTTGAAGGTTTTGGAGTCTCTTTTGGAGCTTCTTCCTTTTTTTTCTTCATCTTATTCATTTGCTTTACAACCATAAAAATTGCAAAGGCAATGATTAGGAAGTCGATCACAGAAGTAATGAATGCACCGTAGTTTAGTGTTACGGCGGCAGCTTCACCAATGGCTTCTTTTATAACGATTACTTTATCTGAAAAGTCTACCCCGCCTAGCATTAGTCCGATAATAGGATTGATAATATCGGCTACCAGAGAACTAACAACTTTACCAAAAGATGCGCCAATTACGACTCCAACAGCTAGATCAATAGCATTTCCTTTAATGGCGAACTGCTTGAATTCTTCCATCATTTTTTTCATATACACTTAAATTAAATAATAAATAATATAATAATTAGATTACCATATTTATTTATGTTTTGTTAAGTAAGTTTGGGATGCTTAATGACCTGAATTACTTTTCCACTAATCATGAAACTGTCATCTTGGTGAATGTATATGGGAGGAATATCTTTAGTTGATTCAGAGATAAGCACGACCTGATTATTTTGATCGTCCCAAACATATTTTTTTATATTTGCCATATCATCGATTACTGATAGTACGACGTCGCCATCTTCGGGAACTTTGTTATCGCTATCTATAATTAAATAATCGCCATCTTCTATAGAATTTCCTTTGATGGAAGTGTTGTTCATTGAAAGTCCTTGAGCTCGAATTGCAAATATGCTTTTACATTTACTTAAAATATTCTTCGATATTTTCAAGTATCCTTCGATATTTTCATTTGCAAATATTGTGGCAGGACCACAGTTGGCTGATCCAACAATAGGGACCGATATTAACTGAGTATTCTTGATAGCCCCTTCTATTGCTCGTGTTATTTCTTTTTTCTGTCTATTTAATTTAACAAGACCTTTCTTCTCTAATTGATCTAAGTGGTGCTTAATCTTTTGGGGGAACTTCTCTCCGATTTCTTCTCCAATTTGACGTAAAGTCATTCCGCTTAGATTCTTTTTATTTAGTAGTTGTAAGATTTTCTCTTGAATGTTGTGCATGTTGTTGGTACTTATTGAATTGATTAGTATCTATATAATACAGTATTCTAGAATAGTTTAAAGAAGTTATCCACAGTTATGTAAAGCTAGAAAAGTTGACAAGATGTGATTCGGGTATAGAATATAGGTATTAATACTAATCACCAAAATTAATATCATGTTTAAAGATTTTCAAAATAGTAAAAAACGATTACAAGTTAAAACTAGTTTAGTTAAAAGAGTTAGTAAATATATTAAAGCACCATCTTCTTTTAAGTTAACAATGTTCTAAGCCTAAGTCCTGATCTGTATTTTAGGTGGGGATTGTTTTCATTAAATACCTTTATATAAGCTATAATTATTATAGGAGACAAATATATTATTAAATCTTAATTTAGAAGATATGAAAAAATTACATGTACTAAGCTTCATTCTGGTAATAGTTGGAGCATTAAACTGGGGGCTAGTTGGATTCTTTAACTTTAATCTTGTTGCTACAATTTTCGGTGATATGTCAGCAGTATCTAGAATTATCTATGCACTTGTTGGTATTTCAGCTGTTGTAGAATTAGCTGGACATAAAAGAGGGTGTAAGGCTTGTGGTTCTGGATGTAAAACTTGTGGAACTGGAGAGGAAAATCACTCTATGGATTCAGAGAGTTCAGAAATGTAGTATTGGTATTGAATCTTTAAAAAGAAAACCTCGCATTAATGCGAGGTTTTCTTTTGTCTCCGTCTCAGGGATAGAAGAGAAGATCCACTGATTTTTAATTTGGTACCTTATGGATTTTATTAAGTTGGATTTCTCCACATATGAGATTTTCTGACTATATTAATTGTCTAATATATCTATATGAAAAGTCAAACAGCTATGTTCACAAACCTCTTAATAACATGTGCATAAGTTGGGGATAGTCTGTTTATATCTTGTGAATAGGGGATTAGGAAATAATTATGAGTTTTTGTAAATAGTTTTTCTTATTATGCTCCAAGTAATCCTCCTACTGCCCCGGCGCCGTCACACTCTAGTCCACTGGTTCCTACAAGATCTACTTCTTTCATTAATTCACCACTCTCACATTCTTGCACAGGGTCTAAGCAGAATGAGGTAGACAGAGTTCCAAGTGCGCAGTATCCCTCACTAAGCTCGTTATCATTTTGGTATCCTTTAGAACTAGGACCATACATTACTTTTCCGTCTACAATATAAATACTTAGGAGAGGAATCCGCGTGAAACTAATAATAAGGGCATTACAGCAAATATCCTCGATTCCTTCTGTGTGGCCACCGATTAGTGTTGCAATCAAGTCTGTGCTCAAGGCTTCACTCTTTCTATGGTCTACAAAAAGTATTCCTGTAGCAACCATCAGAGCTAAAACAATTATTGAAAAGGGCGATAGTTTTTCAGAAGTAGTTTTTGTAGGATTATTTTTTTTAATTTTGTTTTTCATATATTTAAAATATTTGTTATTCTACTTCAAGTGTAAAAAATTTTGAGCCACTGGTTCCGTTATTGTTACTAACTATAATAGGTAGATCAAAATCTGGAAATTGTTCCCTTAAAATTCTTGATTGTCTGCTCGTCAATTCAGTGTCTTTTCTTTCGATGGCCTTAAGGATCTCTGAATCTATTCTAAATTTAATTTCTGTTCCATTTTTTGTTGAAGGAATGTTTTTGTATCTTGAGTCTGGATCGAAGCTTATTAAGATGGTGTTATCCTCACTAAAGTTATTGCCTTTTATGGTGATTTCTGTTCCGTTAGTACCGTTGGTTGGTGAGATAGAGTGAATAGAAGGTTTTAATAATATTTGAGTAGCTGTCTTTGGAAATTCTTCAGTTGGAACAAAAACATTTGTTGGGGTTATTGGAGGAATAGATTGAGTGTTGGTACTTTGATTGTTATTTGAAGTTAAAATTGTATTAAGTTTTGCTCTAGTTAATGATCCAACAAATCCTGTCCCACTAAAAAGATTTATTGGGGCTAAAACTTCGCTCCTGTATTTTTCTTGAAATTTAATGACCGCTTGTTTTGTTAAATTCCCAAAGTAAGTAGTTTCATTCCCAGGAGATCCAAATCCTGAATTTGCAACTGATGTGTCGGAACTAGTATTTAAAACTTTTTGTAAATTTAAAACATCCACATTTTTATCTCCAAGAGATAGATTTTTCAGAAATGTAAAAGAATTCAAAGATAAGGACTGTGCCCCAACCATAATTGGTAGAATTAGAATGATTAATAGAAGTGAAATTTTGTTTATGTTCATGTGCAGGTAATTATAACTAATTTAGTAGGTTTTGGTAATTAATTCGTCCCGATTTGAGACATTATAATCAATATTAAATTGCAAACGCCCTATAACCTGTTTACTTTTAGTCTCTATGTCGACTCTCCATAACCCTGGTGACAGTGAGCTTTTTGTTGAATATCCTCTGAAACCATCATCACGTCCTCCTGTAATTGAAATAGGTATTCTGTCTGTTGGAACCCATCTTTTTTTTGTCTCATCAAAGAACAGCCATTCGTGGTAAATAGTTCCTGTTAATTTTGTTGGAGCGAAAACTGCACTAAAGGCATATACTGGCTGATTTAGTGATAAGTTTAAGTCCTTGCTATAGCTTTCAAAAAATAAGAATCTATACCATGGTATTTTTTCTGTTTGAACTACGTATTTATCTTGCCCTACTCTTTCCAAGCTATAAAATGCACCACCATCTTTTAGTGAAAGGGGGATTGGTGGAATAATGTTAGTGAAGTAAAGAAGATTAAAAATAATTAAAGTTCCTATAATACTTATGTATATGGGCTTTACTTCTTCCAAAGAAGTTCTCTTTAATAAAAGAATAAATATTTGTATTACTATTGCGCCGATTGCTACACCAATAAGGAACATGAAGACATTTATTCTTCCAAAAATAACAGGGACTATTAAAATAGAATAAGAAAGGATTGCTATAAAAAATACACTAACTCGAAAAATCATTCTTTCATATTTTTCTTTGAAGAATTCGTTTCCAATAAATAAACCGATGAGAATCAAAATGAAAGGGAAACTGGTTAATATCGATCCACTTCTAAAATAGAAAATTAATAGTCCACTAAACAAACCTCCGAATGCATATTGCAGAACAAAGGGTAGAAAAGTTTGGTACTTTGTAAATAGGCTTACTTTAGGGTTGGCATGAATTAAAAGTATCGTAACTCCAGCTAAAACTATATAGAATAACAAAACCATATTATCGAACCACTGATCAACTCTATTTAGGGTTATTGTATCAACAATAAAACCTCCCAATAGAAAAACGGGCATTAAAGACTTTTCATATTTTTTAAAGAATAGTTTAATTTTTGCTAATCTAGAGATCATTTATTTATTATATTAATCAAAAAAATCAATTAGGTATTCATCAATGTCTCTTTGATTCCAGTCATAGAAATTTTCGTCATTGTTATGTAGTTTTCGAGCAAGATCTTTACTAACGAACCTCCAGTGCCATGGCTCAAAACTATAATAAGTATTTCCTTCAGGATAAGAAAGTACAAATCCATATTTATAAGCATTATCTAAAAGCCATTGATAGGCTTCCGTTTGACTGAATTTTGTAAAACCTGCACCGAGTTCAGATGTTGTAAAATCAATAGTTGTTCCTAATTGATGCTCCGAATACCCTTGATCAGCAGAGAATTGGTTCGCAGTACCGGCTCCGTAAGTTACAACGTAATTGTTTTTTAAAGAGGCTTGCGTTCCAAAAGATCTATATGCAGAAACTATTTGTAAATCAATTCCATCGCCAGAAGCTTCTTTCAATAAGTCTTCAAGAAAAGGCCAGACATCTTTGTGTATTTGTAAATTCTTTTCAGGATCGTAAACATAAGCGTCTTTTATGCTTGTAACTCTTGGTGGAACATAGTGCTCATTTAGGAAGAATATCTTAGAGTATTTTTGTAGTAGCTCTTTATCTGTTTTACTTAATTTTTCTAAATCACCAACCGTGCTTCCAAGAGTATTTATTTGACCTTCAAACTCATCGTTTTTTTCTTGTTCTAAAATTAATTTTTCAAATAATATCTCAGTATTTTTTTCAGAATCAGATAATTGACCTCTTGTATCTTGTAAAGAGCTTTCTAAGTCAGATATTTTATTTTTATGAAAGTCATTTTCTTGATCTAGTTGGCCTAGTTTATAATAAAAATACCCAGCAATACCAAGCAGTATTAATACGATTAAAATTAGTATTATTAAAATTTTTTTATTTGCTTTATTCAATTTATTAGATAAGGTATTTTCCATAATAAGTAGTAATTATACAATATTTTGTACGTCTAATCTTCTAATCTTTTTGAGGTGGTCTCCAGAAGATTTTTTCAAGAAGACTGTTACATTTTCCTTTTGAGACTTTTTTAGCATATGCAGATCCTTTTTTGCGACATTTGTTTAATATCTTAACATTTTCAAATGTTTTAACGTCTCCGCTATAGTAAGCTCCAATACAATTTGCTCCATAATATAGAAAAACAGATCTTAGCCAAAAAGGAGGGAACCCAAAGAAGAGCATTTTTTGAGCCCAAGATGGAGTTCCTCCAGAAACAATAAAATATGTTCGTAAGTGTCCTAGTAATCCAACAGGTTGACCTAGTTTATTTTTCTTCGATAAGTCTAATGCAATAAATCGAATTCGATCGATAAAGTTTTTTAGTTTTGCCGGGACAGAGAAATTATAAGTAGGAGTAGAAATAATCAAGGCGTCGGCTTCTTTGATTTTTCTGGCCAAATCATTAAATTCTTGCTCGTTATCTCCTGGTTGACTACCATTTTCGTAACAATAATAATCAAAAGGAATATCGTTTAAATATATTTTCTCTACTTCAATTCCTTCCACCTCATTAATTCCTTTTATAAAGTGGTCTAACATTGTGTCGGAGTTTCTTCCTCTTGAAGGTGAGCATGATAGGGCAATAATTTGGTTATTTTTAGGCATCAATCAAGTATAACAAAAGCTTGAAAAGTGTTAAACTATTGAAATAATTAGAAATTAAATAATATATATTAAATGGCTGACGAAAATGCGAATAATGGTAATGGTGACGTGGAATTTGTTGATGGGCTTATAATTAAGGCTCCAAGAGAGGGAGCTCCTGATTTTGTTAAGGGAAGTATCTCTATGAAAAGAGAAGAATTAATTGCTTGGCTTTCTGGAAAGAAAGAAGAGTGGATCAATTTAGATATTAAGGTTTCTAGGGCTGGGAAATGGTATACGCAAGTTAATAATTGGAAGCCTTCAGAAAATGGGGGAGGAAATAGTGCACCAGCAACTGCAAGTTCTGCGCCTGCCTCAGCACCAGTAGCATCAGGAAGTCCAATAGAATATCCTAAAGATGAAATCAATCCAGAGGATATTCCTTTCTAAGCAATTAAGTTATGGAATTATTTTATTTAATACTATCTACACTTGTAATAATGCTGGCATCACTGTCAGGCGTTATATTTATTACAAAGAAGTTAAATAATTGGACCCAAAAGAATATCAAATACTTACTAGCTTTTTCTGCAGGAGTATTTTTAATAGTCTCTTACGATTTAGTTTTGGAGGCTTTTGAATTTGGTTTAAATAATGCACTAGTTTTAGTGGCTATCATTGTTGGATTCTTGGTATTTTATTTATTTGAGAGGCTTTATCCAGAATCTCACTGCCATCACGATGATAGTAAATGTGTTGACGATAAGAGTAAGAGGGGAGCAAATAAGGTTTTAATTGGTGATGCTTTTCATAATATAGCTGATGGTATTTTGTTGGCCCCGGTCTTTGTTATAGATATTAGACTTGGATTTATGGCAGCTTTTGGTATTTTAGCGCATGAATTTGTTCAAGAAATATCGGAGTTCTTTGTTTTAAAGAATGCTGGATATACCACAAAAGAAGCTTTAAAAAGAAATTTTTGGGCTTCAAGCACTATTTTAATAGGAGCGTTGGGGGGATTTTATTTATCTTCTTTCGAAAATTTGGTAGGTCCACTTATTGGTTTAGCAGCAGGAGCATTTATTTATATTTTAGTAATTGATTTAATTCCAGATTCAATTAAGCATTCCCATCAAGAAAAAAAGTATCTTAATTTCGTATTTTGGGCACTGCTTGGAATTGCTTTAATTCTTTCGGTTAATACATTTTTTAAACATCAGCTTGAAGAACAAGGTTTAGATAGTCATGGGCATGTTGAGGCCGAATTACATGAAGATGATCACGATGAGTAAACAAAAAAGCCCCGCTAAGCGGGGCTTTTTTGTTTAATTAAACTTAAGTCTGAGATTATTCTCCAGCTACTAGCTTAACATTTGTTGCATTTGGTCCTTTTTGACCTTCAACTACTTCAAATTCAACTTCGTCACCTTCTTTAAGGTCATCGAAGTTAGCATCTTGAAGTTCGTTTGAATGGAAGAAAAGATCTTTTTCCTCACCATCAATGGCGATGAATCCGTATCCTTTGTCCATAATTCGAGCGATTTTTCCTTTTTGCATCTTTTTTTGAACTAATTTATTAATAAGCTTCAAACAAATATAAAGGCGAAACTTAAATCAGTTCTTCTTTAGTAATCATTTGACTTAAATAGATTAGCATATCTAGTTGTAAAAGTCAAGATGAATATGCTCAGAATTACTCAATAACTGTAAAAGAGGCCTTAATTTTTTGCAAAATTTCCCCATGACTTTCTTCCGCAGAGAGATCGTTAATGACTCTGTAAATGGCGGGGTCTCTAAGAACATATACTAAACTTCTGTATTCTCCTCGTTCTGGATTAATACTAGTCTCCCTAACTTCAATAGATGGAGTGTTTGTTAATCCAAAAGTTACGTCACTCATTTCAATTAGAGTATTTGCTTCGTAGTCAAAAACTCTATTGTCTTTAAACCATGCAATTTTACCATTTGGAAAATTAGCTACGTAGAAAAGGGAACCAGGTATCATGCTTTTTTCTTCAACTTCTGGATATTGAATAACTGTTACTGCAAAAAATTCTTCACCGGCAGGATATCCTTCGGTCGGAGTTATTTTGACTTTATATCCTGTAGGATCTTCTGTAAGAGTGTAGTCATTTGGATATTCAAAAGAATATTTCCATTCGACATTTGTATAAGTGTTCCATCCCGCGTTCTCTTTTCCATTATTTTCAACAATAGTCGATTCTTTAGAAACCTCTTGAGTTTCTTGGTTCTCTACTTCTGTAATTATTGGCCCATCGACATTATTTGGTTTAACAATAATCCAAATAATCCCGATAATTATTACTAGCGCAACTACTATTGTTCTAGTTTCTATATTTTTCATGAATATAATATATCAGATATTTTTTATTTATCTACCTAATTTACAGCGCCATTAAAAATTAGGAGTTACTAGACAAGTGTGTTCTATTAGAGTCAACCCTTGATTTTTTGTTAAATCTAAGGCATCGTTTAAATGAAGCAAAGCTATCTGAATCAGCGCAAAAAGAATAGCTAATTACTCCCTTTAAGTCAGATTTGGTAATTTACTTCCTTTTTTTGACCTTAAATTTAAACCTTAGTATAAAAATCATTTAATGATTTTGTTTAAGTGTAAAAGATAATTTTGCTCCCTAATAAATTAATAATAAATATTATGAATAATAATATGAATAATAAAATGTATTCTATTTTTACAGCAAGCTTGTTTACTGTAATTGCTTTAGCCTTTAGTGTTTCGGGTGTTCTTAATGCTGCAACATATGACTTTGTAGACAGTTCAGGTAATTTAAGGAGTGTCACTGCTAATTCAAGTTCTGAAGCTCTTTTAATTGCTCCAAATATCGGATTACATAGTGGTGTTGTTTTGCATAATGGTAGTAATCCTGTAGTGGTATACACCGGGTCAGTTTCGAGCGGTCAGTATTTGTATGTAAATTCCTCAGGAATAGCTGTTGCAGTTAATGCCAACAGTGTTGCTGAAGCTTTTGCACGTGCGATTAATATTTCGCCACATAGTGGAGTTATGCTGATTCGTTAATCTTATAAAATTTAATTCTTAAGAGCAAAAACAACTTGGAAACGGGTTGTTTTTTGTTTGTTTTCTCTTATTTTAAATATAATCAAATTTTAATGTATACTAATTTTAGTGAAGAGGATATGAAAGGATGGATGGATATGCTATCAGAGCCACCAAAAAAAGGATTCTTCACAAAAAAATAATCACACTAGAAATCGCCACTTACTAAAGAGCGATTTTTAAATTTATACAAGCTCGTTTAGTTTATGATCTTGAAAGTATAAAATGAATAATCCAATAATTATTGAAAGAGAAAAACTCAAAAGAGGGTTATTCGGAAAAAGATATAAATCAAATAGTCCCCAAATTCCTCGCCAGACAGCAATAAGACCAGCTCCTAAGATTAAAAGTTTGACATTATTTAATATATTTTTCATACAAAAAGTATACCAAGGTTCGAACTTTATGTCAGAACTTAATCTATCTATTATTACAATTTTAAATAAATATTTATTATACAAAATCTAATAACGTGGGTATTAATCTGGGGCAGGTCCTGCTGGTGGAAAGGTTCTTGTGCCAAAGTCGGAAATGGGAGAGATGGGTTTTTGAGCTCTTATTAAAGATTCATGAGGAAATCGGGCGGGGATTACATTCAAATTAGACTCCTTTTGCTCTTAAGATTACTTTTATAGTTCTTAATATTATTTTGAGATCAAATAAAAAGATTTTTATGGGAGAATTTATGTTTTTTAGAAAGTAGTTATAATATTCCAGATCAAGTTCTTTGGCAGTTTTTCCCTTACAGTTTTTGAATGACTGAAAATTGCCAGTTATACCTGCCTTGAGATTGATTCTTGCAACTTTTTCATTCTCTGAAATTTTCTCAAATACCTCAGTATTTAGAGGCCTAGGTCCAACCAGGCTTATTTTTCCATATAGTATACTAAATAGTTGAGGGGATTCATCTAAATATATTTGTTTTAATATTTTACCAATAAATATTAGACCACCATTATTTTCTAAATCTTTTGTGTGAATAAACTCATTATTATTTCTCATATCGTCTAAAATTTCTTGTTTAAAAATATTAAATTTATATAGCGTAAATATTTTTCCTTGAGAAATTCTATCTTTTTTATAAAAAAGAGGACTAAATATTCTACCCCTTAAGACATGCTCAGTAAAAAGTAAACAAGAAAAAAGTATCATTAAAGGCGATAAGACTATTATTAATAGACTAGAAACAATTACGTCGGAGACTCTTTTGGTTTTTGGGTACAATTGGGGCATATTGATTTAATGCAGGTATAAGTGAGATTATCACTAAATTTAAAAACTGTCCATGGTACCGGAGTTTCTATTCACTAAACAAAAATATGATACACTACTGTTTATAAACTTATGGACAGCAGAAAGACTAAAGAGGTAGAGATTTGGTGGAATAAAAACCCCTTTACTTACAACAAAGGTGTTGGTGTTGGTAAAGTAGGAGAAGCTAAAGATCTTTCGATTGAATATTTTGATGAGGCTGAAAAAAGATATAAGAAACATAGTGGTGAGAGTACTCAAGAATCAGGCAAGCCAGTGTTTTCGAAATATATAGACTATGAGAGTTTAAGAGGGAAAAAAGTATTAGATATTGCTACAGGAACCGGTTTCTCTGCTATTACCTTTGCACAGTTCGGTGCAGATGTAACTGGCATAGACTTAACAGAGTATGCCGTAGAGTCAACTAAGAGAAATTTTTCACTGAGAAGTCTTCAAGGAACAATTCTTCAGGTGGATGCTCAAGATTTACAATTTCCTAACAACCACTTTGACTTTGTTTGTGCACACGGTTGTTTAATGCACATGCCAAATACCAATAAGGCTACCCAAGAAATTTATAGAGTACTAAAGCCTGGTGGTACTACGTATACATGGATGTACCACAGAGGATGGTACTATTGGTTCGGAATAATCTTTCTCAGGGGTATTCTTTTTGGAAGGTTTTTTAAATATAACTTCAGTCCACTTGCACTTACTAGTAGATACTCTGACGGCGCTCATGAAGAAGGTAATCCTCATACGAAATTTTATTCAAGGAGAGGTTTTAAAAAACTTTTTAAGGGCTCGGGGTTTGGGGATGTTAGTATTTATTCTAATTATAATTATAATGAATGGAATGCTTGGCCAGTTCGTAGCCTGAATCTTGGACGTTTAATTCCTAAATCTGTTCAAAGATTTCTAAGTGAAAAAATTGGTTTTGCTTTATCGTGTTCAATCACTGCAAAGAAATTAAAAAAATAATGATAATACAAAGTTTTTTTAAGCTGTTTGGTAAGAAGATAATATAGCCGTAGGACAAATGTCTTACGGATTGTCGATCTATCCACTCCAGTGATAGGACGAAGTTATAACCTATTTTGAGTATAGAAGCATATTTTCACTGATATTTGTCGGTCTACAAAAATAGCGTATACGTAATAGCCAGTATAAAAGAAAAACAATAATTTTCGAAAAAATATAAATTATGTTAAAATTGAGTTTATAGTCGAAGTCGCCTTAGTTTAGGGTAAAAATTATTAATAAATATATATAATAAAAATATGAATCAAGATAAAACACCAGGAGAAAAATTAGATGAACTTATAGGACAGACAACTTCTAAATATGATGAGTTAAAAGACTCTTCAAAAGAAAAGTACAGTGAGTCAATTGCTAGATTGAAAGAAGAATACGAAGATGTAAAAGGAGATGCGGAAGAGAAAACAGACGAAGTAAAAAATAAAATGGCAACTAAGTGGAATGAATTACTAGGCAAAATGAAGGCAGAAATTGAATCATAAGCCATAGAAGTAAATACATTCTCCACTGACTACGCAACATTGTTTCCTTATGAGCCTACGAATCAAGGAACAAGAAATATTCTTATGGTGGAAGGCTTGAATAATGAGAAATGATGTATATTCACATCAAAAACTATTACCAACACTCTAGTAATTATGGTTATGTGGCAAAATCCTAATGGTATACTACAAATATGGATGAAGATCTAATCAAAAAACTCAATGGTAGTGTCGACCGACTCAATGTAAACATCGAAAGGCAAACCTCGTTCAAATTCGTAATATTAAGGGGTCTAGTTTATGGTGTTAGCATTGTAATTGGTACCACAATTTTGGCTGGAATTGTCATTTCAGTTCTGAATGACGTACCTATCATTGAAGACATTATCAAAACATTCAGAATTAAAAACAACTAGGATCAGGGAAAATACGAATGCACACGCCACATTTTCCTTTTACATCAGTTTTGTTTTTTATAATGATGAAAGTAAGTAACACTCTTTCTCGGGGTCACTGCCGTATTAAATTTAATTCACCGCGGACTACGCGACAACGAGAGATGAGAGAAGTGCAGAGATAAAAAACTCTAGAGGTGTCTCTATTGTATCAGATACGATTTGTGTATTTCCACAGTAATAGGGGGGGGCGAGAAGAGTGGATTAAACTTTTCTTGATAAAATTATTTAACTCGATATACTAACTATGCGCACATATTATGACAAAAACACAATCAACTAATCTCACATACATAATTATTGGTGTCACTGTGCTTTACGTGTTATATCAGGCACAACAAGCCCTGCTTCTTGTGTTATTTGCCACAATGCTTGCAATCGGATTTGCGGGATTAATATCTTGTGTTGCAAAGAAAGTCCACCTTTCTCATCATGGGTCTTTCTTACTATTATTTATAGTCGCCACTTTACTTATTGGCGTATTTAGTTGGTATATTGCACCACAACTAGAGACACAAGCCAGAAATTTTAGCAGTTCTGTTGCTAATACTGATTTTGAAGAATTAGACAGTTACTTGCCAATTCTTAGTTTTGAGGAGGGTGAAGTGATCACAACAATACAAAACAATATTAGTAGAGTATTGTCTGAAATATCTACCGTTTTTAGTCGTACGCTGACCGCACTAACGTTCCTGGTCGTGATGGTATTTATAGTATTCCGTGGAACTTGGAATAGTACAAGTTATACGCATCTGCGAAAGAGATTAATGAAAACGTGGCTGGGTGCATATGGTAAAGAAATAGATATTGCGACAGGGATGCTTCAAAAATGGCTCTTGGCACGAGTCTTGTCTATGATAGCAGTGGGTGTTTTAACATATATAGGACTTCTTATTTTAGGTGTTCCGACACCATTATTTCTGGCCATGATTGCAGGTGTCTTTTCATTTGTCCCTAATGTCGGACCAATACTATCGGTAATACCAACAATAATAATGGCGGCAAGTTTAGGATTTGGATTGATTGGCGTAGTGATAGTCTTGTATATCGGTATTCAGCTTATTGAAGGCTATTTCATCACACCAGGCATCCAACAAGCGTTCATGCAAATACCACCAGCTGTATTATTTGCGGTACAGCTAATCGCTGGAACCGTTTTTGGTATCCTAGGTCTGTTGCTTGCGGCCCCACTTACTGCGGTGGTGATTGCTGTCATGGACGAACGATTATCAGAATAGGGTGGAGTAATAAGGGTAACTATGACAAAAAGCATCAATAGCATGCAGACAAATTACAAACACTTGAAGCTGAACTTTCACTACATAGAGAAGTTGATTATGAATACCAAACACCAGTATCTATGGTCATATCTTTTAAGTATATACGATCACAAGACTTATATAAATATTCCCCTTACTAAACATGATCCGTCTTTTCCAGAATCTCTTTTGCTTCACCGGTTGGTTCTTTTTTGTTTTTATTATTATGGAGTTCTGCGATCATCGAAAGCAATTCTGTTGGGTTTTCAGAAACAAAATTACCATCAAATTGGTCCTGTATGAAATCTTTCATTTGATTTGACCAGTCAGAATCAATTAAACTCTTGCTTTCGGGTGGTGCAAAAAGATATATTGAATTAATTGAATTTTTTTTGGAAATATTATTTATTTTTTCAGCAAAATCCTTCGAGAACTCTTCTTGGGCTTTCCCTTTTTTTGGTTCTAGACTATGTCCGATCATTGAGCCTTCTGTACCTCCGCGATAAGACATTCCTTCGTTGTCGGAATATTCTGGAGTATCAACCCTATGTTCATCAACCTTATTAACATTATCTGAATCCAGCATATAAATAATTCCGTGATGTGATCCAATAACAACAATGAGTGATTTTCTTAAGATTAGGTTTTTTATTTCCTCACTTATTTTCATATAGGTTTTTATGTAGTTATGTTTATAGTAGTGTCGACTTAAACCATTATAACATAACGATATTATCTAACAGTTAGGTTTATTGAGTTCATTTTCATAATTAAATTATTCAGTGGACTGACGCTGAAATTCAGTTTTTAGAGAAATATAAAGTAGTATCAAAAATATGGTTGGGAATATGATATCCGCAACTAGCGGTGTTCCGATATTGAGTGGTGAGTAATTTTGATTAACAATGGCGTCGTGAATATGAACATATCCTGCACCGTATAAAAAAATTGACTTTGAAATAATTAAAGCAGTTATCATGTGTCCTCTAATCCAAATTGCAAACAGAGCAGCTACAGCCGAGCCTAATGTGTAGAACGCCAATTCAATTTGGAATGGACTACCAACCGCCCAACCAATTTGAGTTGCTACTGTGTCAGCCATAATGGTGTGTCCAATGAAATTCCATATACCACCAAAACCAATTAAAATGACAGTGAAGTACCATAAGTAAATATTTACAGCATCTACTTTTTCTTTAATTTTTTTTAGGTTGATATGTCTACGAGCTGATAGAGGTACAAGGACAGCCATGTAAATAATTGTTCCAACAAAGGGTATTAGTGAAAATAACCAGTATATAAAAAACGTTCGCGGAATAACAAAGAGTAGTAATCTTTTCCAATGCAAAAAAGGCCTACAGGTATCAACTTCTCGTAAGAATGGCCCAAAAGGTACAGCAAGATCTAAAATTTTTTCAAGAAGTTTTTGCGTAGTTGTCATTGTCAGTAAATTATACCAAAAGTTCGAGCTTGCAGTCAGGGGGTAAAAATATTTGGTTTAAAATATGGCTTAAATTGAGGGCTCCGCGGACTGAGGGAAGTTCGAACCAGTTTGGTATAGGAAGGGGGTAATTTGATTATGGTATAATCGCTAATATGAATAATCTGGCTTTTATTGATGGACAAAATTTGTATATGGGAACAACCACAGATGATATTCCATGGAAAATTAACTTGTCTAGATTTAGAATATATTTGAAGAAGAAATATGGTGTCGATAAGGCGTATTATTTTCTTGGATATGTTCAAGAAGAGAATCAAGAATTGTACGAGGATATTCAGAAAGCGGGTTTTATTTTAATATTTAGACAACATAACCCAGCGATGCTTGGTAAAAAGAAGGGAAACGTTGATACAGATATAGTGTTTCATATAATGAAAAAACTTTACAAAAAGGAGGACTTTGACCAGGTCGTTTTAGTTTCGGGAGACGGTGACTATAAAATACTTGTCGATTTTTTAATTGAAGAGGATAAATTCAAAAAGATTATATTTCCAAATCAAAAACGTGCGTCGTCACTTTATAAGAAGATTGATTTGAAATACATTGCAGATTTATCGGATAAAGATGTTAAGCGAAAGATAGTCTAAAGAAAAAGGCCCCTTAGGTAGTTAGCCGTTCGGGTCCTTTATCGTCGTGATATGTAAACTATATACTTACTGCAGGCATAAGTCAAGGTAATTATTTGCTCCGCGGACTGAGCGACATTATTTTATTTATAAAATAAGAAGTACTCTTGTGGTGGGAAGTTCAGAACCCTAGTTAGTGGTGAATTGGTGGGAGTATAACAGAGTAATACTTGAGGAAAATGGTATTTTCCAGATAAATAAAGATTTTGTATTTTAGAACCAATAAAAAACGTCCACAAGGATTTCTCCAGGCGGACGCTTTATAGAAATAGCAAGAATATCTTTTTGTCATTCAATCAAGCCATTCGCACATTCTGTTTTCAAGAGTGTTCCAAAAGTGCCAACTAGCACTTTTGATTGTGTAAATTCCATTAAGGATGCATATCGGCGAAAGCAAGAGTGTTATTCCGCCAAATATTTTCATCCAGACATTGTTTTGTAGTAGCATTATTGGTGAACTTATAGCACCAAGTATTGTTGCAATACAAATTATTTGAATAAAAAATAGTGCAATTAAGCTTTTGTGAAAATCTGCAACACAGTCATCACACTTCTGGTCAATTGATTTCAGTAGTTCTTTCATGATTAAGGTTCCTTTCTATTCCCAAATTATCACAAAAAAAATCAAAAAGATACTTTACTTTCATTTATATTGGCTCCCCTTGTTGGACGAGTTCAGAACTCTGAATTGGGTTAAAATTAAAAGAGATATTGAAGAATTTAAGTTTTTTGAGTTTTTTGGAAAATTAGAACTTCAGAACCAATACTAATTTACTAGATAACTTGTTTG
>Ga0136555_1000164_pt1 | contig 26296 bp, 32 predicted proteins | sample AntRauTorckE5432_FD_104927 | JGI IMG/M metagenome (GOLD analysis project Ga0136555, IMG submission 104927) | Saline lake microbial communities from Rauer Islands, Antarctica - Metagenome Torckler E5 #432 | ecosystem: Environmental > Aquatic > Non-marine Saline and Alkaline > Saline | place...
CATAGGGTTTCGCGTCATATGACACTTTTACAAAATGTGCACCACGATTTCGTTGACGCTTTTAGACTGTGGCGTTACATAGGGTTTCGCGTCATATGACACTTTTACAAAATGTGCACCACGGAGGGAAATATGCCATTTCCCAATCATGCCTGTCAAAGCATTGACCTCGCGGAAAGGGCAATACGCGTGCAAGGAATGCGACAAGATCTATTCGAGCAAGCAAGCCCTTGCGGACCATTCACGCCTGCACACGGGCAACGCGTTTCATTGTCAGATTTGCGACATGGCCTTTACACGTAAATACAGTCTCGATACGCACATGCGGATTCACAGCGGGGTCAAGCCGTTTAAATGTGAAACCTGTAAGATGGCCTTTACACAGAAAGGCAATCTCGATACGCACCTCAGTATACACTCAGGGGTCAAACCATTTAAATGCGAAACCTGTGACATGGCCTTTAGACATAAAGTCGGTCTCGATAGGCACATGATGATTCACAGCGGTGTGAAACCATTCAAATGTGGAACCTGTAAGCACTCGTTTACACAGAAATGCGATCTCAATAGGCACATGCTGATTCACAGCGGTGTGAAACCATTCAAATGTGAAACCTGTGACATGGCCTTTACACAGAAAGGCGGTCTCGATAGGCACATGCTGATTCACAGCGGTGTGAAAGCATTCACATGCGACATGTGTCGTGCAGCCTTTACACGTAAAGACTACCTAATCTCGCACGAGGAGCTCATTCACGACATCGGAAAGTATTCATGCGACTACTGTCTTGGTAAGCGCAACACGCTCAAGGAGCATACGGACGAGAATGGAGAGACGTGGAACGTCTGTCACTACTGCTTCAAGAAAGCCACGACGGGCTATACGTCACGTATCGAACACCAATGGTCGGACTACATTGACGATCCCGAGAACTTTGGTACTGTTGGGTTGCTGAGCACAGATCGTGCTTTAAGATCGAGTGGTGGATGCTCCTTAAAGCGTCCTGATAAGTTGTATGGCGGTCCGAACCTCGTGTTGGTCTGTGAGTGCGATGAGAAACAACACGGCGGACAGAACTACAGTTGTGAGCAAGCACGATTGTCTGAGATTTACGACGACCCGTCGATCAACGGCAAGCCCATGGTTGTCGCTCGGTGGAATCCCGATGGTTACAAACCGCCCGTGGGTCAACCCAAGCTGTCACGCGACGAACGACTTCGACTCTTTGTGAAGTTTATGAAGCGGATTTGTGAGGTGCGAAGTAAGGTGGACCCACACACACAGCCACGCATTATCGTGTACTATCTCTTCTACTCGCAAGACAACCCCAACATCTCCAAGGACTTGCCTCATCAGTTTATTTACTCTGAATCGGACATTGACAACCTTGTCATATGACACTTTCTTTTCGAATTAAAAAAATGAATGCTGTACACTTGTCATGTGTCAAATGGCGTCACGACGAGGCACGTTAGTACAGTACTTTGATCCCAAACGCATCAAACTCGGCGATACGGTGATTATTCTCGGACAAACAGACTCAGGAAAGAGCATACTCGAATACCATCTCTTGTCTCTGATGGCAGGGTGGTTCAGTTACGGTATCTCATTTACGCCTACACATTCGTCCAAGGAGATGTTCGCACGCATCATGCCACGCGCTTTTATTCATGACCCAAACAAGGCTCATCTCGAAAGCCACATCAATAGCATCAGGCGCTTCAGCCGTGCTCGCACACGCAAAGGCCGTGACCCACGGGGGAATTTTATCATCTTTGACGACACCGCAGGGGATTCTGCCTTTATGAGGTCAAAGGCGTTTGATGGCTACCTGTTTAAGAACCGCCATGACAAGTGTAGCGTCTTGATGACGCTTCAAGCGTGCAAGACAATCAGCCCTGCAGCGCGAGAAAACTGCAAGATCGTATTTGCGTTCTACACCGCCAATCTCGCCATGCGCAAGGACATCAATCAATTGTTCTTCGGGATGCTCAAGCCCCGTGAATTCGACGAATTGTTTGACGAGGCCACGCAAAACTACGGCTGCCTTGTTCTCGACAAGAAAGCAGCGGCCAAGTCGCGCGAGTGGAGAGACTACATCTTTTGGTTCCGTGCGACACTCCCCGAGGACATTCCACGATTTAAGCTATGCGACGAGAACTTTTTCAAGTTGGACCGCATCTCCAACACGCACGTGGAGGAAGAAGACGACGACGAGGCCGACGCCGTTGCCGCCGCCGAGGGACAGATTGTGCGACTCACGGCGACGGGCGATGTATTGCACGAGGTTTTATAAAATTCACATGTGTACAAAGAGTACATATACAATGCACATGGTGTACCTTGTCCCAAAGAGTCAATTCACGCGTAAACTCGACCGTGACCGATTCGCCTCGGTGCGTGCGATGAAGGTGCACCTCGAGGAGCGTGGTGGTACGCTCGACTACACGGGCCCCGAGTGGGACGGGTGGAACGACGACGAAACGGCAATGGAGAATTTGAAGCGACTGTTTCCAACCACCACCTTTGACCTTGCGCTGTTGTACGAGATGCAAGACGAGCGCGGCATTGCCGAACTGCCCATCACCAAGGTGTTGTGCTGCAGCGAAATGTACAGCGATCGTATTCTCAACAAACACGCCAAGAACAACGCCGACTATGTGATTTTACACCATACGACGGAACAGAAACGGGTCGAAGAGGTGTTGCGAGTACCGACGTACCACATCCCACACGGATGCGACCACCGCGTGTTTAAACCCGACGCAAATGTACCGAGACGATACGACTTTGCATTGATTGGACGCCAATCCAAATCAGTGTACCCGCTGCGACACAAGCTTCTGCATGCCATTTATCGTCTACGCACGATGGGCTACCGTTGCTACGTGCACAAGCACCCGGGCTACGAGCTCGACGACCCCGACGCGGCCATGCACGACTTTGTCAACGTGATTCGCTCGACAAAGATCGCGCTGACGTGCTCGTCGGTCCACAAGTACCGTCTGAGCAAGTACGCCGAGGTGCCGCTGTGCGGTACGGCATTGGCGGCGGATATACCACGCGACGGCAAGGGTTTTTTCAAACAGTTTATTGTCCAACTCAAACACGACGCATCGATTGATGCGATTGTAGCCACGTTGATCAAGGCGTTGCCGCGGTGGAAACACCACGCCGAGCACGGACGGGCGTTGACGTTACAGACGTCGCTGCAATCGCACTACGCAGAGCGGTTCTTTGCCGCGTACACGTCATTCATGGCGCCTTGAAGGGTAAGGTATGGGTGTCGTTGACTTGCACACCTTCAATCGCAAAGTGGCCAATGCCCTTGCTGAGAAGCGACGCTTCGTGGTCTTTGAACGTGGCGAGGGTGGAGGAATGTACGAGACGGCCCTCGGCGTTGCTTGACGTGACGGCGGCCACGCTCATCTTGGTCCGCGACCCAAACACCACCACGTTGACGGTGCCGAGTTCTTGGACCCGTGCGCGCAATGTCTCGGCCTCGGTTTCGGCGACGGCAAGGTGGCGTTGCAACGACGCGTTTAAATCCCTCAGGGTTTCCACATGGTCTTCGAGGGAAATCGACATTACATGACAGAGGGAATTCCCAAAGAGTCAGAATCAATGACGGAATACCACAACGCCGTCTCGGTGCGCGGGGTGTTTTCGCCGACGGCCATGACGGTGGACGAGCTGCAATGGCTGCAGCACTTTGAGGAGCCGTCGCCTGTGGTTGAGGAAATGGTGTCCAAGGTCGAGTCGTACGCGCAGCATTGGACCGAGGGGGCACAGGCGGAAGTCGAGTTGATGTACAAGACGATCCGTCAACACATTGCCAAGCGACGCATGGAGTGCATTGAAATGACAAGCAACACGGACGGCGCGTTGGCGGTGCTCCGATGCTTTGAGGCCATGTTTTGAGTGTGATGTGGAATTCCAAAATGTCATATTAGAGCTCGTGGCAGCGGTGCTTAGTCATCATACATTAAAAGGTCACCTGACTATCCTACAATGGGCGCGCGCCAACGGATGTCCATAAACTGTACAATTTAATGTAAACATTTTTAATCACCAAACATAATGTTGATCAAAGCAACCATGTCGGGGCTGTACGTCTCGAACTTTGCGTACTCTGCAGCATCGTCGATGTAACGACAATCGGTTGACTTTTCAAACGTCGAAGGCCGATCGTCTTCATAGATTGCAAAGTAATTACCCCACACATCCCAACGCGCCTTGTCCAAGTTGGTAAACTCGTCGGGGCATTCGTGAGCCGCCTTGCGAAGTAACTCGTGGTACAAAATAACCTGATGGCCTCTTGTAGCGTCTTTGGCCTGTATGTTGGCGACAAGTTGGTACTGAGCCAATAGCGCGGCGGCATACGTGGCGCATGGCTTTGGCTGCGATGGCTGTTGGCCCATTGTGTGATTATGTCATATGACGCGCGTTCACAAAGTGTAAAAGTGAAACTGAACCAAAACTTGATACAAACGTTGCAACTTTATATGACAGTTCAGATGTTACGTCTTGATGCTCTCGACCTGTGGGTACGCGTTGATGTACCCCGCGTACATCAGAGCGGCCTGCAATGCGTCGTGGTCGGCACGGTGCTTGCGGAAGTACATGCACACAAACGGAATGTCGTACGGTAGTATGACGCGCTTGCGGATTTGCCATTGCGGAAACGCGGCACATACCGTCACAACGTGTCGACGGTCGTGACCCACGTGCAGAAGTTGGTGGTCGAGCGTGACCTCGTCGCCGTCGAACCGCGGCACGACGTGTTGTTTCAAGTGCTCGTTGATGATGCCCACGTCCACGCTCAAGTTATCCGACACGATGCGCACGCGACTTCCGATGCGTGCCGCAGCGACGGTCAGGTCGTCGACGTGGTTTCGAATCTGTTGCCACATGGCAGCGTTGCTCAGTACGGTGCCACGGTGGCGCGGCCAATGGACTTGGGCGGCGAGGTCTTTGGGGTATTGGCACCAAAAATCCCACCGCCGCTGACTAAAGGACCCAAGGTCGTCGATGGGATGCGGACTCAGCACGCCGCTCTTGTCAAGGACGGGGACACCGTGTTTGTCTGTGGGCAACACGGTTTCGGGCATGATGAACAACTTGGTGGCATGTTGGCGCGTTTGGAGGTTGTAGGTGGAGACGCCAACGCTGAGGACGTTGTCGTTGCCAATGAGTTCAACATCCACGCCGCATACGACAAACGGTTTCATGTGTGTGTGTGAGGAATTCCACAAAACATTATTTTACTTTGATGGCTCTCCGAACACGATCTGCTTTCTCAGGCACCGCGGCTTGCGTTGCACGCGGCCGACCGACAATGTAAAAGTAGTCGTTGGCCGAATATTGAGTGTTGGGCAGAATCAATTCGGTGGTGATAAACTTGACGTTCTTGACGACCAAGTCAAAGTCGTGAATGCTTGTTTTCCAATTGTCGGTAAAGAACGCCATGTAGTCGTCGATGCGTTGACGAGGCACAACAAAAATGCAGTCGTTCAACGCGCGGTTGTGCTTGCTGATTTTGGACAACGCCATGATGTGCTTGGGATTGATGTTGCCCGACGGCAGCGGTGATTTCGTCCACATGAAGTCGCATCGTGTGAGGATGGTGACGTCGTATTGAAGCATGTTAATGCGCCGACGGTCGTGCAGAGCAATCTGACTGTAGCGTTGCTTTTTGCCACGTTCACGCGATACGCGAATGTCAATGCATCGGTCTCCAAAAGCCGCCTTGGCTGCTTCTATCATCTGCGTCTCTTGGGTCTCGGACGCCACCACAATGTCCACAATGACGTCCACGTCGTACCCACGATTCTCCAACGGTTGAACAATGTAAATCAGCGCTGATTGGAAAGTTTGGAGCTGTTCGGGTTGGTCAATGTCGGCGATCGGTTCAGAGCGTCCTTGACGAAACGCGTCCCCGCGGAGTAGCAACAAGGTCTTCATCGTGGGAAATGGACAAAGTCCATTGAGTGGAATCTGCATAGTCGGAACACACGTACGTAGCCTTGCGCAATTCCGTCGCGGTATACTTTCCCTCGGGTTTGACCGCCACCCCACCACGCACAAGCGGCTGCCCGGGATACGTCCACGCAATGCCTCGACTCGTGATGGTGTGGTCGTCCTTGTCATGGGTAAAGCAATGCATGCCATGTTCAAGTAACAGCTGCAACGCGGCCGTGTTTTTGGCGTGGCACCACAACCATGGCCGTTGGAGAAACGCGAGTGTAATAGGGTATTGCGGACCGTCGTGCCCAAGGAAGATGCCGTCATCGGGTTGCACCCACACGTCAATCTCCACGTCGCATCCCAACTCGTCGTGCACGCGTTCAATCACGTCGGGGCGGTTGTCGGTGCTTGGGTTGGGGCCGTGGGTGTTGCCGCGATGTGAAATGAACAGGGGTGTGTGGCGTTGATGAAACGCGTCGAGGTCGTGTGGGTCGCCAATCCCGTGCATCGTACAGGGAAAGGTGCGAATGACACCGTCCAAGTGGTTGAACGTTGGACACAAGTAAAACTCGCCGTTGTGACGATCGTTGGCCGCGACAAGGCGATTAATGGACTCGCAAAGCTTGTCTTTGTCGGTCCAATAATACACACCCGCGGTGGCTTCCGTACTGATGGGCACCTTTTCCGCGACCCGCACCACCTTGTCGTCGACCACCTCGGCATACGACCACTTGGGATCCTTGTCGTGCACGGTAAACGTGAGCATGCCTCCATCGGCGTGCTGCATGGCGATGCGAAACGCGCCCATGTCACACTCGACCATCTGATCCGAGTTGGCCACCATCACGGGTCCATCATGGTCGACACTGTCGAGGGCCAATCGTACTGTCGTGGCGGTTCCCGACGTCACGTGCGATCCGACCGACACGACTTTGGCCTTGGGAAACATGCACGCCACGCGGTGTGCATCCTCGTCGAGGGTGACAAAGGTCGTGTGTTGTTGCGGCACGCCGAGGTTGCGGTGCACGTGTTGGATCATGCACTCGCCTCGGACGTCAATAAACGGCTTGCGCTCCATGTACCCTGCCTTGGCGAACCGTGACCCTGCACCCGCCATGGGAATGATTAGGTGAAGGGGACGCACTCCAAGCACGCGTTCGAGCGTGACGTCGTTTGGACCCGTGACCACACACACGGTCGCCCCCGCCGCCGTGGCCGCCGCCACGCCAATGGGCGAGTCTTCCACAATCACCGTCGTGTCGGGCGACACACCAAGACGCTGCATGCACAGACGGTACATGTCAGGTGCAGGTTTGGGATGGTTTACGTCCTCGTTGCATACGGTCGTGTCAAACAGGTCCAAGAGATCGAGCTGTTTCAAAGCCGTCAACTGCGATTCACGGATGCAGTTGGATGCACAGCCGACTTTGATGTGAGCCGCCCGCAGTGATGTGATGAGTGTTCGTAGACGCGGGTTGGGAAGCACCCTCAGTGCACGAATCGTTTCCTCTTGCTTGCGTGGGTGCACACGCGGGTCGGTGATGCCGAGTGTCTCGAGCTTTTGGCGCGTACTGAGACCGTTGAGTTTGGTTGCATGGTCGTGCCGCGAAATGGGCGGGTGGCCACACGCCTCGAGGGCGCTGTTCAAGGCATGAAAGTGCAGATCGGGCGTGTCGCACAAGACGCCATCCAAGTCAAAGATGACAGCTGTCATACTTACAAAGTTTCAAACTCACAAAATATAGGAAAATGTCAGTTTTATTGTCATATGACATTGCGCGTTTTGTTGCTCGTGCGAGGTGATGCGTATCGTTCGTATCGAGGCGAGTCGGTGGGACACGACGTGGTTGAACAAAACGAGGCTATTTTAACCATGCGAACATTTCTCGTCGAGCCGTTGATCAAACGAGGTTACCATGTCGATGTGATTGTGGACTGTAATTGCATTGCAAGTCTACACGACATGTTCAAAGAAACCCTGTCAAGTGCATTCCAAGGCTTGACGTTGAAGATGAATGTACAAACACCTGAAACACGGCTCCCCACCCAACACGAAAGCATTGCCGACATGCTCCAACGAAACCAATCGAGCATTGAAACCTATTCGTTTACAGTGGTCGCAAGAGTCGATTTCCACTACGACGCATCTCCTTACCCCGATCGAAGATTCTCAAACAACAAGATCTTGGCACTGCATCTACATATTTGGGGAAAGGGTCTACAAGCCAATGACACGTTTTGGGTGTGTCCACAACAGCTACAACAGGCATTTACGGGCTTTTTTACAGATTCGAAGAACATGGGTCGAATGTTGCACATGCCAAAGACACTGCCTATGGAGTATACTACCCCCATCAAGTACGACACGTCGCATCTTTGGTTTAATCCATTTTACCATTACGTAGGCCGAACGAGAGTGTCGCGCAAAGAGGATGTAAAAGGTGAACGGGTTCGAGGGCATATTCAATACAAAGGCTTTACTGAAGCTGTTGAGTAAAGGAAAACATGTACCCATCAAAGGCGTACTCTGCAATGGTCCCCTTGTCCTTGTAATGCAACGTGTAGTGATCAAACGAGCCCGTGAGGTGCGTGTGGAGCAACGACGCAACGCGTTGACTCGCCACAATCACGGCGTTGACCGACGGCGTGTCGTGCAGGGCAGGCATGAGGGTCAACGACACCCATTGCGCCACGCGTGCCTTGACGACGCGGTGGTCTTCGTTGGGTGGCGGCACTTGGCCCACGGCGTAGGGGATGTGAACGGGTGGCGTTGCCGACCATGGTTCGGCAATGTCGTTGTGCACGGCGCTACGAGGCAGGTTTCGACCATGAATGACGTTGGGCAACGCGAGGTACGCTCGGGTGACGTCAAACGCCGCCTCGGAAGGTGAGCTCATGACGATGCGTGGTGTGACGTCTTGGAGGACTGTGATGGCATTGGGGTTGGGCGTTGAAATGACGACCACGCGCATGGTTGTCAATGGTTTGTTCCACAAAATAAAGAATCTGATATGTCAAACACTTGCGGCCGTCAAGGCGTACAAGGATTTGACGCGACTCTCGCCAATGTCGTGCAGTTCCGACAGCAACTTGACCATGTCCTTGCGCTTGCTGACCGATTTGGACCGCGCGTCGCTAAACGCAATGATGGCGCGTAAATGGGTTTCGGCTTGAGCAATCAAGGTTTCCGCGTACCGCAGGCACTGCAGTGCCGACGGCGTCGGGCCCTTGGGACGATGAAACATGGCCTTGACGCCACAAAACTTGTCGTAAAAGGTGACTGTGGCCTCAAAGACACGTCGTTCCTCTTCGCAGACGATAAAGCGTTGATGAAACCGCATTAACGGGACGTAAAACTCGCTGCTCTTTGTCATGGTTTCGACGTGGACGCCGAGCAACTCCTTGGTAGCGGGTGGTGACGGCACGTTGTCGTTGATGAGTATGGCAAACGCCCCGCCGAGCGATGCGCCAACAATCGCGCCCATGGCTTCAAAGACAACCATGCCTGTATACACACTTCCGTCGTGTGGGTTTTTCCAACTTGGTGCGGAAATTTATTGATGTGGTCATACACACACCACCATGCCCACCCGTCTCTTGACCCCCCAAGTGCTCCCGTCGGCTCTGCGCAAGGCCGAGTTCCACGTGCCGCGCAAGTCGTCGTCCACACCCACCATCATGAGCGTCGTGCAGTACGCCAACAAACATTCCAAGGGCCGTTCAGGTCGTGTGTGTCTCAGCAGCTGCATTCTGTACGTTGACATGGCGACGGCGGATCGCAACATTTTCAAACAAGTGCCTTTGGATGAAGCCTTTGTGCAACTCAACGCCGAACTGTTGAGCGACTTGGACGGTTACACGTTGGCACTGCCCGACGATTGCCGCCACACCAAGGAATGGAACGAGGCGTGGGGCATTCTGTTGGACATGATCAACGACCCGCCCATGGAGGGTACGGTTGTGATTCCTGCGCCATCTCCGCCCACGCCACCGCCCGTCAACGCTGAAAGCGAAGTGCAACATGAAGAATCAGCGCATTGTGCTGACGTCGGTTCGCAAGTGCAGCCCAACGACCTTGAGGCGATGTAGAAACGTGTAGGCGACGTCGATTCATGCACATGTATACCCTCGATACCCCTGTACATTGCTTTTCATATGAGTAAACGTGATACGATTGACCTGTCTATTTTTATGGGGTAGTGAAGATGTATTCTCGAAAAATGACGCCCGTTGATCTGTTGGTGACGGAACCTGCTTACGAACCCGGGGTCGATCCAACACCGTACCCTGAGCTTCAGGACATGGCGGACAAGGCCGAGCAGTCGTTTTGGACGCGCAACGAGCTTGATTTTTCAGAGGACACTCGAGATTGGAACAACCGTATGACCGACGACCAACGTGCGTTTGTCTCGCACGCCTTGGCATTTTTTGCAGCGTCCGAGAGCCGCGTGATTCAAAATTTGGCGCAGCGGTTCCTGACCGACACGAAGATTCCCGAAGCACGCGTGTTTTACGGCCTGCAAATCGGCATTGAAACCATCCATGAACAGACGTACCGACAAATCATTGAAACCTTGATTCGTGACGCAAACGAGCGACGACGTCTGTTCAAGGCGGTTGAATCCATACCGACCATTGCCGCCAAGGACGCATGGGCATCCAAATGGCTTGCTGCCGACGATGCGACCTATGGCGAACGTGTGGTGGCGTTTGCGGCCGTCGAAGGGATTTTCTTCAGCGCTTCGTTCCTCACCATTTACTATGTCAAGAGCCATTTGCGCATCTTGCCCGGGGTGTGTCAGAGCAACGACTTGATTTCACGCGATGAAGGGCTGCATTGCAAGTTTGCCGTGTTGTTGATGAATCTTGGGTTGGTGAACGTGCCGAGTGAAGAGCGCACCCAAGCCATGATTCGCGAAGCCGCCGAGATCGAAATGGATTATGTACGCGCGGGCTTGCGTTGCGATTTGATTGGACTCAATGCCTCCACGGTCGTGGAGTACGTCAAGTACGTGGCTGATCGTCTGTTGAAGCAAATGCAGTGCGCACCCATTTATAACGTGGACACGTGCCCTGTCGGCTTTATGACGTGGATTGGCCTTCAATCCAAAACGAATTTCTTCGAGAAGCGCGTGAGCGACTACCAATTGGCGCCGAGCGACGACATGTTCAACGACGACGCGTCATTTTGATAGAAATAAAAAAATATAAACCAAACTTGCAAACTTTTTGTCTCGCCAAATGTCATCTGATTTTTTTCCAAATCGTGAAATTCATTTGTTGACGCGCCGATCGCATCACCTCGTCTGCCAATGAATTTGTGCTGACAAATTCACATTTTCCGAAAAAAAGTTCATATGTCTTGAATATGTAACATGTTTAACGCGTTGCAGACGAGTGGCACGTTGTCACGGACCAACACGGATAGTGTTGTGGCGGAGCGGCCCATTCGTACGGCCACCCAACGTGACCGTCATACGAGTCAACGCACCGTCATCAACAGCACGACAGGGGAAACAGTGATCTTGAACAGCGGTGGGTGTTTTGTTCACAACAATCTCATGTACCTTTTGATTGCCAACAGCAGTGCATCGACAACCACCACCGTCATTATTCGAGACAGGGCACAGGGCAGCGCTCGGTTTACCGTGACGGTGAATGGCCAACAAACCGTGCCTATCCTGCTACCTGCACCGTTTCCTCAAACCACCGCCAATCAAACATGGACGGCTCAATGCACGGTGCCTGTCAGCTCGATCTTCGTGACGGTGATGGGGGTCAAGGAGATGAACGAGTTGATGTGCAACAACAGCACGACCGCGGTCCTTGAAGTCGATCTGTACCTGCCGTTCTTGAACATTCAAGGAGGCGCAGACCATTACATCGATTCAAACGATACGGTTTGGGTCGAAGACAACCAATTCCTTGCCGAATCGGGAACAGAATGGATCGAAGAGACTGAAGGGTTCAATTACGAAAACCTGACTACCCTTGAGAGAGATTATGCTTTGTTTGACGACCTCTACAATCATTTCCGACGCAACTCGGGCGCAACCGATAAGACGTTGACGTACACGCTTCCCATTGTCGGAAACGGCTCGTACAAGATTTACTTTTTCTGTTGCAACATGTACGAAGTGTCGGCGGGTGCACACGTGTACAGCATCTCCCTCAACGGAAGTCCCATCTTTGCTGCAGTCGACATGTTTGCTGAAAGCGGACTGCTCAAGCCGTACGTCAAAACGGCTGAATTCGTTGTCAGTAACGACGCTTCGACCATTGAAGTGACATTTGCCGTCACGACGGGCACCTACGTACCCATGTCGGCGATGCAGTTGGCCAAGTTGGTGGCGGTGGGTGGCGACTATGCAGTTGTATCACGAATCAAAGCAGGCGCATCCAATTACACAGACATCAACGACGACGTTTGGGCTGCTGATTCCCCTTTGATTTCGGTCTCCAATAATCCAACATCACTCTTGGCGTCGGACGCGTTTTTGACCATGACCGACGCCGTTGTACGATGGCCCTTTGAAGACTTTTACAACACGCAACGCAAAGCCAACCTTGTCACGTACGACGTACCTCTCACGGGCAATGGGCTGTACAAGATTGAATTCTTTTGCTGCGAATTGACCGCTCTTTACCCCGGGTTGATCACACCAATCGAACGTTTTTCACCACGCAATTACCGTATCACTGTGAAAGCCAACACCATCTTCTCTCAAGTCGACATGCTCACAGAGAGTGGGTACCGCACACCATACATCAAGACGCACGAGTTTCAAGTCACCGACGGCGCCACCACCATGGAAGTCACGTTTCGAAACGTGTTGCCAAGTGTACGGGTGGACTTTTGGAACACGTCTCAATTGTCACAAGCCGCGGTAATCGCTCTAACATCCATTGAGAATCTTGGGTTTGTGGATTCAAACCACTATCTCGGCGCCACGTTTATCGACAACATCAATTTTGCAGCCGACGCAGGCAATTATGGCTTTGACCGCATCGACGACGTAAAGTTTGCACTGCGGTTCCTCTGTTACATCGACATTCCCGACGACGGACTTGATTGGTATTTTTACGTTGAAAGTGACGATGGTGCTCGCCTGAAGTTTGACGGAGTTCAAATCCTCAACGATTGGCAGGAAAAGACAATGAGTGAAACGCGATCTTTACTACGAACATCCGTGTCGGAAGGGTTACACCTCATCATATTGGAGACGTTTCAGTACATTGGCGATTCGGGGTGCATCTTACGATGGTCGAGTTCGTCCACAACCAAGGCCATTGTTCCAAGCAGCGCGTTCGTTTCTTTCACAGAGGAGGCGACCATGAACGCCATGAGAGTGTCGAAAGCGCGCCGTGTGACGTACGACGTGACCAAAGTCCGAGCAGGAACCACCGCCTTTACCGACGCCAACAATGATTTTTGGACTCAAGACACGACCCGATTGACCACGACCGTTGGTGACACTGCATTGTCAACGTCGATTGCCACATTGGACTTGACCGACGTAGGCCTGTGGTCGTATGAAAGCTTTTACCGTTCTCAACGTCGAGGCGTCACCCTCGCCTACACGCTCCCCATCGTCATGGGCAATGGAACGTACAAGATTGAGTTCTTTTGTTGTGAACTGTTGAGGAACGAAGTGGGATACCGTGTGTACGACATCTCGTTGGAAGGTACCGTCATTTTCCCATCGGTCGACATGGTGGCTGAAAGCGGCTTCCGCAAACCGTATATCAAAAGCCACGAGTTTCAAATCACCGACGGGTCTACATCCGTGGATGTTGAGTTTCAAAGAGTACCACCGGGAAAAATACGTGTGGACCTTTGGAACCTGTATCCCGAGACGATTGAGGATATCGAAGACTATTCCTCTCTCGCCGATGCTCCAACGCACACGTATCGACGCTTTCTCTTCGTAGACGACATCAATTCAACCGACGTAACAGAATTTTTGGAAGACCGTGATACGTTTGGTGAGAATTACTTTGCACTCCGATACACGGCCGACTTGAACATTCCTGACGACGGACTTGATTGGACGTTTTACGTGGACAGTGACGATGGATGTCGCCTTTGGTTTGACGGCGTGGAGATTATTGATGATGATTGGGGAACGGGCATCGGCGAAGACAGTGCTGTGGTAACATCCGTGTCACAAGGGTTGCATCGCGTCGTACTCGAGTTCTTAGAATGGACAGGTGGGCAAAAATGCATCATGAAATGGTCAAGTTCAAGCACCACCAAGGCCGCGATTCCATCATCGGCTTGGTCGTATGCCGATGGGAACGCCGCCATGACGGCCATGCGCGTCACCCGCCTGAAAGACACGACCTTTTCTGCAGTGGAATACAGCTTACCTCTTACAGCACAAGCAACGATGTTGGCGCTGTCCCCGACGGCGCTATGGCCCTTGGACGAGACGACGGGCACGAGTGCGTTTGACTACAGCGGCAACGGCCACAACGGCACTTACGTGAACGGTGTTGGTAACAACCAAGCGTCGTTGATGGCAACAAGCGAAGGCGCTTCGTCAAACTTTGATGGGAACAACGACCGCGTCGACATTTCGACCAACGCAGCACTGCGACCCACCACGTCGTATTCATTCGTTGTATGGCTCAATGCAGACACGCTGACAGGGAACCATCGCATTATGCAAATTGGTGCCGATGGTTTCATACGCATTGAAATCAATTCATCGAATGCTCGCGTGGTGCACAGCAATCGTCATCGTACACTCTCCGTCATCGCCACAGGCACCACCTACATGATGGCCGTTACATGGGATAATACTACCATTCGCATGTACCTTGACGGTGTAGAGGACACGACATCCGACGACACGGGTGCATTACCCTCAAACGGTGGCGTGTTTACTCTGATGCGAAAAACAGGCGGTGGAGCAGCCGCCGATGGATGGGACGGTAAAGCTCAAATGTTTGGGTGGTGGGTAGGCACTGTGTTGACGGCTCCACAGATTGCGTCCATCTACGCGGCAGGACAAACGCAAAATGGAGCTGCGCTTCCATAACCTTTCAAGTAATAAAAATTACACATGGCAAATCAAATACCGATGTTGTGGGTGGTAGCGTGCTACTTTGGCGACACGGAGATCCGTCGTCGCAACTTTACCGTGTTTGCGGCTGCACTCAAACGCCAAGGCGTGCCGCTGTGTGTGGTGGAAATGGGCACCGCGTTGCCTCACGATGTGGCCGATATGCACTTGCACGTTGAACCCACACCGTCGTTGCTGTGGTGCAAAGAGTCTCTGTTGAACCGTGCTATCAGAGCATTGCCATTCGAGTGTGACGTGGTCTGTTGGGCCGACGGTGACGTGGAATTCACCGACGACGCGTGGGCGCGCAAGTGTGAAGCTGCCTTGACACGGTACGCCGTCGTGCAACCTCACACGCATTATGCGTTCATGACCAAGGATGTCACACCAACTACACTGCGAAAAGGCTATCCACTACACACATCGTGTGGGTATGCCCATGCCACGCGTCAATTCATCACCCGTGGACCGTTGCGGGGATCGATTGACTTTCATCACCACCATTGTGGCTTTGCGTGGGTAGCACGTCGCGCGTTTCTCGACGACATTGGCGGCTTGTACGACAAGTGCATCATGGGTCACGCCGACCTTGTCATGGCCGCAGCGTTTGCAGGACCCATGACCGTCAAGGCACTGTGGCATCATGAAAGCCGTCTGAGTCTTTACACGCGTGGATGGTCGGGAGCCCTACGCAGCGATGCGATGCAGTACCAACAGCGGGTCATGAAGGCCTTGCCAAACCACGGCGGCTTTGGTTGTGTGGTGGCACCCGTTACGTTGTACCATTGGTGGCACGGATCGTCCAAGACACGCAACTACAAGAACCGAGGCTTGGTGCTCAAAGACTACAATCCCAAGACGCACGTCGACGCTGAAGGGCGGTGGACCGATGACGCGCCGCAACAACTCAAGGACGATGTACAGGCCTACTTTGATACACGGGCACAACGCGTGGAATCGGAAATGCAAGCCGTTTAATGTGGTAGCATAGCAAGCATTTCATTCGCCACACGGCGAATGTGCGTGTTGTCGGACATGTCGGCAAGCGCCATCTCAATACTCTTATCCTTGTTCACACACAAAAACGCTTCGCATGGGACATCCGAGTCGAAAGGACACGGTTGCAGCCATTGTATTCTCACAAATGGGTATATCGCATCGTCGGGAACGTCCTCGTCGTAAATTGGCAACAGCTCCTCCTCAAACTCGTCCTCCGACTCGTCTTTGAACTCGTCCGTGTTGGGCGACATGGCGTCATCTGACGCATTGTAAAGCTCAAACGCCACGTGACGTATCGATAGTTGATTATATGGGTAGTTTCATGATCCCATCGTCTCGCGTATGGAGAAACGCGCCGCGGAACGAGCGGAGCGTGGACGAGACGCGTTGGAACTCGACGGTGATGTACGGGTACACGGCCATTGGAGGCACGGACATGTCGTAGTACATAACGGAGCTGACTCAGCATGGACCATGGCGTCATATGACACTTTTGTGTCTCACACGACCATGAGGGACAAGTGCCCCGTATGCCTCGAGGACGACTTACGACTCTGCAAACCGTATGGGTGCACCCATGGCGTCTGCAGTGACTGTTACCACGCTTGGGGCGCAAAGACCTGCCCTACCTGTCGCATGACCCGACCAATCCGTGAGAGACCAAGCAACGATTGGACGACCCGTGCAAAGCAATTGGGTGTCTATTCGTTCAAGTTACCGTTATTTGACGAATACGGAGTGACGGTGTTCAAGCACTCACAAGTGTGGATCACGAAACGAGGTTTCATGTGCAAACCCATCACATATTTGCACAAGCGCCGTTTACTGACGTGGTTGAAGCGTCAGCGCGTTTGTGCGAGGGCATGGACCCCTGAAGGTCGGTTGCGACATCCAACAACGTTGATGGTCCCTGACAAAATCAAACGTCTCGTTCGCCATATTCTAAAATAAAACCATTTACACCCGTCATGTTGTACCGAGTACACAGCGAGGAAAAGGTAGCTCACGCGCGTTCACTATGTCGCATCGCTGCAGGCGTTCCCAACTCTCACTACATTCCTTTTGAAGCACCCACGAGCATCGATGCCGACACGCACTACGACCCCAACGTCGTCGTGTCGCCCAAAGCCGACGGTGTCCGTTACATGCTCGTCCTCTGCATGTTCAAGGACAAACCCCATGCGTTTTTCGTCAACCGTGCCGAAGAAGTCTATGTGGGTTTGATAGCCGCACCGCAACGGTGGTTCCACGACGTGCACGTCTACGAGGGTGAACTCTGTCGCTACCTCCCCGAGCCGTGCAAAAAGATATTTTTGGTGTTTAATGCCGTATACGTTAAAGAGCCCATGGCGCACATGCCCTACCGCGCCCGACGGCAAGTCGTGGACCGTCACACGTGTGCGACGCCACTCGACAACATGTCGGACCGTCATGTCGCGTCACGGTCCATTATGACATCCGCCCATCCCGTGATGTACATTGTTGCCAAACCATGTGTTCCTGCCATCATGCTCCCTACGCTATCCACGGAATTGTACGCGTGCGATGGCTACATCTTTACACCGCTTGATGATGGCATGACCACGGGACGCAACCCGCGGTTGCTGAAATGGAAATCCAAGCACACGGTCGACTTGCGGTTGGTGGTGGACCATGCGACCCGTCGCATCCATTTGACGGCCATGAACCGTGGTCGCAGCGTCGACGCCAAATGCACGTGTCATATGACGCCCCTTCTCGCTTCGATTTTGCGTGGGCACGCAATGTACACGCGCAAGCCCACGTTTGACGAGATTGTCGAGTTTGAAATCAAAGACAACGAGGTCGTGTTCAACCGCATTCGTCGAGACAAGTCCACCCCCAACGACACGTTGACGGTATCACGGACCTTTGCGGCCGTGGCGGACGCCGTGACCTTGGAGGATTTGGTCGCGACGTTTAAAAATTATGCACCGTGAAACAAGACATATACGCCATGAACATTGACTTGCGCCAAGAGGAACGTCACGCGGCGTTGCAACGCAACGGTCCGTATTTGACCAAGGCACTCGACAGTCACATTGAACAACAAAACCGCGAAATGCTACACGCCATTGCACCCGCAGACCGAGAGCTCAACAGGATTGAAGACGTTACGCAAACCATTGACGCCAATTACAACACGGTACAAGCCAAAGTGGACATGGCACTGCACGGTGCCCCGTCGGAACCGCCCGTCCCGTTGGCCGACCAAGAGCCGCAACACCAATCGTTTACGCACCCGTTGGGCGGTGGTCAACCGTCGCTCTTGCACCATTTCCGCGCCCAAGCACCGACTACTACCGCTATGGTCGCGTCACCTACACGTTATGCGTGCGCAACGGCGTTGTTGGTGGTGGCGTTGGCTTTGATCCTAATGACACGACGATAGGATCACCATCCGTGTCGTCGTCAATAATGTAAATGTCACCATCGTTCACCCACACGATCGGCCGCGTGATGGTGTACACGGGCACCGTGGCGACGGTAAATTGCACGTGCCGTTGCGGCGTGATGTGCACGTACACGCCAAAGACCCGATGCAGGCACTTGACGTACGGCACACGCGTCGACAGAGGCACACGAAGGCAACTGCGTCGGTACAGGGTTCGTTTGAGGTTGGTTCGAATCGCACGGCGGCACATGGGACAGGTGGGGTTCAACAAACACCATTCAGCAAGGCACGTCAAATGAAAGTCTTGGTGACAACATGTGGTTTTGAAATAATCAATCGGTGACAACTTGTCGTGACAAATGACGCACATGTCACGGTACGAACGGGCTTCGCGGCTCGCACATAGAGCAGACCAAATATCGGCGGGTGATGCCCCACGGATCGAGGTGTTGGGCGTCGAGGCGTGTGATCCCATCTATGTAGCACAGATGGAATTCGCAGACAATGCGCTGCGTAATGTCTCCAAGACACGTAATTTTACGGTACGTGGTATCAACACGCTTCCACATGCTCAACGCAAGCCTACCGCCAAAGGAACACCTCCATGATTATTGGTATCTCGCCAAAACAGAATCATTGGACGCGTTGAAAATACGCTTTGCTGACGGCACGGTGCGAACAATGACGCCGTTACGGAGTGAAGACACAGAGACTCTGTCGTTGCGTTTGCGCGAGATGGCGGCAATATGTGCGACGCAGGGAAGGACCTTGGAATACCATGAACAGTCGCGAGAGTTTGTCTGCGGGCCTGTACGGCGTGGTAGAGACATTGTCGGAACAGTTATCGCCGAATAAACGACAGATGTTTAATGTTTACATGCAATACGCAAGTGGCATGGCGCCACGAGCACACAGTGAGCGCTTGAGTGCGTAGAGCGCAATACCGACAGCCAAGACGAGTAGAGCGATGTTGACTTGCATCGATCGCTTGCTTTGTGTCGACGGCGTCGCAGTGTACGTCCCATTGGCATCATACACCCCGTACGACAGCGCAGCAATCAACAGCGTCGAGAGCAGAAACGCACCGTCGGAGGAACGGTAGTTGACGGCCGACATGAGGATGGTGTCGAGTCCCGTCTTGTAGAAAACCACAAGGGAGGAAATGGCGATTGCTGTGCCGCTCAACGCCAACTCTACCTCGTGCGGTACGCTACGCGGTTCGTTGGAACGGACGTTGGCGACGTTCATTGACATGACTGCAAGTAGAAACACGGCCACAACGATAAGAATGAGCGCACTTTTGTGCATGGCGATTGGTGTTTATGTATAAAACCACAACTTTTTTGTACGTATTTAACGTCGATTTGCAAAGTAGGTGTTCTCGGATCCAAATCTGATTGGTGGATGTAAACCGTGCTGATTCCACACATCCTGTGGGATCCATTCCAACAGCAATACAATTAAATCCTTTGGAACGTTGCCGTTGTTGCGTCGTGGTGTGTGATGTCGTCGTGGCGGTTCATGCCGACGTGATCCATGAGGAGGTGGCCCATGAGATTGATACGCGCCGTATGTCGCAGGAGGAGGCGGTGGAGGTGCTTGGTAATAGCCTGTAGCGGGTGGTGGTGCCCCATACGACGCGGGTGGTGGTGGAGGTGGCGCCCCATACGACGCGGGTGGCGGTGGAGGTGGAGGCGATCCTGTAGGATATGCCATGGGGTTGTACGGTGGGGACTTGGGGGCATAGCTTGGAGACACGGGCTGATACGCAGGCGACGTTGGTGCGTAGACAGGCGATGTCACGGGTGACGTTGGCGGTGGTGGCGTCGTTGGCGGTGGTGGCGTCGTTGGCGGTGGTGGCGGCGGCGCCGACGTCACGGCAGAGTCATATGGGTCAATTTCTTCGCTTTGACGCTTGCGTCCACTCCGCGTGGGCATTGTGCGGAAATGACAGATTTTCTGTCGTACATTGCACGTTGGACGGCGGAAATTATCAAAGCAATGTCGGGGTGAAGGGTTTTCAAAGCCGCCATCAAGCCAAGGTGAATCTGTTGCCGCTGTTCATCCTCGGACAACGAGAGCGTTCCACCTGATGTGACAAACTTGAATATGGTCGGCGTGTCGACGACAACCTCAATGTACGCCAATAGCTTTGATTTTTGCGTTTCCAACCGCACCTGTGTGGCCGTGCCGTAAGCTTCAATGATGCGACCCACATGACTCAATACAGATCCGTGTGACCCAAACGCGTTGGGTGTTTTGACAATGCGCACCGCAATGGTCTGTTCGAGGAGCTCGTCGTCCAAAGGGAGAGCATTACTGAGTCCTCCGTCAATGTACTCGCAACCTTTGTACATCATTGAACCAAACACGATTGGAAGCGAACAGGACATGCTGACGGCACGCCACACCTCACAGTCGTCGGTCAATCCCGTTCCAAACATCTCGCCTTGCAGCGTCGTGAGGTTGTGCACGCTCATGGTGAGACGCTTGCCCGTGGCGGCGCATCCACGCTTGTACAGCTCGCCAAACATCATGTCAGGATTTCCCGTTTTGCGATGCAACATGGTTTTCGCAAAATCAGAAATGACGTTGATGTTGATCAATCCTTTGTGCTGCTCTTTCGCTGCCTTGTGCACGGCCGTGTCGCTCAGGGCCTCGGCGGCGAGGTGTTCAAATTCTTCCGAGCTGAACCCAAGCACCACCGCCAAGGCAATCAAGCTTCCCACCGACGCACCGCTCGCGCCTTTGATCCGCGTGTGCAACCACGTGCCTTGTTTGAGAGCAATTGACTCCATAACGCGCCATGCGCCGACGTGCACAAGGCCGTTGATGCCGCCTGAACTGAAACAGACGTACATATGCCTTAATGGGAATGGACAGTTTTGTGTTGACGGATGGTTCGTTGCAACGCGTCAATGGCCTCGACGAGTCGAGGGGTGTTGTGGACGTCAAAGTACCCCTCGTCGTCGTCGTGCAACGTCGACACGTCAATGTCACGCTCGATGCATTCGGTCCACAGCAATCGCAATGCCGCTTTACACGCAGGTGCACGCAACCGTACAACACTCTCGCCCTGTGCTTCTACCGACGACGCGGTCAACAAGGCGGTTTGGTACGATGCTACGGCGCTTTGCACTTGGTCATTCATCGAGGGAAATGCTCAAGTTGAAACCTTTGAAAACAGGTGAGTGCGTGACGCACTCATCATATGACACGAGCTTTGGATGTTCCAAATATAGATTGTGAAACGTGTCATATGACAATGTCGAGTCTTCAGGAATGTATTGCGGCGGCACGGCTTAAGCAACCCGTTTCGAAGGAAGAGCGTAGAGCGCTGATCAAGGGTGAACTTGAAATGGCCTTGCGTAAGGAGATTGAAGATCGACGTGGTGACATTGTCGTCTCATTCTTGGTGCCCGTTGTAGACGTGGACTACTTCACGACGACGTTTGATTACAAGGCGTTTATTGGCTACGACGTGGAGATGTTGGTGTCGCGTCGAGACTGTCTGTCTCGTATCTACATCAAAGTATTGTAATAAACGCAATCATGATGCAACGAGATTCGAGCACTGTTTCTTAATGTCCTTGTAGACGCTCCGTTCAAGCGTGTCCGCGTCAGCCAAGCGTTGCCGCACATTGCACTTGACGTAAGACATTAATTGAGTATCGCCCATGAGGTCGCGCGATGCTCCGAGGTATGCCTTGGCGGACAGGACGTGCTTCAGTGCAGAGAGTGGGTTGGTTTGTTGTTCGGCCGATAGGATGCTCTGTGCAGCCGACCGCACCAAACGGTTGGCAGCTCGGACGACCTTGCGTGGTGGGATCGCATTGTAGCCCGAGCTCACGACAGAGAGAAAGGCAATGACCAACACGCCCATGATGACCCCGCCGACGATCAATACGTTGCGGTTCATGACTCCATGGTGGGACTACAAAGCAGAGTTTTCGTGCGTGAGACGGGAAGCGTGGGAATGGATTTGGTTGGCTTCCAAGGTGGTCAACGACAAGACCGTGGCAAGCTTGTCGGCCGACATGTGCTTGATGGCCTCGGTTCCCGACGCCTTGCCCGACACGCGTCGCAACACACTCTCGTACTGTTGAAGCAACTTGGACGTGCGAGACGTCACATGGCGTTTGCGTCCGACGGTGCGACGGCGTGATGCGCTGTTGCGTTTCGCAGCAGGAAGAGGGGTTGGTTTGGTGACAATGCCCCCGTTGTTGTGATCTACCGAGTGAATGATGCTGTGTTCTTCGGCCGCGTCGCGTGCCACCGTTTCGTCGGGTGGTTGGAACGGGGTCAGGCCTTGACGCACGTCGCGTGTCAAGACATCACGGACCTTGGTGGCCAACCAACGCGTACCGTCGGCGCTCTTAAACAGAATGTACACGCGACCACGACTGTCAAACTTTTGCGCCCGCTTGTCGCTGTTGGGCAGTTTAAGTTCCTTTCGCATGGCATCAGCAATGACGGCCTGAATACCATGGTACGTTGTCCCCTTGAACTCAAACTCGGCGTTGATGCGGAATGTCAAGTTGGGTGCGGCGACCTTGAAGCACAACACGCGCCCGTACAGCATGATATCGTTCTCGAGGTGGGTGAAGAAGTACGCCGTGCCATCCGCAAGGCCACCGCGGTCCTTGAGAAACTTGTTAAGTTTACGCACCGTCTGCTTTTCAACCGACATGTCGGAAAATGTGAATGAGAGAAAACGTCATATGACGCGATGGAAAATGCGAAACAAGAAGCAAAGGGGTTTTGTGACATTAACGACAGTCAATACCCATTGGTTGTGCTGTTTACTTTTTATGAACCGACGCAACAGACACAAATCGATGCGTACTTTCGCTACTTTTCGCTGCTGCTGAAGCGCGAGACCAAGCGCAACTTGCGGATCATCTTTGATTTGCGCAACTACACCAACGGAACATGGAGCCAACTTGAGCAACAACGCGACTTTAGCGCCGAACACAAGTGTTTGTACCGACAACGACTGAGATGCACGGCCATTGTGGCCGAGTCCATATGGACACGGTGGGCGGTGCGGACGCTGTTGGCATGGCAAGGAGCGCAAATGCCCAACCGCGTCGTCAGCACCCTCGACGAGGCCATCGATTGGATGAAGGATCGAAGAGACAAAAAAAGTATGGATTCCATGTAAGGTACGATTGACTACCATGGCACTGACTGCTTGGCAAAAGTGTGTGAAGAAGGCATCCAAGGGACGATTCACAGGTAAGAAGACGCTCCGTAAGATCACGGCCAAGGCCAAGAAGATGTACAACAAGAAGACCAAGTCGTGCGGCCGCAAGTCGCGCAAGTCGCGATCGCGAAGCCGCTCTCGGTCTCGGTCGCGGTCCAAGCGCAGCCGCTCGCGGTCCAAGTCCAAGAAGGCACGCAAGTCGCGCAGCCGCTCGCGGTCGCGGTCGCGGTCTCGGTCCAAGTCTCGCAAGACCAAGTCGTACAAGAAGCTCAAGGTCTCGACCATTCGGTCGCGGTGCAAGCGCCGAGGAGAGCGTGTGCGCACGAAGAGCGGCAAGCGCTTCCTGAAGAAGTCGACGCTCTGCGCCAAGGGCTGCGCCAAGCCCATCCGCAAGCGCAAGTAAACCCATCCTGCCAATAAACCATCTTTCATCGTATTCGACGTTTCAACCGTTTCCATGCCCACTCGAGCCATGTTCCCAAGCTGATTAAACGCTCCACCTCCATCAGATGCTTTTGCGTGTCGGCAATGACCGTGTCGAGTTGAGCCACCTCCTCCAAATGATGTAGAACTTTGTGTTCCGTAGACGACAGCGACCCCGTGACGCGAAACGAACGGTGGGCACTGTCAATGGCCATGATGGTGTCGGTCGCCTCGTCGACCTGCTGTTGAATCGTGTGCAGCTCGCGTGCCATGGTGTCCATGGCCGACATGGCGCGGTGTTCAGCCGCACGAATGGACCGCACGGCCGTGTCGTGCAACGTCGCAGCGCTTGTCCGCGTGTGATCCACGGCAATGTGGCGCATGGTGGCCTCGGCCTGCCGTGCCGACTCGACGCCCGCCCGCAGTTCACGGCACATGCGTAGGGTGGCCTGTACCACCTGCAGTAATTCGTGGGGGCTTTGGGTGTCGCGTGCGACAGTTTGCTGTTGCAACGTCGTGTTGATGCCGTCGAGCTGCTTGGTTATCTGTTGCTCGCGTGCCGATAGGGCCTTGAGTGCAGCGGCCGAATGGTGGGTCATGTTCATGAGCTCGGATTGCTTCGCGTCTTGAATGTCCTGCAGTGTTCGACGCAGCTCGGCGGTGCGTTGCTGAATCACGGTGGCGTCGTCGACGGGGTCAATGTGCACGTTGTAGTGATGCCCCAACACGCGGCGCAATGCGTCTTCAATCGCAAGGCACATGTCAATGCCAAACACGTCGTCGTCCATGTCCAAGTCGAGCAGCACGTCGCCGTCGACACCGTGGCGACCCAAAATGTGCTTGAGTGGAGCCACCATGCGCGTTTGAAACTCGTGTTTCAGCGACGCCACGCGTGTGGCAATTTTGGGTGACGCGGATGCACTGTTGATGTCAATCAGGCGTGCGATGGCGTCGCCGTCTTGTTTCACGCTTGCAAGGTCCACGTGAAACTTGCGCAACGTGTACGCACACGCCTCGGCAAAGGCATGGAGGACGGACGTGCATCGGTCCCGTTCGAGTTTGGTCGCACGTGCAAGGTCGGTCGTCTGTTTGACGCGTGCCTCTTTCAAGTTTTTGGACACACGGTCATGGATGGCCATGGCGGATCGTCCTGCAGGGGTCCACGTGTGCACCGCGCGTTGTGCCGCTGCGACGGTCGCCATGGCCATTTGACGGTCGTGGGCGTATTGTGCCATGTTGGTTTTCAACGCTTCACTGCGACGCTCAAGGCCCATGACGTTGGCGCGCCACGTCGTGCGTGTCTTGTCGGCTTGATCGGTCAAATCAGTCATGCGTGCCTTGGTCGACGACGTGGATTCATTGACAAACCGTTGGTGCGACGCGTCCACGCACGCGGTAAACAGGTCCATGACGGTTTTCATCAGCGACGTCTGTGTGCCCTTCCACGCGTTGGTCAAGTCTTGAATGGACAACACGGCGTCTTCGGAATCGAGCACAGGTTGACCACGCTGTGTGGCACGCCGCACGCCTCGGTCCACACGTTTCTTCAACTCTTGGGTGGTGGAAAAGAACATGGGTTGATCGTGGTTCAACAACGCGTTCGTGTCGGCCATGGCTTCACCACGACCGTCAAACACAGCTGAACCTACCGACGCATGAGGCTCTTCGTGCGTCACGTGCAGCATTGTGTAATGGTGGTATATTAAAATTTTTATTGCGAAAGTTTTTCAGACTTTTTCAAGACTTTTTACATGTCATCTGATTTTTTTCCAAATCGTGAAAGTCGCTGTAGATGCGATCCCTAAGTTGAAATTCATGGTTCTTGATGGCCGTTAAACAATGACGTTTTTAACATCCAAAGAACCCTTTGCTGCACGCGCCGCGTCAATGTGTTTTTGAGCCTTGCTGTGGTAGTACATGTAGGTGACGTTGGTAGCGAGTTGATCCCATGTAGTGAGGTCAGGGGTCTCGAGGAGATGGTTGATGACCTCTACAAGCTTCTCGCACCGCGCATCGAGTCCGATGTGTCGTCCATCGTAATGGGAGCAGTTAAAACGGACCGTCCACGTTGGGAGGTGCTCTAATTCGTAGTCGGACAAGCCCCAATTGCCCGAGTCGAGCTTCTTCAACTCGCACGCGATCTCGCGATCCTCGTGGGAATCCTCGTCAATCTCGACGTGCACGATGCGGTCGTCGAGTACCCAACACACGTCGGGGCG
>Ga0136555_1000165_pt1 | contig 26252 bp, 34 predicted proteins | sample AntRauTorckE5432_FD_104927 | JGI IMG/M metagenome (GOLD analysis project Ga0136555, IMG submission 104927) | Saline lake microbial communities from Rauer Islands, Antarctica - Metagenome Torckler E5 #432 | ecosystem: Environmental > Aquatic > Non-marine Saline and Alkaline > Saline | place...
AATAGATAAGCTTGTCTTTCTGGGTGAAAATCCCAGCATCATCCATTCTAGTTTTTGGTTGGCAGAATTTGTATATGTATATTTATCAAAACCAATTATGCTTTCTCCCCACATTACAGGTTTTTTGCCAGTAATTTCTTTCATGATTTTTAATATTTCCTTCGAATCTCTTTTTCTGGTTTCATGTTCAATTCCAGATATAAATTTTGAAACACTTTGTTTATTTTCTTTTGTTTTTAGTTCGTATTTTCCCATAGATTTTATACTTATTTAAAAGCATTATAACACTTTTAAATTTCTATAAATAATGTATACTCTTGTGTATATGGCTAAAAGAGAAACAGGAATCGAGAAAATGAAAACTTCTCGATCAAAAAAGACTAAAAAACGTCTTGAAATTAAAAAGGAAATGTTAGTCGCAAAAGAGGCTAAAAGATTCAAAAAAGGTAAGCAAAAGAAAAAGAAGTAAAACTTATCTCAAATTTTAGTTTCAACAAAACCGCTCTTTAATTGGGCGGTTTTGTCTTTGTTTAAATTAAAATAAAGTAGACAAAACCTTATTTAAATTAGCATGTTAAACTATTGTCTATGACACAAAAAGAAGCTTTAAAGATTCTAAAAATGGGTAAAAATGTTTTTTTAACAGGACCTGCTGGTTCTGGAAAAACTCACGTCCTGAATGAATATGTAAACTTTCTAAAAGAAAGGGAGGTAGAAGTTGCTGTTACTGCATCTACTGGAATTGCGGCGACTCATTTAAAGGGAGTTACTATTCATTCGTTTTCTGGAATAGGAATAAAAGATACGCTGACTGACAGAGACATTGATGAATTAGAGCAAAGAGAATATTTATGGAAACGTTTTGAAAAGACCAAAGTTTTGGTGATTGATGAAATTTCAATGTTAAGTTCGAATACTCTAGATGCTGTTGATCAAGTCGCGAAACTTTTCAAGAGAAGTAGTGAACCCTTTGGGGGAATGCAGATTATTTTATCCGGAGACTTTTTCCAGCTTCCTCCGATCGAGAAAAGAAAAGATTATGAAGGTGATCAATTGTTTGCAGAAGAAGGAGATGACGATTCTGGAATTTCTTTCGCGTTTAAATCAAAAGCTTGGAAAGATGCAGACCTGCAAGTTTGTTATTTATCTGAACAATTCAGACAAAAAGATAATGTGTTGATGAATATATTAAATGAGATTAGGGAAGGATCTTTTTCAAAAGAATCTATGGATGCTTTGAATAAAAGAATTATTGAAAGTGATGATCAGGAAATTACAAAACTTTATACTCACAATATGAATGTCGATACTTTTAATAATAAAAAGTTACAGTCTCTTACAGAGGCAGACAAATCTTTTAAGATGACAATGAAAGGGAAGCCTAATGTTATTGAAAATCTAAAACGAGGTTCAATGGTTTCTGAGAATTTAATTTTAAAAAAAGGAGCACTCGTTATGTTTGTTAAAAATAATCCTATCGCTGGTTATGTAAATGGAACAACGGGAAAAATTGTTAACTTTGAAGGTGAGCATCCTGTTGTTGAAACATTTGAAGGAGAGAGGATTGTGGCGACTCCGCAGACTTGGTCTATCGATGATAATGGAAAAGTTTTGGCAGAGATTTCACAGATTCCATTAAAGTTGGCTTGGGCAGTAACAATCCACAAAAGCCAGGGAATGACTTTGGATAAGGCCGTTATAGATTTATCTAAGTCGTTTGTTGAAGGGCAAGGTTATGTTGCATTGTCTCGGGTAAAATCTTTGGATGGACTGTTTCTAAGAGGATTTAATCAAATGGCACTTTCAGTTCATTCGGAGGTAAAAAGAATAAACGAAGATCTACAAAACTTTTCAGATGAGATTTTTGAAGAAATTAAAAATATGAAAGATAAGGATTTTGAGGATGAGCATCAGGATTTTATGGATAAGGTTGGCGCAAAGAAATTTAAAGTTTTAGATAAGTCTGGAAAAAAATTAAGCACATTTGAAATCACAGCAAAACTTATTAAAGATAAAAAAGAGATAAAAGAAATTGCAAAAGAAAGAGATTTAACAGGAGGAACAATTTTAAATCATGTAGAAAAACTATTGGAGGAAGGAGGTCTAACAAAAAAAGATATTTTGTATCTAAAACCAAAAACAAAAGATTTTGATGAATTGGTAAAGAAGGTTAAAAAAGAGGGAGATAAATTAGAGGAATTTAAACTGACACCCATTTTCAAGGCACTTGGTGGAAAATATACTTATGATGAGATTCGAATGGCGAAGGTTTTTGGGTAGATCATAAATTTGTTTTGTTATACTAATATTATTAAAAATTTAAACCAATAATATTATGAAGAATCAAATTTCATGGGTATCAATTCCGACTACAGATTTTGAAAGGGCTGTTAATTTTTACAGCAAAGTAACAGGTAAGGAATTCAAGACACAGGGAGAAGGAGATAAAAGAATGGCTACTTCTTTGACAGATGATGATTTCAAGGAAGGTGTTGTTGGTTTTGGAATAACTGCTGACTCTGAAATTAAATCTGGCTCAACAGGACCAAGACTTTATATTGTTTCTGAAAATATTAATGATTACCTAAGTAGAGTAGAAGAAGCTGGAGGTAAAATAATTACACCTAAATCTGAAATGGGAGAAATGGGATTTTGGGCTTTGATTGAAGATTCGGAAGGAAATCATGTTGGATTGCATCAAAGTTAATTGCAATTAATTTGCATTTAGTTATTAAATCTATTATTATGTACAATCTATGATTATTGGATTTTTAGGAAAAGGTGGAAGTGGAAAATCAACACTCTCTACGGGTATGGTTAATTATTCCCATAGAAATGGAAATAAAGTTTTAGCTGTTGATGCTGATCATAATATGGACCTTTCATATAATTTAGGTTATGAGGATGGAGGACCTTTTATTGGGGGTAGTTTTTTACCACTTCGTGAAGAATTTGGATTAGATATTAAAAAACCAACAGAAGATATTTTTGTTGGGGATGTTACTTCAAAAAGATTTTCTTTTACTAAGCCTGATAATTATAGTAAAAAACACACAGTTAGGATTGAAGATGATTTATATTTAATGATGTCGGGACCACAAAGTGATTTAGTGCTTCATGGATCACATTGTTCTCATTCACTTGCTGCACCTTTAAAAATTTATTTACCACTTCTTGAATTAAATGATGATGAGGTAGTTGTTGTGGATGAAAAGGCAAGTGTGGATGCCGTATCTACTGGTATTCCAACTGGTTTTGATTTGGCTGTTATTGTGGCTGAACCACGCATACATAGCATAAGAGTGGCTAAGCAGATAAAAGAAATGCTTGAATGGTTTGATGTCCCTAATATTGTAGTGTTAAATAAAAGTAACTCAAAAGATGATATAAAGATTTTTAAAAAAGAATTCGGACAAAATCCTTTTGTTGTTTTAGATTCTTGCAAAGACCCACTTTCAGAAAATAAAAATATTAATAAAGCTTGCGGAGTTCTTTTTCAAGAATTATCAAATTGTAAAAAAAATACAAAAACACGATTAGATAGAACAATTTTAAAATATAAGCGTAATAGTAATTTTCAGAAAAAATAATAAAGATTGTGTGTAGATAATAGAAAGTAAATAATTTTTTATTACCTGCATATAATTTAAAAAGTATGTTAGGAAAAACCAAAAAAGGACCTTATATTATGAAAAAATCACCATGTGGAGGATGTCCTCCTTGTTGTAAACAATGTGTTTTTTCATCAGGTGGTGAAAAAACAGTCATTTCCTCGGTAGTCGTTTCTGCCAAAGAATATGGATGTGTAAAGGGTTTTGGGGATATTGTTAAGGATGTAAAAGGGAGACTTGGTCAAATTCGTGGTCAGTTGTTTCACCCTATATCTGAGACAGGTCTGAAATTCCTTAAAGAATCAAACAACTCTTTAGTAGAGAATGCGACTTGATTTAGAAACATATCTCAAACTGCTTTTCGTTATGTACGAAAAGCAGTTTTTTAATAAAAATAAGATTTGGGTGTTTGGCTCCGTCTAGTGAACGATGTTCGAACCTTATTTATTAAATTTATTATTAATTAAAACAAAAAGTCCCCAGATTACTCCCGCAAACAAAAACAACCAACTTATAGGGATTAAGAAGAATGGTTCTATTAATATTCCGTCTTCATTTATTTCTGAACCTATTAAAGAATAAGATAGCCAACCAATGAAACTCACTAAAATAAATAATAGTGGAAACGTATATTTTTTCATTTAAAAAGTATATCAAATATGAAAGTTGCTGGCTCCGGCTACTAGAGGATGTTCGAACCTCTTTATTGTAGATATTATTTACCCCACAGTTGTTTCACTATTGTTTTATACTTGTGAATGGTGGGGTATTTCAGAACTAGTTTATTCATCAATCTTGACATAATCTAGGAACTCTTTAAACAATTCACCACCATCGTTAGCATAGTTATGGAAAACTGAATAAGTTAAGTCTGGATTTTTATTTCCTGTATAGCAAGTAAAGATTCTGCTGTTTCCATTTATTTGTGTGTAATATAGAATTACTTCTTTATTGTTTAGTGTATAGTTCTCAGTTTTTACTAGATTGTCATATGGTAGACATAAACTACTCTCATTGTTTTTTAAGTCAATTCCTAGAAATCCTTCTTGACCATAAAATGATAAAGAACCGCCTCTAGGTAAACCTGGTATGAAATCACCCTTTTGTTCTGTGCTCTGTTTTACAAATCTAGAGTGATCAAGCTTAAAGTTGCTTGGGTATTTTAAACTTATATTAAAAGTTGATTCTTTATAATCTTCCCACTCTTTATACTCTTCTTGATTTTTTGATTCCGTATTAATTAAAGCTGTTTCATTATCAGTAATCTCCATTTTTTCTTCATTTTGAAAAAAAATAAATCCTAAAACTAAAATTACTAAAACTAAAATTCCTGCAATTATTTTTTTCATACAAAAAGTATATCACAGTAAACAAAAAGACCCTTGTAGTACAAGAGTCTTTTTTAGTTGGCTCGCTTGGAGGTACGCATTTCGAACTTTCGATTGGGCAAGTTTATATAGTGATTTAGCTTTCCACAACACTAATATTAATAGGTTAATGTCTTTTGCTAAATAATCTATTATGAATAAAACTTTAAATACAAAAGAAGGACATTTATCAAAAATATCAGAAAAGAGCAGACGGGTTATAGATTTTTTAAATGAACATGATAATAAATATGATCTTGAACCTTTATTGGAGGAATTTTATAACTTAATGGATGAGAAATGTAAAAGTAAAAAAACCAAAGATATAATGGGGGTATTTGAAATGGCTGATAAAGTTCAACGCTCATTAGGTTTAGATAATCATATACATGTTTCAGAGATTGTTAATAAGGAATATTCATATTTAATTAAAGATTTTATAGTAAAAACAGAAGAAGAATATCAATGCAAAACAGCTATTGAAAAATCACTAGCTGAATTAATAGCCCTTTCTCATATAAAAATTATTACAATATCTAAAACTATGAATTACTATTTGTCTGGCAAGACGGCTATAAATAAAGATGTAAACGATTTTTATTCAGTCATAAGTAAAGAATTAGATCAAGCACATAGACAATTAACAAATTCTATTATCACATTGAGACAAATGAAAGTTTCAACAAGTTCTTTTAGTGTAAATGCAAAAACTGCTTTTATTGCTCAAAATCAACAAATTAACAGTAATAATAAAATCAATGAGTGCTAATGATTTAGGAAAAACATTTTTGGTAGAAGATTGTCAAAGAGTATCTGTTTCTGATCTTCTAAAAGATTATAAGAAAAAATTGAAAGAAACTATTTTAAAATCGCAATTTGAGATGCTTGATGAGAATGTACATATTACAACGTCCAAAACAGGTAATAATGGGTTAAGATTTTGGTTTATGTGTCCAAGGTGTAAAAGAAGATCAGGTATTTTATTAAAACACCCAATACAGAATGTTTTAGGATGCAGGGTTTGTTTGGGTTTGGACTATAAGAAAAGAAGATATAAAGGAATGGTTGAAACAAAAGTTTTTTAAGTTAAATAAGTATGATAAAATTACTTTAATTATGAGCAATTTATACTATCAACGTTTTGCAGGTTTAATTTTTAGAGGTCTCATTGTTGAATCTGATGCACAGTATTTTCAAGATTTATTTTGTAAAATTGCTATAAGCAAGTTTGATAATTTCGAAAAAATTAAACCACAAGGAAATAAAGGAGATAGAAAGAATGATGGGTATAGAAGAGGAGAAGGTATTTTTTATCAAGTTTATTCACCCGAAGATCCACAAGTAAATACCCAAAATGCAGTAAAAAAATTAATAGAAGATTTTAATGGTTTATATTCTTTTTGGAATGAAATAGAACCTATAAAGGAATTTAATTTTGTTTTTAATGATAAATTTAAAGGTTCATATCCTGATTTATATAAAGAAATTACTAATCTTCAAGACCAATATGCGGGCATAAAATTTTATCTTTTTAGAGCAGATGATTTACAAAGAATGTTCAGGGAAATGTCGCCTGAAAAACAAGAAGAAATTTTGCATCTAAATTCTGATGAAGCAATATTGAGTTTTGAAGCCATTGGTATAGTAGCTAAACACCTAGATTCTATTGATATTAATGATGGAAAAAATACGAAATTAATTGCCCCTGATTTTGAAGAAAAAATTTCTTTTAACAATCTTAGTCCTATCACATCAGAAATGTTGAAGAGAAATTATGAAAATATATCAGAAGTAGAAAGGTATTTTTCAGAAATTGATAATAAAAATTTGAGACAAGATTTACAAGAAAAATTTACACATCTCTATAATGGGGCTGTGAAAAAATTCGGGGAAGCTGTTAATGAAGATGTTTCTGACAATATCTTTTTAGACGTTCTTTGTTGTAGTTCTTCTCATTCGATTGCTGATCCGTCAATAAGAAAAGCGGCCTTGAGTTTAATGGCCCTATATTTTGAATCTTGTGATATTTACGAACAACCAAAATGATAATTTTTCCTTCAAAACACGCGAGTTTATATGATTCCATATTTGGTTTATCCGGGATTTTGATTGAATTAATTGATGGTCCAATATCTGTTAATGATTTATGGTTTAAATTTAATACAATTAATAACACCAAAGAGTATCCAAGTTATCATAATCATCAAAATTTTATTTTAGCCATAGATATGTTGTTTGCTTTTGGTGCCGTAGGTGTTGATAAAGAATTTAATTTAAAACTATGCAATTACTAAAAGTTTATTCAAATAAAAAAACATTCAAAACTGTTGAATTTAAAACAGATAGTTTAAATATTATTTTTGGTGATAAGAAAAATCCTGATGATAAATCTACGAAGAAAACATTTAATGGGGTTGGGAAAAGTTTATTATTATCAATAATAGATTATTGTCTGGGATCTGATAATGGTGCTTTCAAACGTAGCTTAAGTGACTGGACATTTTTTCTTGATTTTGAACATAAAGATAAAAAATACACCGTAAGGAGGTCTGGTTCAGAAAAGAATAGAATATATCTAAACGAAGAAGAGTTTTCTGTGAATCTTTTTAATAAAAGAATGGAGGAAATTTTATTTGATGATGAGATTGGTAATTATCCATTTTTAAGCTATAGAACGGTAATGAATAGATTTATTAGGGCTAAAAAACAAAGCTATGATGAATGGAACACTGTTTTTTCTCGGGAAACTCCTTTTCAAAAATTGATTAATAATTTCTATCTTCTTGGTTTTGATGTTCAATATGTTGTAAAAAAGAAAGTTTTAAGAGAAGAATCTAGTAGAATAAAATTAGTATTAGACGCACTAGATAAAGATGATGTTGTTAAAAGTATTTTACTTAAATACAGTGATGTTGATATTGCATTAAGCGAACTTAAATCTAAAATTAAAAATTTTGATAAATCACTTAAAGATTATGAAATAGCTGAAGATAGTGAGAAGGTAAAAATTGAAGCAGACCAGATTTCTTTCGATCGAAGAAAATTATTAAATGATTTAATAATTTTTGAAAAAAGATTAAAAAATATTGAGTTATCAATAGAAAGTTCTACGCCATTAGATTTAGAAAAAAACAAAGTAATTTTAGCTTATGAAAAAGTTTCAGTAAAATTTCCAGAATTGTTAAAAAATGACTTAAAAGAAACTTTAAACTTTCATAATCAAATTACCATTAAAAGAATAACCCAACTAAAAAAACAAAGAAATGATATTGTACCTAAAATAAAAAAAATTAAAGATGATTTATCTTTAAAAAATAAAGAACTAGATAATTATGTTCGGTTACTTGGTGACTCTGGTGCACTAGAAGATTATTCTGTATTAGTACAAAAAAAAGCGCAAGCTACTGAAGAGTTAGAATCTTTGAAAAGATATAAAGATTTAATTGATCATAATAAAAAGAGAAAAACAGAAATCAAAATTGAGAAGATTGAGGCCGAAAAAGCAGCTATTGATTATCGTCTTGAACTGGATGAATTAGTAGAGAAAAATAATGAATTTTTTAAGGAGCTATCTGAAACTTTTTATCCAGATAAAAGTGCAGGAATTACTATTAAGGAGAATGTTGGAAACAATCAAACACAATATGATCTTGATGTAAAAATTAAATATGACGGTTCGGATGGTATTGGAGGGGTTAAAATTATTTGTTTTGACTTAACTATTCTAGTTATGGGAAAAAATCACGGTATTAATTTCTTGGCTCATGATAGTAGAATTTTGAGTGATACTGATGCACGTCAAGTTGCTGTATTCTTGAAATTAGTTTCTAAAATTTGTAATGAACATAAATTACAGTACATACTAACTCTTAATCAAGATTTTTTGGATCAAATAAAGAATCAAGAGTATTTATCAAAAGAAGAGATATCTGAAATAGAAAGCAAGGAGGTATTGTCTCTTAAGGACGGATCGAAAGAAGAGAAATTACTTGGCGATGACATTGAGGTCGAATATGATAAATAATATACGAATATCATTTTAACTCTTTCTAAAATTTGGGTGTACTTGATTAGTGTGTAAAAACTAATTTAATTATAGTATAATTCGATTACAATTAAATATTGAAGACCTAACCCCTAAATTATTAGGATATGGTCAAAAGTCGTATAAAGCATAAAAACCCCATCATAGGGTTAGCTTTATACGCCGTATCGGGAAACTGGTATGAGAGATTTCGGTCTCTACCTGTGATGGGATTTTTGTTTTCCTGTGTTTAATAGGTGGAGGGTGGAATCAAACAATTCATATTATGTTGTTTGATATTTTTTTTAAAAAAGAAGAAGAAGTTCCACAATCATCTAGTAGAAAACTTGATGATTTTGATAGGCATCTAGAATTAACTTTGAAGATTGGAGAAACCTATAAGAAAAGAGTTTCTGATCCTGATGCGATTCAGAAAACAGTTGATTTATGTTTTAAACAAATTGCTCTTTCAGAAAAATCTAAACAAGCATGGATTAAGGAAGATAAGGAAATTGGTATATTAGAATCCACTTTACCAATGCACAAAGGATATACTCAACTTTGCATTATTTTAGAGAAAGATAAAAAATTTAATGAAGTTATTGCTTTTGCAAATAAAGCTAAAGATCAGGGTTGGAATGGAGATTGGGATAAAAGAATTAGTAGGTGCAGAAAAAAAATAATAATAAATAAAAAACATGATAAATATTAATTTAGAAAAGAAAAAAGTTATAAAGATAATTGGTGGTATTTTTGTTGTCGGTTTGATTTTTCTAGCAGGAATGGAGTTTAAAGCTTACCAGATGAGGAGTGCTCTTAATGATGCTTTTGGTGATATTTTTAGTGAAGATGTTGATTCAAAAACCGTAAAGAATACAGAAACAAAAATTACTAATGATCTAACAAAAAAAGTAGGTCTTGAAATTACTAAAAAAGGTTTTTCCTCTGGTGATTTTATTGAATATAACACTTTCACTTTCAAACTAACAAATACGACAGATAAAAATATCCAAGGAGTAAAAGGTGCCATTATTGTAAATGACCTATTTGGAGATCAGATAACCGGATTTACTTTTTCTTATGACGAAGGTGTTAATACTGGAGAAAGTAAATTATATAATGTGGTGCTTGATTATAATCAGTTCATTAATGAAGATATAAAACTTAAACAAACTGCTTTAAGTAAAATTAATTATGAATATCAGATTCAAACAATTATATATACTGATGGGTCAGAAGAAAATTTTTAGAAAAATTAATGAAAAATAATTAAAATGAAACAAGATAAAAAAGTGAAGGCGAAGAATCATGAATCTTATACAAGTTATACCGTCATTTCTCTTATAATTCCGATTGTGGGAATTATAATGGGGGCTATATATTTAACAAAAGAAACACCTTCGGAGAACATCTAGTTGTTACGGCCATTATGGGTGGAATTTTGGTATCATTGATTTTATTTGTGCTCTAAATTCAGTGCTGTATTTAATACAGACAATACTAGCCATAAGGTATATCCTAGGGGCTCATATTCAAACGATACTCAATCGAAACTATCTTTGTGTGGTTTTAGTTGATTAACCTAATAAGATATCATTAAAGAACGTTTTTGTTATATTTTGTCGACAATTTGGTATTATTTATATAATGTCTATAAATAAAGATAAAAAAGTTGAGGCATCGGAAGTAATTAAGAAAATAAGATCAGAATCTGAAAAATCAATTTTATCTGAGAATATTTTAAATACAGGTAGATTTCTTACACTTTTGTCAGATAAAAGTAAGGAATTAGAATTAAACGATTCGGATAAAAGTAATTTGACCTTGGCATATTATAGAATTTGGTATTTTAGAAATTATCAAATTAATAAATATTATTCCAAAAATAAAAATTTTAAAAAATTCCCAAGATATCTTTTTGGAGACCACAAGGAAACAGCGAGACAAGATATTGAATTACTTTTAAATAATAACGATAATTTATTACAATCTGTATTGCTACCCCCAATTTTTAAAAAAACTATTTCAGAAACCCTTTCTTTTATCAAAAAAGCCAAAAAGAAAACAGGTGCATCTAAAATGAGTGTGTATCTGTGTAAAAATCGTAATATTTGGCATACAGACAAAAATAAGTTTTGTGTAAAACTACCAGTTAAGATGTATGAAATTATTTTATATTTATCTGAAAATAGGGGTTATAATCATACCGAGAAAATAGCCGAAGAATTAGGATATGGTGATCTTGTCTATTGTAGGAATAGAATAAATGCAGTTAAGTCAAAACTTTTTAATAGTGACTTCGGAATAAGTAAAGATGAATTCATTCAATCCAAGGGTGATAGTGGTTTAGGTTATAGAATAAATCCAAGTTTTAGCGTTATTTTAGATAAAAAGTAATATTGATTTTTAAAACTGTTAATAACCAATTTATAAACTATATTTATAGACATATTTTTAATATAAAAAAGTACCAGTCAGAATATCGGTTAACTTGAAAAAAGTTCGTAAACTTTAATCATGATCAGTAATGAGACGATTAAAGAATTTCAGAAAGTGATTGCAGATGAATACAAGGTTCATCTAACTCACGATCAAGCAATTTCAATTTTAAAAAATTGGGTTGGTTATTTTGATTTGCTTTCAAAAATTGATCATAGAGAAAAATCAAGTGTTTAATTAAAATATTTGATTTTGATCTTGCAGACAAAATGTTAAGGGTTATTGGTGAGTCCCTTGAAAAAAATTGACCATTAAAACTATGTTTGTGTGCAGGTTATAGCGCCCGCAATGAGTGAGAACTTCTCAACGGGCGACCTCACTTGCACATAAGCTAGTAACTTGATTTGGAATTTTAACGCCGGGATGAAAAGTTAGAAAACCAAATAACATTTGACCAAAATTACTAGATATATTCCAAAATAAACATATTAAAGAAAAGAAAATATGGTATTGAGGGATATAAAAGTTTAAAAAAATTATGTCGACAAAATTAAGAAAAGTATATAACAAAAAAGATATTAAGAAGGCAGTAGAAGATAATAACCTTTTTTTAAAGGGTATTAGGAAGATAGACAACAGGAAAAGAAGAACTGTTCAAATTAGGATAAGTCGTGATTGGCATAAAAAGATTAAAGAAAGTGATTGGTTTGAGAATCAAACACTTTCAAGTTCTATCGATCGAATATGTAAGTTTTATTTTAAGTATCATGAATATTAATAACAGAATTATTAAGTAACACTAAAATATGAAAAACAAAAATATAAAAGGATCAATTATTTACGCAAGGGTATCTAGTCCTGATCAGAAAAAGCAAAAAGGAAATAGAGGTTATTCACCTAAAAAATATAAGAGAATTGAAAAAACTCCAAACTCTGTTCTAAACAGAATAACGAGGGCATTCAAACTTAACAAATAACGCTAAAATATAAATATGAAAAATCCAAATGAAAATAAAGCCGTAATGTATTGTAGGGTTTCTTCAAAAGAACAAGAGGAAACCGGATATTCATTACCGGCACAGGAAAAATTAATTAAAGAATATTCAACAAGAGAGCATAATAAGATTGGTAAAATAAATAAAATATTTTCTATCGCAGAATCAGCTAGTGGTGCAAAACAAAGAAAAGTATTTTCTGACATGATGGAATATGTTGTTAAAAACAAAGTCAATATTATTTTATGTGAGAAAGTTGATAGAATTAGTAGAAACTTTAAGGAAGCACTAGTCATTAATGATTGGCTAGAAGAAGATCCAAAAAGGGAGGTTCATTTTGTTAAACAAAATCTAATTATTCATCATAATTCAAAATCTGATGAGAAATTCCGTTGGGATATTGAAATAGTATTAGCTAAAAAATATATTGCCAATCTGTCAGAAGAAGTTAAAAAGGGTCAAAATGAAAAGATCGCACAAGGTTGGTTTCCAACCACTCCTCCATTGGGTTATAAAACTATTGGAGAGAAAGGACATAGAATACATGTTATTGATGAGGATGTTGCTCCGTACATTAAACAAATGTTTTCACTTTACTCAATGGGTAACTACTCGACAGCATCTCTTGAAAAGAAAATGTATGCTCTTGGTTTTAGGACACGTGCGGGTGGTAAAGCTGTTAAAAGCGTAATCCATAAGACATTAAGCAATCCTTTCTATTATGGAAAATTCGTTTGGAATGGAGAACTGTATCAAGGGAGGCATGAACCAATTATTTCGAAAGATGAGTTCAACGAAGTTTTTGATAAGATGACAAGACCTAATTCGCCTTATAACAATAACAACATGACTGAATTAAGAGGAAAGGTTTTCTGTGGTAATTGTTCTAAAACAATATCTTGGGAAAAACAAAAAGGGAGTTGGTATGGTGGATGCAAACAATGTAAGGCAAGAATTGATAAGAAAAAGAAATATATCCTTCAAGAGGATCTCGAAGATGAATTATTAGAACATCTAACATCTATTGCACCTAAAAATGAAAAAGTCATCGAGGTTCTTAAAATAGCTTTGAAGGAAAGTCATGGTGAAGAGATTGAAAGGTATGAAACTCAATTTAAGAGTATTAATAATCAACTGGAACGTATACAACAAAGGATGAGGACTATGTATGATGATAAGTTAGATAATAGAATCACCGGTGAATTATATGATGATAAGGTAAAACAGTTTCAGGAAGAAAAGGAGCTATTATTAAATTCATTAGATAAACTTGAATCTGACAATTCAGAATATTATAAAGTTGGGATTGCTATCCATGAACTAGCTTTGAGATCGAGAGACATCTATTTAAGTAAAAAAGCTACGACAGAAGAAAGAAGATTACTTTTATCTTATGCTTTCTCGAACATTCACATTCTAGAAGGAAAAATAACGCCAGAATACACAAAATCGTTTAAATTCCTATCTGAATGGATGCCGAAGGTAAATGAATCTCTCGAACTGCAAAAAAACGTTGTAAATAAAGGACAAAAGAGCACTTTCGTGCCCTCATGTCCTGCTCTGCTCCAGCTTGCACACAAGTTCAGAACCCAGAATTGGAAGAAAATTAAGAGTGAGCTACAGTTCAGTCAGATAATAAATATCAATAATAAAAACTAGTAGGGTCTCTTCAGTTCCTTTTTCCAATCAGGCGTCTTACCAGAAGCAACATATAAGAAACTAATTTTTATTAGCTTTAGAACAATAATACATATCACTAAAGCAAGTAATGAGTAGAAGAAAGCTTCACCATATGAACCTCTGTAAGTATTCGAATAACTACTGTAGTATGGTGCATTTTCAGACCAAACTAAAATAACTATACCGACAGCAGGCAAGAACAATCCGACATAGATAACCTTGGCTAGTCTAATCCACCATTTTCCATCAAGGTTAGTTTTCTTATGTTTCTTAATCAAGGTGTCGCTACGTGAGCCACATTTGTTACAAAAATTACTGTTTTCTTCAATTTTTTCTCCACATTCAATGCAAAACATATATTATGAGTTTATGTAATCAATAATTTCTTGAGGTAACTCCACCCCTAGAGCATCTGCATTCTTGAGATATTTCAAGCCCAGAATATCGTTTCCGCTTGCAGCATAAGAAAGACCAAGCCAGTAGGACATATACGGGTCAGATAAATCTTGCTTTGAAAAAAGTTCAATTGATTTTTGATAATTGTCATTAAAATAGTAAGCCAATGCCAAATTTTGAGAAGACGAGTTTCTCACTTCAGGATGAGCAGTCCTATCAGCTGTTAAAGCATAAGTAAGTGCTTTTGGGTAGTTTTCAAATTCTGGAGCAAGTGCTTCTAGGTCTAGGTAAAACAAATTCAAGGCATTATTAACTTGAAAATCGTTTGGTTTTAGGTTGTGTGCAGATAAGTACTCTTTCTCTGCTAATAGGTAATTACCCTCAAGTAAAGCTATTTCAGCAGATACAAGTTTTTTCTCGAAGCTATTAGAGCCCACAAAGCTTAATGCTTCTTTAAATTTTACTAGGGCTTCATCAGTTCTGCCTTCTGAAGAGAGAACGTATCCAATATTTTTCGTTATTTGTAGCTTATTCTCTAGTTCAGTAGCGGTGCTTAAAGCTTCTTCGAAACCTGACAAAGCGTCATCAGGGTTTCCAGCCTCAAAACTCTCCAAGGCTGTATCATTTGTTGTTACGGTTTCATAGTCTGGAGAATTTACATAGCCTAAGCCAAGTCTAATTATAAAAATTAAACCAATAACACCCAAGATTGCCAGAAATTTTATAGCTCGTCTCCAAAGTGGTTTTTTTGGTGGCTTGGGATAATGGTAATCTTCTTTTTCTTTAGACTTGTGCACCTCAGCAACCTCTCCGCACTTACTACAAAATTTAGCATTTTCTATTATTTTATTTCCGCATTTTTTACAAAACATATTTTTTAAATTTAATTATTTCTGATTTAGACTTTTTTAATTTAAGCTTCTTGCCTGATGTTGATACTATGATTCGCCTCTTTCTAAAAAGAATGGATTGTTTCAATTCATCAACTGGAACTTCGAGAAATATATTTGGAACATATGCTTGAGACGTAATCTCTTTATCATCGTTAAGCCAAGCCTTTCTATAGTATTTTCGCTTTTCATTATCTTTAGATAAGCCATATTGGTAGCCAATAAATGCCCCAATTATATTTAGAACCAGAAGACCCAATAAAGTCCACCACCCCGAACTACTATATGAAGGTAGTTTGATAACATATAATGATTTATCAGTAAGATAAATATCATAATAATTTACACTCCAAGAAAGTGAACCTGTTCTTTGCCAGCTCTTCGAATAGTAAGTAAATTTGCCCTCTGCATATTTTTTCTTGTTTTCTTCTATGCTGGAAAATTTTGCACCACAAGAACTGCAGAATATTGATTTTAGTTCATTTTTGTCGCCACATTTTTCACAATACATATTTTTATTATATACTCATTGAATTTATATGTAAACCAATGTAAAGTATAGATATGTTTAACTTTGATTTGCTCAAGCTACCAGAAACCTATCGCTTCAATGAAGATGGTATAAAGAATGGTAAATATATTGATGATGGCTCACTTCTTTTATATAACAAAGTAGCTCAAGGATGGTTTAGTAGAGGCGATGGTACGATGAGCTTTCTTTGGGGAAATGTCATTGGATGGAGTAGTAAGGATTTTGTCGCTTATTTGCTGAAAATAGCAAAGGAATACAACCTTAAAATCGAGAATATCGAAGTCATTTGGGGTGCGGTAGAAGATGAATACGAGGAAGTGCCGCCAGGTAAAGAAAATCAGACTGAAGAAGAACGTCAAAAAGAACTTATGTCCTATTTCTTGCAGATGGATACATATAATAAAGATGTCGAAAAAGGTCTTATAGATAAATCTGACATAGCAACTTGGATTAAAGAGGTTCATAAGTTTAATCCATCACACTTTGGAAGTTCTTATAGTTGGGCTTTGGATGAGGTTGTAAAAAAATCTGACAGTGAATTTTCAAAGCTTTTTTCACGATTACGAATGGGACAAGGGACATCAGACGACATTGAGAAGATACTTATTTATGCAAACAGAACAGTTCCTGGTGTTGTGAAGATGGATAGTGAAAAAGAAATGGAGGCTCTTCATTCGAAAGGAATTATGGGAAATGTCTTAAGTTATCTATCTTTTTCAATCTCAATGACCGAAGATGACCAGAGAAAAATAGACGCAGACATAACAGCTTATCTTACGAACTTTTCTCAAGATAAGCTTGAAAGACTTCCAGCAAGAGCTTATATGCGTGTTCAAGACGCAAGCATCGTATACCCTAATAACATTTTAAGTTTTAAGGCTCATAAAAAAACATTAACAGAGCATCTTCTTGAAATGATGAATGAGTACGGAAACACATTTCGACTATCAAATATATTTGAAGAACCCTATACATATGACGATAGGGATTTAACCTCTGAAGAAATAGTTGAAAGATACAGGAATAAAGATTTTTTGTTTATTCACTGCGTACTCGCTTTTAGAAAACTTGGATTTTTAAAAATCAAAAGCATTAGTACTAACTGGGACGCATTAGATGTGAAGCCTTTAAGTTATGAATGTAGCGTAGAAATACAACCGCTGCTCACAGGAGAAGAGGATAATCATAAGCTTTACTTTGATGATGAAAAATCAAGGTTCTATGTTCAAGGAAACGAAATAAAAATCAAGAAGTTTGGAGATGAGTACCATTTGTTAAATGCCCTTTTTAGAAACTCTGATGAGATAGGTAAAGAGTGGTTTTTCTCTGAAATTGCAGAGCTTGTAGACCAGGCAAATCCTAATGATAAAAAATACTACAATGCCGCTTATCAACTAGGGTTAAAACTATCAAAGATAAGTATAAATGATTTTATAACAACAACACGTCAATCAATGAAAATAAATCATAAATATCTGTCTTAAAATTGCCTTAAGTCATTCCAAGACGTCTATTGCATATCCTGAAGATAATCCTTCGGGATTTTATTATGCAGGATGCTTTAGAACAACAAGATATTCCTCGAGAAGAAGTTCGCTACGAGCAATTCTCAATGGACGAGCAACAAAGATTGGTCGGTGCTTTTGTGTGGCTTGTTGAGCAAGATAAGAAGCAAAATCCTGCACTTTATCAGACTAACAACAAAGAAAAATTATGATAGACACAGTATGCCTGCTGATACCACGGCACGAGATGAAATTCATTGATGGAATATCTTCGTGGCAACTGTATTCGCAGACCGAACAATATAAGAAGTTCGTTCGCAATCCATCAAAAGCCGAGAAAGACACAGGAAAGTATTTTCCACGGCTCACAGGATATAGCCGAAGGTTCAGACAAGATGCCAATGTACGCATTGAATTTTCAGTACCGAAGCTCTTGTTCCATAACAACCTCGACGAACTTGAAGATAAACATTTCCCAAAAGTCGTTGAGATACTGCAAGATAGACTGAAACGAATGGGAGTTTTAGTGACAAAAGCTGTCATAGAAACCGCATCTGTTAGTAGCGTTCACTTCTCTAAAAATGTTGAGCTGAAGAATAACTATACAGCGAGTTATCTCATATCCGAGATGAACAAGGTCGATTTGAAAAAGAGCTTTGACTTTGCAAAGACAAGATTTATGAACGATGGGCAAAGTCTCTATGCTCATACAACTTCACATCAAATGGTCATTTATGACAAGATGGCTGACTTGAAGAAGGGTCAAAAGCGAGCAATAGATAAAACGCAGACGCCCTATCAACGAAGTCTCTTTGCAGAATTACACGAAGACGGAAAAGAGCCAGAGATACTTCGTTTTGAAATACGACTGGCAAAGAAACAAAAAATGAACAGTGTTCTTGTAGGGTTAGGATATGAAAAAAACCCTACTTTCAAAGACGTGTTCAATACAGAAATGAGCCAGAAGGTCGTCTATCAGTACTGGCAGAATATTATCCTCGACAGAAGCAAGGGATTGTTTACGCCAGATTTGAGTATTAAAGAAATACTGCAAGTGATGTTTTTGGTAGACAAGGAACTGAAGCCAAAGAAAGCTATCTATCTACTTGGGTTGTTTATGCTCGCAAGAGACGAACAAGGAATGAGGCAATTGCGAAGCATTGTAACCAAACGAGTACACGATAGAACGTGGTATCGAATGAAACAAGATATGAACTACGCAAGTGACCTCATAACAAAAAACAACCTCCGTGACTGGGTCAAAGAGATTGATATTGAACTTATAAATTATAAACCATATAAACGAAAAAAATAACTATGAAAAAGAACATTATTACGATTAACCTTGAAAAGGTTCAAGAATTATCAAACGACAATATTGGAAGAAAGATGGATGAGGTAGAACTGAAACGTTTTCACCATCTCATTCAGTACGACCCTAGTTTCTGGATACAGTTAAATGAATTACTTCAGGAAACCATCAGTGAAGCAACTGACGAACTTGAAGGAGATTGGTCTGGATATGACATCGGTCATAAAAAGTACTCACTTGAAAAGTTATACAAATGGGATACTAGTGACTACGAAAAAACAGCACTTGAAAACTTTCAAGAAAACATTATGCAGAGTTTTGGAAAACTCTATTCACAACAATTATCAGAAGCTACAAAGCGAGGTATCAAAGCAAAGAAGAAGCGAGACAAAAAAGCTCTTGAAAATGGATTTGATATGTAAAGCATTGTAAAGTATACTAATTATATAAAACATTATGACTATTCAACCAGAATTTTATACAGCACAAGAACTAGCAGATAAACTGCGAGTGAATGTGATGACAATATACCGATACATCAAAGCAAAGAAATTAAAAGCATACAAGCTAGGTAAGGAATTTCGTATTGACCACGATGAATTTCACGCCTTCTTGGAAAAGGTTAAGACTAAATAAACGATATGAAAGCAATTAACGTCGCACGAGTATCAACTGAAGAACAACGAGAAGCTGGTAACTCATTACCAGCTCAAACAGAACGTATTGAACGTTACTGTGCCAACAGGTTTGAGACGATTAAATACTTCAGTTTTGATGAGAGTGCCTATAAAAACAAAAGAGATGAATTTGATAATCTACTCGAATACATTCAAGCAACAGCGAAGAAAGAAAAAGTTGCTGTTTGTTTTGATAAAGTAGACCGTCTTTCACGAAGTGTTTTCGACAAACGAGTTGGGACAATGTATGAAATGGCTGTCGCTGATTTGATTGAATTACACTTTGTATCTGACAATCAGGTTATCAATAACAAAATGTCAGCCGTAGAGAAGTTCCAGTTTGGAATGAGCCTCGGGCTTGCAAAATACTATTCAGATGCGATTGGAGACAACGTACGAAGAGCGTTTGAAAAGAAGCGAAAAAATGGCGAATGGATTGGAGGAGTTAAGCTTGGATACTTGAACGTAGCTCTTGATGAAGCAAAGCGTCTACGAAAAGATATTATCGTAGACCCAGAAAGAAAACACCTTATTCAAAAGTTGTTTGAACTTTATGCTACTGGAAACTACTCATATAGCACTATCCTAGAGGCAATGCACGAGGCAGGATTACGAACCAGAACAGGTACAAAACTATCACGAAGCACTATTGAGCAAATCATCAAAGACCCTTTCTACTGTGGAACTGCTGTATCCAAAAAGTACGGTTCATACCCTCATAAGTACGCAAGGTTGATTAGCCGAGAACTGTTCGATAAGTGCCAAGAGATACGCCTAGGACGCCGTAAGACACGCTCTAAAGAGCTTTCACGAGACTATATATTCAAAGGACTACTACACTGCCAAAACTGTGGCTGTGCTTATTCTCCTGAATTTAAGAAGAAGAAAAGTGGTAAGACATATGTCTACTATTCTTGCACGAATGCTAAAGGTATTTGTAAGCGTGAGTATGTAAATGAGAATGATTTACTAAAACCTATTTTCAAGGTTTTGGATAAGTTTGCGACCATCACTCAAGACGTACAAGACAGGCTTGTTGAAGAACTTCGCAAGAATGTCGAAGCTGAAGTTGAATTTCACAAGAGCCAAATTGACCGTATTCGAAATGATTATGAAAAGGTTAAAAACAAAGACAACAAGCTTCTAGAATTATACCTAGAAGAAAGCACGAGTATTACTAAAGAAACCTATGACACAAAGCATCAACAATACGCTGATAAGTTACAGACCCTTACTATTGAATTAGACGAGCATCGAAATGCAGACTACGAATACCAAACAACCGTTGCTACACTTGTTAATGTAGCAAGACGAGCTAGAAGCATATTCGAAAATTGTTCTGAACCTATCGAAAAAAGAGCATTTCTCAACTTCCTACTTCAGAACCCTTCCGTACAAGGAAAAAAGCTATGTTTTACCATAGCTTCTCCCTTCAATTTAGTGTTAGAACTATCGGATAGTCCTGACTTGCTCCGCGGACAAGATTCGAACTTGTAACCTAACGATTAACAGTCGTTTGCTCTACCATTGAGCTACCGCGGAATGATTCTGGCTCTTAAGAGCGTTAAAAGATAATAGCAAAAAACCTTTCAAAATAAAAGCCTTATTTTGCCTCTTTGGTTGGTATAATTAATATATGTATATTCGTGTAAAAATCACACCAAATTCAAAAAAGGAATCCTTCATTAAAAAATCTGAAAATGAGTTTGAAATTAGCGTCAAAGAAAAAGCAGAAAATGGCGCAGCAAATAAAAAGATTCTGGAACTTGTCTCGATCCATTTTGAAAATCCGCCCGGAGGAGTTAAAATAGTAAATGGACATCATCATAGAGTGAAATTACTAGCTGTAGGTAACGAATAAAAATATGTCACAATTAAACATAAATATAAAAGCAAAAAATTTAGAACTGACACAAGATTTGAAAAATCATATAAATGAAAAGATTTCTCAGATTGAAAAGTTTATGAATTTAACTCCTGAAGAAAGTGTGATTGTTGATGTTGAAGTTAAAAAGAAACACGGAGAGCATCATCACAAGGGTGAAATTTTCCATACAGAAATTAACCTAGAATTGTCTGGAAAATTCTTTAGAGCAGAATCAGTTAAGGAAGATATAAAAATTGCGATTGATGACGCACAATCTGATATGGTTAGACAGATTAGAAAAAACAAAGAAAGGAGAGGGGATTTATTTAAAAGAGGTGCAAAGAGAATCAAGAATTTTTTAAAGTTTAGAAATTAAATAAAATAAAAACCCTGCACTTGTAGGGTTTTTTATTTTACCCACCCTTCAAAAACAGAATAATCCATCTCTTTTTTTCCCTCGGGAATAACTTTGTCTATTTGTAGGGAATCGTTTATCCAAGAAGCTTCTGTAATCTTTACACGAATTTCTTTATCGTCTTTTTTTATAAAAAAGAAAGCTCCAGGCCAAGGATTCAGCGCTTTGATTTTTAGAAAGTTTTTTCTATTATCTTCTTTTAAATTAATCTCTCCTATTTCTTTTGAAATCTTTTTTGTAAAAGTAGCCATCTCGTGATCTTGTTCTTGTTCATCAATTTCTTTGCTAATCCAAAGAGGAATTGTTCGTGCCAGCATTTCTCCTCCAATGTGTGCCAACTCTTCCTCAACATGAATTTTTTTAGGCCATTCGTCGTATATTACAAATTCTTGATTCAATATTGGTCCATGATCCATTTTTGAATCCATCAACATAATAGTTACTCCAGTTTCTTTTGAGTCATTCAGCATCGCAGATTCAATAGGGGAAGCTCCACGATAAAGAGGTAATAGAGAAGGGTGGACGTTCAGAGTTCCTTTTTCAGGAATATCCAGAACATCTTGTCCAATAATTTTTCCGTATGATGCAACTATAAATAAGTTCCATTCTTGTTCAGAAATTTCTTTTATAAAATCCTCGTCCAGGATTTCTGGTTGCAGAACTTTTATATTTTTTGAATTAGCCCATTTTTTTGCATCTGGAGATTGCATTTTTTGACCACGACCAGCGGGACGATCAGGAGCGGTAACAATAATTTCAGGAACAAAATCTTCCTTTTCAAGTTCCTCTAAAACTTGCACACTGAAATCATCAGTTCCAAAATATATAAATTTTAAATCTTTGTTAGTCATTTTCTTTTGGTGTTATTTCAACTAAATCTTTTGCTTTGTCTGTAAACAAAATTCCATCCAAGTGATCTGTTTCGTGCTGGAAAACTTGCGACACTAAACCAACTCCTTCCATTTCAAACTTTTCGCCACTTTCGTTGTATGCAGAAATTATAGTTCTGGATGCTCTGCGAACTTTTCCATACCAAGGACGAACAGACAAACAACCTTCGTCCATTAATTTTTTATCTCCAGACATTTTTGTAATTACAGGATTTATAAAAACATCATTTTCAATTTTGATGCCCTCTGATTTTTCAAGGAGTTTTTTAGAGATAACAAAAATCCTCAAAGATTCTGCAATCTGAGGAGCGGCAATAGCAACACCGTCATATTCTCCAGAAAGAGATTCTCGCATGTCAGAAATAGTGTTTTGAATTTTTGCAGAGGAAATATCATCCAAAGCGACTTCTTTTGCTTTTTCTCGTAATACTTTATTTTCTTTTTGAACTATTTTTTTCACTATTCTCTGTTATCTTTTATCTATCAACTTATAATAAGACATTATATCAATAAGGGAGGAAAATCAATCTACAAAACACTCTCTGCATCAATTTCCACTTTAAATTTAGGAGGTAAAGTCTTAATTTTTTCAATCATTTCTGCATTAGGCCACTCTTTTCTATCTAACCTGATTATTCCATTCATAATTTTATTTCCACGAACATTTTGAATAAAAGCAGGATAGGTGATTAAATTATGATCTTCAAACAAATCTTGGACTGTTTGGAAATTATCTTCCAAGTCTGAAATAGATTTTCCAACTAGAGAGAATTTAATAATTAAACTGAATGGAGGATAATTAAATTTTTTCCTATCAATAAATTCTTTTCTATAAAAATCCATCAAGTTTCCTTCGGTGGCGTTTTTGAAAATAGGATCTTCTATATTTCTGGTTTGAATCATAAATGCCTGTGTAGTTTTTGATCGTGCCTTTAATAAGATATTTAAAATTCTTTCTCTGATTCTGAAATCAGGCAGAGAAAACATTGAATCAATAGAAGTCACAGCAACATTCTCAACAGGATTCTTTAAATAAAGAAGAGACATTTCTGTTCCAATTAAAATTCCATTCGCTGATTCATAAAAACCTTCAATTATTTTTTCAGCTTGTTTTGGAGTTTTTGCATGGTCTTTGTCTAGAATAAACACTTTTGAATCTGGAAATATTTTTGAGATTTCTTCTCCAATTTTCTCTGTTCCGTAACCTAGTGTCACTAATTTCCAACTGTCACAGTTCTTACATTTTTCTCCTGCGTGACGAATATCTCCACAGGAATGACATTTGAAATAATTGTCTTCATTCGTCGCATCTTTTCCATGAAGAACAATAGAAGAATCACATTTCTCACACTTAACCATTTGCCCACAATCCCCACAAACAATAATAGGAGCCATTCCGCGTCTAGAATTTAACAGAAAAGTTTTCTCATTATTTAGAAGAGCCTTATCAATCATTTGCGCCAATGCCTTCGAAATAAAGATGTTGTTCTTGATTGTTTTTGATGGATCCTTTAAATCAATAATTTTTTGAGTCGCGTCTGTAATAGAGCGGAATTTAATTGGAGTATATTCAAAGAACTCGTGATTATCGTATCTCGCCAAAGTTTCAGTTTTTAGCATTAAATCTCCAACCATAAAATCGGCTTTCATATTTTTTGCATATTTTTCAATAAAGAATTTAGTATCAAAATTAGGTCGTTTAAAAGTTTTATATGCAGATGAACTTTCTCTTTCAACAATAATAATTCCAGTATTTTTTAATGGAATGCTAACAAAAACAGGAGTGGCAATAACTAGAGTAGGTTTTTTTCTGGAAGTAACTTCATTCCAAGTTTCGCTTATTTGTTTTTTAGTCTTTCTGTTGTGAAGAGTGAAAGCGTGTTTTTCAATTCCGCGAGTCAGTTTGTCTTCGGCGTATTTAACATCTTCAATTGTTGGTGCACAGAAAAATACTGACTGTCCTTTGGCGAATTTTTCACGGATAATACTTTTGTATTCTGAATATCTGTCATTTTCTTCTGATTGTAAAATATATTTTGGCGACTCTGTTTCTGCTAGCTTCTCTAATTTCTCTGTCTTGATTAAAAACTTTGAAGAATCATCAAAAATTATTTGAGGAATAATCGATTGGATAATTGATCCTGTACTGGTTGCGAAATAATTAGCAGTTTCTTTTGCAGATTCTATAAACGCAGCAGACAAAAGAGAATTTTTAGAAACACCTTTTATTTTTTTCAAAGCATACGAAGAATCTTTTAATTCAGACTTCATATTTTTTACGTCCTTGATGTCTATAACTAACCCTTTGATATTTTTATTTCGGAGAGGAACAGTAACAATTGAACCCAATTCTATTTTTTGTGATGAAAAATAAGAAAGTGAGTCTGTTCGAATTGAATTTGAAAAAGGCGTAACCTCAACGATGTACATAATGGTAATTATAGAACAAATTACTCTTTTTTAGATGATTTGCAAATTGTCCATATTGCGAGTAATATTCTGTTTATATATGAGCTTCTTTTCTCCAAAACTTGGAATTGATTTAGGAACTGCCAATACTTTGGTTTTTGTGCCTGGTCGCGGACTGGTTTTGAATGAACCTTCTGTTGTTGCTGTGTCTGAACAAGACAACAAAATTCTGGCTGTTGGGATTGAAGCAAAAAATATGATTGGAAAAACTCCTGAAAGTATAATTGCGTATCGTCCAATGCGTGACGGTGTGATTGCAGATTACAGAGTTACAGAGGCGATGCTTTCTTATTATATAAATAAGTCTTTGGGAAGATTTAATTTTTTCAAACCAGAAGTTATGGTTTCAGTTCCTGCTGGAGTAACTTCGACAGAACGTCGTGCAGTTATCGAAGCCGCAGTAAAAGCTGGAGCAAAAAATGCTTATATTGTTAAGGAACCTATTTTGGCAGCAATCGGTGCAGGAATTCCAATCCACGAACCAAAAGGAAGAATGATTGTTGATATTGGAGGAGGAACTACTGATGTTGCTGTTATTTCACTTGGAGGAATTGTTGCGTGTACATCTGTTAAGTGTGCAGGGAACAGAGTCGACAGTGCAATTGCAGATTATGTAAAGAAAACTTTTAACTTGGCAATTGGAGACAAGACTGCAGAACAAATTAAAATGAAGGTAGGAAGTGCAGTTTTATTAGATGAGGAATTAGAAATGACAATTAAAGGACGTGATTTTCTGACAGGACTTCCTCGTTCTACTGAAATTAAAACTAACGAAATTGTAAAAGCAATCAGTAAAGAATTGCGAGAAATTATTAAAGCGATTAAAGACGTTCTACAAGAGACTCCGCCAGAATTGTCCTCAGATATTATTGACCATGGAATTACTATGACAGGAGGAAGTTCACAATTAAGAAATCTGACAGAACTTGTTTATAGAAGAACTGGAGTGAAAGCTCAATTAGCAAAAGATCCTCTTTATTGTGTTGCAAAGGGGACTGGGATTGCATTAAATCATTTGGATACTTATAAGAAATCTATTATTTCAAAAAGGTAAATTTGGTACTGTTTATATTGACTAATAATATATTTCTGGCACAGTGCTTAATAGATGAATAATAAAATATTAGTAACTTTAGTTCTTTTGTTCTGTGTAGTTTTTACAGAAATTTTCAGTCAATTTGAT
>Ga0136555_1000173_pt1 | contig 25457 bp, 50 predicted proteins | sample AntRauTorckE5432_FD_104927 | JGI IMG/M metagenome (GOLD analysis project Ga0136555, IMG submission 104927) | Saline lake microbial communities from Rauer Islands, Antarctica - Metagenome Torckler E5 #432 | ecosystem: Environmental > Aquatic > Non-marine Saline and Alkaline > Saline | place...
AAAGTCGAGGTAACATCCGATAACTTGGGATGCTTCAGGACTTAATGGACAATGAAGGTAAGGAAATGGGTGCAACCATAATTGATTTTGTTCATGTAGCGGAGTGGAACGGAACTAAAATAACTCCATCAAATGGCAGGCATATAAACTTTCTAGATTATAGTCAGTATTTTAATCAGTATGATAATGTTAGAAACCTGTTGTTAGTCGAAAAAGAATTGACAATTGAAACTGAACGTGGATTTTTCGATCACCCTACGATCACCACATTGCGTAGGCTTGATAATGATTACAATAATGAACAGTTCTTTTTGAATGATTACACATCAGTAAATGATAATCAGTTCCGTTTCAATAATAATGGTGACATATTACTATGTGATTTCTTCACCCTGTATCTGATGCTAGAAAACCATATTAGTTTGAATGTCTACGATCATGTGGTTTGTATGGATTGTTTAGAACTGACGATATTCTTCCGCAACTTACCCTCCCCACAATGTATTCGGAAGATGGGGTTAGGCTTGAGACCGAGAATGATGATGAAGTTGTCCAATCTAAAGTCATTGACCTTTTTGGCGACACCATACAATAAGAATGACATAGAGCAATATGGATTTAAATATGTCGAGTATTTCAGGAAGATCAATTTTGACCTGTTTGACAAAGAATACATTGATTCCATCTCAAGATCAGATGAGTTGATTTATTATTACAGCAGAAATAACCTCAACTGTGATGATGGTATCAAATGGTTAGAAAGTATACAATCACAATATCCTGATATTATATTGACTGATAACTATATGGATATATGGCAACATAATAACATACTATATACACCTAAACCTTATGTTGGTTATATTGAGCAGTTCGGGAGAATGCTTTTTGAGGCAGAACACTTTGGTATAAAGTGTCACATTAATAAAGAGTGTTCTGCAGAAGATAAATCAGGTATGGACTATTACTTAGACTATTACCATATAAATAATGATATGGACATTAAAAGTGAAAACTTTTTAGACGTGATTGAGGGAGCAATACATGAGTAAGTTAAGCGACAAACTAAATGAGGCACGTGCCAACACTAGAAGCACTTCCGATGAACTAGCCCACGAAATACAGGGCACGTTTGAGGACTTGTTGTTCCAGTTTGAGATGATAGCTGAGATGGATGCACTTAGTTTCAACGTGTCAAAGAAGGTTCGTAGTGCTGTCAGTGACATGAGGAAACTCAGTAATGAGGTTGTGAAGGATATCAAAGGAGGTAAGAAATGAGTAAATTAAGTGAACATCTGAATGAAAACAAAATGACAGGTATATATCAAAGAGCAGATGGTATGGACAAAGATGACTATACATTAATGAGAAATAGTTATTATGGTATTATTGACAATCTCCCTAATTTGGTTGACGTATTGAAAAAGGCTGGCGATGAGGCCAAACCAGAATACAAAATATGGAAACAGATTTTGGATTTATCTAATAAATCCAAGTTAGGCAAAGAGTTATGAGATATCATGAATTCTTATTAGAAGACCAACGTATTCGTGAATCATTTGGTAGTTCTGTTAAAGAATTCATGGAAATGGTTAGTGACTACTTTGCTGAGTTTGCCAGTGATGTTAAGAGATTGAGTCACGACTTCACAAACCCTTGGAAGTCAAAGGTTGATGTCATGAAGATGAAGCGTGATGGTTGGAAGGTCAAACGACATAGTATGAGCATGGCACATGAGTTATGGGTGCTTGTTAAAGACGGAAAAGAAGAAATGGTGGGGTATTAAATGTCATTAAAAGATGAGTTTGAATTACTAAAACTAGGTTTGAATGAGGCAGAAGGTATCGACTCTGACCCAGAAGAGGATGAGACACCAGAGATTAAAGAAGTAGAGGGTTTTAATATCCTCCTTATGACATCATCTACTGACTCTCGGAATAATAAAACTAAAAAGAACCCTACCATTATCAAAATAGAAAAATGGTGTGAAAAGAATAATGTTCCTTATTATACCTGTTTCTCTGATACAGCCTATCTAGATAAAATGAAGGACGGCGAAATCAAGATATTCAATGTTGGGGATAAAGAGGGTTACACCATTGATCGTGACAAGACATTCGTTATTGCCAGACGTGGGGTTATGTTTCATAGATATTCACAAAACCTTATGTCCAGACTTGAACGATATAGGTTCTGTTTTTTGAATGAAAAACATTCCATATTTGAATGTGAAGATAAGTATCTGACATCATTGAAGTTAGTTGAAGCAGGGTTACCTATCCCTGATACCGCTCTGGTACCTACAGAGCAAATGCTTGACATCGCCTTTGACAAAGTTGGTGGTCAATTTCCTGTTGTTGTCAAAACATTGAGTGGCACACAAGGCAAAGGTGTATTCATTTCCAGCGACTACAAAGCATTGAAATCAACTCTTCAAGCCATATGGTCTGTTGGAGATGAGGTTGAGATGATGCTCCAGAAATACATTAAGTCTGATTATGATGTTAGACTCCATGTGTTAGGTGATAAAGTTATTGCTTCAATGAAACGTGAAGTTGTAGATAACGACTTCCGTTCTAATGTACATTTAGGTGGTAAAACAGGTAAATATAAACCAACTAAAGAGGTTCAAGATTTAGCTATCAAAGCTGCTAAATCCGTGAACTGTAAATGGTCTGGGGTTGATATCATGTTTGATAAAAAAGGCAACCCATATATACTTGAAGTTAACGCATCTCCGGGAACTGATGGCATTGAATCATTAACCAAATTGGATATTATTGATATGGTTATGAATTACGCCAAGAATACTATTAATTGGACACGTCCACCACAACAGATCGGGGTGGTCGAAACACTTGAAATTGAAGGTATCGGTCAACTCCATGCCCGTTTTGATACAGGGAACGCCGCCGGAAGTTCCTCACTTGACGCACAAGACATTAAAGTGACAGGTAAGAAGGCTACATGGAAAACTATGGGAAAGACCATGATAGGTAATATTGTGGACAATGTTCGTATGAAGAACAATCATGATTCAGAAGAGAAGATTGATGAGAAGAGGATTGTCGTTGAATTGGATGTTACATTTGAAGGTGTTAATTATACGGGTGTATTATTCAACCTGAATGATAGAAGTCATAAGACAACACCTGTTCTAATCAATAAGGACTTTATGATTCGGTCTGGTTCAGTTGTTAACCCAGCTAAAGTATATGCTGTCACGAATAAACCTGATTATCTCAAGAAGAAGAAAAAGAAGAAAATAGAAAAAGAAGAGAGGGATGAAAACTAATGAGTAAACTAAAGAATCTACTATTAGAAGAAACTCATCCTTTCCTTGAGGCATGGGAACAATCGTATGCTGACTCTCGGAATCTCAAGAATGTCTTAGGTGATATGTTGAAGAATAAAGGTGATGACGATAAATACAAGGAACTACTGAAAATAGTAGCCGACTTGGATAAGTTCTATGCACAGAATACTAAGACAGTAATGCAAATAACAAAGAAAATGGTGAAATAAAAAGGGAGTCTAATCTAATTAGACTCCCTTAACTTTACTCAGATTTCCACTCTAAAAGGTGTTGGAAGGGCAATTCTTTATCAAAACTCATCCCTGCGGCACCGACATGTCCACCCCCACCGTATTTGTGGGCTAATGCACCAACGTCAATCCCTTCTTTGTCGGTATACATACTGACAGAGTAGTTCTTATTAGTGTATCCATATGCCAACATAGCATCATACTTGTTCACATCCCATTTCGACTCAAACATCTGACTGTTACAGTTCAATGCGTTTACCACCAAGAACCGATGTCCTTCCCATTCCATATCAAACGAATGAGAGTTACAGTGTTTGGCAAACATTACCTTCTGATACTCATAACAAATACGACCTTCATTGATCACTTGATCACAATACTCTTCCGACTCAAACAACTTGAACCAGAAACTATCACTGTCACCATCAGGGTCATGGAATTTGACACCTGTAACCAACGGGAACAGGTCTTCCTTACGGATACGTGCATCAGAGTATTCAATATCCCATACGTCATACCGACCAATCATTTTAATAGATTTAGGCATAGGATTAACACTGCCATTGAACCATTCCCAAGTCAATTCACAACCAGACTTACCAATTTCACGGAGTCCTTTGAGTCGCTGACCACTCTTTTCAATGTCTTCAATAACCGTCTTGTGATGGTCAATCCAAATGAAGTTCTCATAACCAACCATATCACGGATTTTAGCCATTTCATGTGGTGGTAGCGAGAAGTCAACCATATACACTTTACGGGCACGTTTAATCTTATTCCACGGAATCTTGTATCCGAAGTTCATTCCAACAGTTTCACTCAACGGTGAGGAATCGGTATGATACCGAACGATACCTGCCGCACAATATCCATCAGGATCTATGTGATGAAGCACAAGTGTCGAGATTTTATTACTTTTTTTCATATTTCATTTCTTCCTTCCGATGATTTTATATTTTCCACGTAGAAACGGCAACACTTTCTCTTTGCGCCACTTCTTAACCAATCTAACATAATTGTTGATATCCGTCAAGTTATATCCAGTTCCTCTATTATATGAGAGAACAGCAAATGCCCAATCACCTTGGCGATATTCTAACAACCAAGCATAGTAATGAACACCTATCTTTATATTGAAACTATTATCAATCAATAGATCAATGGTGAGTTCTTCATCAGTAGGGTCACGGTCACCATACTTATCTTTGAATAAGTGAGGGAATATACTATTGACGTGACGTGCTGTAGGCACTTGAACCTGCATGATACCCAATGACTTAGGTTTCCCTTTATTATCAAGGTCGCCTACCACTACGCCATTGGTCTGGTATTTGGAACTATCACAGGCAGACTCTTGGTAGGCAATTGCCGCCGCCGTCTGTCCCCAAGTGTCTCCATACAACTCTATCTTACTACCTTCAAAGTGTGCCATCTTTATACATAAGGCTTGTTTAAGTTCTAACTGAGGGATTTCACTAGTATTTCCCATACTTGGGATAGCAAACAAACAAATGACAGCCATTATGACTGCCATAATTATTCTAATCTTCAAATGTTCCTCCATGAACTATTGTATTCGGTGAATTTCTCTTTCCAGTTCGTCTATCCTCTCACTTTGTTGTTGGACAATATCAATAATTGCATTCAAACTTTCTATCACGTCTACACCGTTTCGGTCAAGAAGAGTCCCAACTGTGAGAGTATTTATACTAGCTTCATTGATTGTAGCAGTACCATCAACACTTAGTGTTCCAAGAGGTCTAATAGAAGTGATGGTATCATCCCTGATAACCCACGTATCAGTGTAACTCGGTAGTCTTCCAAGGTCTGTGATTGGTTCAGGTTCTACCCCTAGACGTGACAGAGCATCATCATCAAGAGCATCATCATCAAGAGCATCACTATCAAGTTCCTGTATGCGTGTCAGCAGATCATCTTCCAATTCATCAATCCTTGTGTAGACATTATTGATATATCTCTCAACTCTATTATCAAGCCAAGGGTCACGAATAGCCACTAAATTTCCATTTCTAACAGAACTAGGATTTCCCATTGAAGTTCTTCATCATCATCTTCAACATCGAAGCCGGATTGTGAACCTAATTCTTTTATAACACCTGCCGCACCTGCATAATGTGCCGCATGTCCTGTTGCGTGTGCGTAATTATTATACAGGTCTGATGGGTCTTCATCAAAGTTATCCGACCCACCAAACCTGTCATCACCAAACATTCTTTCACCTTCCATAGAGGCTTGTTCGTCGTAATACTCTTTGAATACAGAGTTAACTAACTCCATATTTTCTTCGATATAAATCAAAAACTCTTCCATTACGCAACCCTCTTATCACGACATTGCACTCTGGTAACAAACCCATTGGTGAGGTCACGACACGTCAAGTCGTATCCGAAGACACAGGCACTATCAGTATTCCATTTATCGGCATACTTAGCATTGTATGCGTCTATCTCTAATCTCTCCATTGGAGTGTGACCGTGAACAATGATACGACCCGGTAAGACTTCAGCATCATAGTGAAGGAATTCATAACGAATCCAGATCATATCGTGTCGCAACTGACCTTCCAATGAAACATTAGGTCGAATACCTGCATGAACAAACACATAATCACCATCTTCATGGCATACCTTGAGATTGTCATAGAAATCTTGGTGACTCTCTGGCAGATCATCCCATTTCAAGGGTGCATCTTCGTCAATACCAAGATTACGTTTATACGAACTCACAGTTGAACTTCCCCCATTATAGAGGAACAAACTTATATCATCCATACGACTGTTACCGCTGAGGTATTGAATGAACATTTCTTCGTGATTACCCATGATAAATGTACAAACTTCATCACCATATTCTTCACGTAGGTCTACCAGACGTTGGACGGTTTCAAATACTCCATCACCACGATCAACGTAGTCCCCTAGAAATACGATTTTGTCATCGTGCATCAACATAATTTGATCTAAGAGTCCTTCAAGGGTTTTTGCACACCCATGAACGTCACCACAGGCAAGTAATCTTCCACTCATTCTCTTTCTCCTTTTAAAATATTATCCTTTCTTAATTAAAATTCATTTTGAGTTTCATTAGAAGCATTGCGGCTTCTGCCTCGGTCAAGACAAATTTAGTGTTGGAGTTATCCCTAGCATCGGGGTCACCGATAATAACTTGAACTCCAACACTACCTTTGATCACGGTTACTTTCCTCATTGTCTTACCTTTACTTCAATCGGTTAACGACACCATCTGCGAATCCCAATTCAATTGCTTCTGGGGCATCTAAGTATTTGTTACGTTGAATCAAATCTCTGATGAACTCTGGTGTTTGACCTGATTTATCACCGATATGGTTGATAAACAAATCACGACAACGTTGTAGTTCTTCAATTTCAACCTCAATATCAGGCACAGAACCTTCGTATCCTGAAATTGGGTTGTGGAGCATCAAACGGGCGTGTCTACTCATAAACCGTTTACCCTTTGCACCTGTTGAAAAGATGAATTGTCCTGCTGACATTGCTTTACCCATACAGATAGTTTTAATGTCACAGGTTAGCATTTCCATACAATCAACGATAGCGAATGCGGCGAACAAGTCACCACCATAGCTATCTACAATCATTGTGATATCCTGCAAAGGGTCTTCTCTCTGCATTCTAATCATTTCAATATTAATCTCTTGGGCTGAGTGTTCATTAATCTCACCGGATAGATACAACACACGTCCATTGTGTCTTGTACTTTGCATCGGGTAAGGCATTTCCCGTCTTTCCATAGTTTGTACCATTAAGTAGTTCTCCTAGTTAATTTTCCTTCGTACCGTTTAATAATACTACTTGTTTTCTTCAAGAACGTCAATGCTCACAGTCTCAGAAACCAATCTGAATTTCTGATCTGTCTTTAGACTGATAAGTTTATTATACCTTACTAAAGCGTCATCATAATCAGTAGTACAATCACATAACATCCAACCGGGTTCTTTACTTACTTCCATTATATAACCGGATTGAATTTTGTATACGGTATGACTTCCTACTTGTCTAATTATATTCATTATCTTCCTCCTCTTCGGCAACATCACCATAGAAAGTAATATGATCATCTACTTGTTTTTGCCAACGGGTCAACATCCTCTGGAATTCCTCAAGGTGTGTGAATAGAATCTCACCATTAAACACGGAAGCATCCAAATTGTCTAAGTCTTCGCTATAATCGTTCATCGTATTCCTTTCAGTTTAACACTTTTATTCTCATGGGGATAAGGTTCATCTATAAACGGAACATTAAGAAACTCACATAACTCCTTATATCCATCATTCCCATCTGTCACATTCAAGTAAAGAACATCTTGTTCTCGTCCTTTAAAATGTTCAGATATCCTTTCATAGTGATGTTTCTTTACGGCTAATTTATTCTCAACTTCATAGTCTAACCTTCCATGCATGTCCATTCGATAATCCAACCCATATTGGGGCAACGGAGGCTGACGATATTTTAGCTTTTCATGGGTATTATAAACTGACTTTAACCATGCCTCTTCATCGTTACGGTATGTAACAATGAACTTGGAACCGGGGAACTGTCTGTCAAACTCATCAAATCTGAACATGAACGGATTATCTATACCGAAATCATATTCATTCTTGAGTGCCTTTATAAGTGCAGGACTAGGGTGTTGATACCCTTTAAATCCCAACCGTGTAAGCGCCTGACGGGTTGATGTTAGACCTGTTTTACTGATACCTATTCCGAATATTTTACTAATCACATCCTCCCACACACAATTTCGCCTTCACGAAAAATATATGTGTATCGTCACTCATACATTTATATTTCTGTACGGTATCATTACACACCCAAAAATCGGTATCACGATCACGACCAAGATTACCTTGATCTTCGCCATCTTCAACTACAAACATTATACCACTTTCAACCAATTCCACATTATTTCCACATATTGGACAGTTCATTATCTTATCCTTTCCTCTCCTCTACTGGATTTACATACTCCCAAAAAATTACGTCATAGTCATAAGAAAGTTCTGAGTTGTCATCAACAAATCGCCAACTGCAATCATCCTCATCTACTGATTTAAGGATAACATCAGTTTTAAATGTCCAAGAACTCCATGGCTTAATGACTACCTTTACAGGTCTTCCAAACTCTGGTAATGCAACAGGTAGTAACATGATATTCTCCTTAAACCTTTCTATACGTTAAGTTCAATCATCAGCATTGGTTCATCATGATACGAAGCGAGGTACACGATAGGGTCACTACCTGTAGTCTCTTCAATATCTTGAAGCAACTGAACCATATCCGTGACTTCGATTAGGTAAACTTGGTCACGGATATGTTCATCGTTAGAGATAAAAGCGTCAGGATGAGGCTTCTGTGCAAATTCTACCTCATTATCAGAAATCATGTAAATCATGTCTTATCCTTTTATGTTCATGACAGGGCGAACTCTGTCTATGATAGTTGCAGTAGGTTCAATACACATTTCTATAATCTCTGCATCTTTGTAAGCCAAAGGTGATTCATCTAAAGGCTTTGTTGAGGCATAAACACCTTCCATAGCCTGTTCTGCCATTTCTTTGGTAATACGTCTTTTAGCCTCAGACCGTGAATATAATCTTCCTGCACCGTGAGGGGCAGAGTAGTTCCATTCAGGATTAGACTTACCTTCACAGATAATAAGACCTGTTTTTGGATTAAACGGGATAATCATCTTCTCACCTTCATACGAACGGATAGCACCCTTGCGGATAATCCAATCCTTGAAGTCGATGAAGTTGTGAACAGTTGTGATTTCTTCACCAAAATCTAGGTGATCAATACCCAAGTCATCCAACACATGAGCTAATTCATCCATCATTACCTTTCGGTTGAAGTCGGCATATGTCTGAGCAATGATCATGTGACACAGATACATATACATATCCTCGCCCTGTAGATACTCCATACCTCTTGGCACATAAGTCTTTCCATACAACTCATCATAACGTGCGATTTCTTTGGCATAATTCTTTTTGGAGTGGTTATTCTTAACCCACTGAACATACACCTCTTTTGTTACCGCCGACTGACCACAGGTGGCTTGTGCTTTCTTCTGGTGATACTCAGCGATACACTTACCGAAGTTACGAGAGCCGGAGTGAATAGTCAACCAATAGTCACCAGTTTCGTCAGACTTTCCGATTTCAATGAAGTGATTACCACCACCCAACGAACCAATGGATTTGATAACTCGTTCAAAGTCACATCCTATAGTGCGACACAACCCTTCTAATTCGGCTTCATCCCATTTCATCTGAGGCATTACCATATTGTATCTGATACAGAACTGTACACGCAAGTTAGCCAACTGCACTTTGACACGCTGGTAGAATAATCCCATATCAAGTTCTTTGGATACATCTTTGCGGTGGTTAGTTCCAACTGGAACAGCCTTACGCATTGCTCGGTCTAACTGGTCTTTACGAACGGTAGCGAACACGTTCTTTCCCAAGTTACCAGATAACATACCACATCCAATATCTACCGATACAATATTAGGAATTATTTTATCACCGACTTCCATAGTGAAACCGATAACAGAACCCTTACCTGCATGACAATCAGGCATAATACGAACAGGATTAACAAATACCTTATTGTTAATCATTTCTACCACCTGAGACATTGTAGAAGTGTCTACTTCGTCAATCATTATATGTGCATCTGTATATTTTCCTTTAAATTCAATCAAAATTATTTTCCCTTTTTGTAAATTTAATTCTCATATTTTAGCCTTACATCTAATATAGATAACATCATCCTCCGGTAATCGTGCTGCACGAAAATTTGAAGGGTCAGCGAGACATGCAGTATGAATGACAGTCGCTTGCTCGATCCCACCATCTTGTGTATTATCGATTCCAATCAATGTACATTCTTTATCTTCGTTCGTTCCGCATATCGGACATATTTTTTTATCTTGTGGAAAACTCGGAAATATACTCATTTGTCATGTAATCCTTTCTATTTCTCATCAGTGATCTCTATCAGAGGTGGTCGGACCGGCTTATTAATAATATGTTCTTCTACGTGTCCGCATGATGAACAACAAAATTCAAACTTTCCTTCCTTCTCAAAAAACAGTTTATCCATTTCTCTATTCAGATTAGCGATTGCCATTTTAGCTTCCTCACTGTAATGAGTGTGCCAAGCAGGGTCACATCTACATTGAAATACTGCTTCTCTTATTAATTTTGCGTCTATTTTCAGTCCGTGACAATTTGTCACGACCTCACTCCCCTCTGTCCTTCCACTCTTGAACACTTTATTAGCCATTTTGAACCTTGAACCCTTCCTCAAAGAATCCATGACACTCTTCTTTGGAATCGATGTTGACATGAGCAACAGGGAATGCCCCGTAGGCATTAGACTTACGGATATTCACCTCTTGATTGCAAATATTACAAATCATTTTATTTTCTTTTACCATTATATACTCCTTAAAATTTGTTACATTCTTGAGGAATGGCAAGAGGGCGAAGTTCCTGAAATTTGACAAGAGCATCTAACATAGTAGGTGCTTTCACGTCATCCATTTGAAGGTTTCTAAAACCCTTTACCTTGAAGTAGATTCTGTAGTTTTTATTTCGTACCATTATATACTCCTTAATAGAGAATGTCATCGTCAGGGTGAGAAAAAGATACATCCAATGGTGCAACTGTATACGGACGATACTCTAACTCATCCAGTTCATCTTGACTCAACTCAAATTCTGAATAATCTTCCATTACTCTTGTCCTTTCTTCCATAAAGCAATATGAAATCTGTCAAAGGATAGTTCTTTCTGGATTAATACAGTGTCAAATTCTTCACCTGACTCTATAATCAGATCGTAGTTGTAACCAACCCATTCAGTGTAGGCATCCATCAGTTCTTTGAATGTCTCAGGCTGTTTCTCCTGCATTTCAATAAAGTCTACTGGTGATATCATTCAATTCTCCAAAGTAAAAGGGTCGCCTCTTCTCAGAGACAACCCCATTCTATACCTTATTCAGTTGACTGTCAAGAACTAATCAAGATCACGTGACGCTTCTCCCAAAATACGTTTCCGCATTCCACCGAAGAATCCCGTCAAAAACTTCCAAGAGAAATTCCACAACTCTCGTATCAGGTCTTCACACAAGAAGGCGATCATACTGAATGGCCACCACATACACCAAAATCCGAAGTTTGCCTTGTTTTTATTGACCGATGGTGCATACGACTCCATTCGATACGAATTCCTTACCTGTGAAATGAATGCTTGCTCTAATCCCCCACCTGCAATAAATTCGGATTTATCCTTGATATACATATTTCGGGCTTTTCGTAACTTAGAAGCCCACTTGATGGTTGACCAAATAAGACCTGCACCGGCATAGACAGCAATATACGTTAGGGCTATCATCGGATTTGCCCACAACCACATGACCGGATTAACCCCTGCAACAAAACAGGCAACCACACCTGCACCAACTGTGACAATAGATGCCCCAACACCTTTATCATATGCCACGAAAATCAAACAGACAATCGCCCACACAATCAATTCTACAAATAAAAACATTTACTTCTCCTTTTCATCCATATAAGTACTTAACGCATGTAGTGTAGAACAATTTCCACACCAAATGTAGACATCATCTTTGAAATGATCACCGAAATCTTGAGCGTCCTTGACAATATCATAACTCCAATCGTCATTACAACCACAATTTCCACAGATCACATGTAATTTCGCCATTACCATTTATCGCCACTCTCCGAACGGGTCTGTGCTGACAGGTTTCTCAACCTTAGGCTTTGTCTTTGGTATCCCATTCTCTTTGAAGTCATTGATTCTCACGTTAGCTATATCAATATACTCCTGATTAATATCATATCCAATATATTGTCTATCGTGCATTAATGAGGCAACTGCTGTTGTTCCACTACCCATGAACGGGTCAAGAACAATCCCACCTTCTGGACAACTTGATTTGATTGGGTCAATCAACAGTTCAACCGGGTAGATGGCAAAGTGAGCACCACTATAACCTTTCTGAGTGATATCCCATACCGTAAACTTAGGTCTGGTTGGTATCTCACCGGCTAAGATACGTTCTCGCATCTTCACGTAATGAGCCTCTTGATTCTCACTTGACAATGAGAAACCTTCTTTATCAGAAGTTCCCTTGTCTTTCCTCTTATCCATATGGTTCTTTGAAAATGCCCTCTTGATAGAGATTTCCTTTTGCGGAACTCTTGGTTGATCAAAGTAGTATTTCTTGTTCTTAACAAACATGTATACTTTCTCATGGTTTGTCCAGAACCTATCTTTAGATGATGTCGGTTGAGGGTTTGGCTTTGACCAGATGATTTCATTCCGGAGAATCCACCCTCTGTTAGTCATTTCTATTTCAAAACGACTTGGGACTTGGAGTAATCCTTTGTTCTTATAGGTATCCCCGATATTAACCCAACAGACACCCTCTGGCTTTAACACACGTTTAACTTGGTCAAACACATTGCATAGGTTTTCAACGAATTCCTGTGGTGTAGCTTCCACACCAATTTGGTCTTCGTGGTCTTTGTATGTTCTCAGGTTGAAGTAAGGGGGTGAAGTGATACACATATCCACTGACCCCTCTGGTAATTCCTGCATTCTTTCCACACAATTACCAAGATGTATTACATTAGTTTCCATTAAGCATCCACATTTCCCTGTCTGTCAAGGATTATATTAGTAATTCGATACTTCTTGACCACTCACATTAACACCTGCGAGTTCTTGTTTAATCCGAAGACCACCCGAAGTTCCGATACGATCTGCACCTGCACCAATCATTTCCAGTGCGGTTGCGAGGTCACTGACCCCACCCGATGCCTTGATCTTATATCGACCCTCACCGACTTCTCTCAGTAATAGGATGTCTTCACCCGTTGCACCTTTTGCAGTCGTTCCAGTAGACGTTTTGATGTATTCAACACCACTCATACCGACAATCTCACTCAGGAGAGCAATTTGAACCTTGTCGAACTCACTGGTTTCAATGATAACTTTAACCAATGTGTCACCGGCGGCGGCTTTGACCAATTTGATTTCGTCAAGAACTTGCTCCCACATTTGACTCTTGGCGAATCCAATGTTGATAACCATATCGATTTCGTCAGCACCATCCTCAATCGCCTTTTGTGCCTCAAATGCCTTGACAACACCCGGAGTAGCACCAAGAGGGAAACCGATAACGGTACAAACCTTAACTTCATCGTTTTCAAGAAGTTCTGATGCGTATTTTACCCATGAAGGATTAACACAGACAGAGAAAGCACCCATTTCAACGGCTTGTTCAACGTGAAGTAGGATATCATTCATTGAAGCAGTATTTTTTAGGAGAGTGTGGTCGATCATATTAATAATGTTCATTTATATAACCTCAATTTGAAGGTAGAATTCCGATTCGTCTTCTATCTGACTTGCCTCTTTGAGACTGACGATTAACTTAGAACCATCAGACCAACAGATTTTAGCGAAACCACCTAACTCATATCTTTCAATCTTTACTATTTCCACGTTGTTCTCCTTAAAAGTAAAAAGGGGCTGTGTCACCGAGACACAACCCCATATTACATCAATTATTCATTCAAGTCAAATAAAAACTTGACGTTATCATACTTTTCCAAGACCCTCAGACCATCACGTATGACCTTCTGATAGATACCATACTTGTTCGCCAATCCAAACCCTAATTTAGAGATTAGGAATGTCAAATGCGGACAACATTCAACATCCCTAATCAATTTCTCCATTTCTTTCTTGAAGACATGTTTATATTCAGCGGGTGTATAGTATGCACTAGCATCATAAGACGGACGTTTCTTAGTAATGAATCCATAACTTTGTGAATGATGTCTTAGCATTGCCGCCCCTTTCTTCCCTCTGCGTATGGTGTTGTCACCAAAGACAAACATATGATCAGGGTTTTCTCTTAGATATTTAAGATTTATAATACTATCTACATACGATTTGTCCATTATACTCTCTTTTTCACGTGTTCCATGCCATCACGACATGCTAATTTCAATTTCTTTAATTTGGTCAATTCCATAACCTCTTCGTATGCTAACTCACCCCTGCGATCTTGTAATCTTTTGATCTGATTCTCTAGAATTGTATACTCTTCCATGTATTTTCTGAACACAGGTATTTCCCGTAATGGTGAATTCTCATCCCCAAAAAGTTTATCATTTACCATAAATGTAACGCCTCCCTAGATTAGTTTTTGAATGATAACATCATCCTTTGTTAATTGTCTATCTTCTATACCTCTTTCTTGAATGTCTAACCATCTATACCAACCACCGTCTTTCACTCCTTCATCATTAAAATAATGCATTTTCCTCCCATAATATTCTGCCTCTATGAAACATCGTGGATGAGAGTCATACCAATTTGGTGTCCTAATATACAACAGTTCATCCCATTCTCCCAAGAAATTTGGGATATGTTCAGCCTTCAAGCGTTTCAATACAGGTTTGTTTGGGAACAGTTTCAGTTTTTCCTCTATCACATCATCATCCGCTCTTGATGTGACAAATAGTGCATCTTTAGGATTATCAATATCTTTTAATAAATCAAGATTATACCTCATTCGATACTGATGATCTTTGTAAACGAATGGCATTTCACCATAATATGTCACTGGATATACATTCTTATCAAAGAATAGTTTGGGATTTTCTGTGTGCAACTCACTGACTACCGTGAGTTCTTTACAGTTGTTTTTCAAAAACTGTTGCATGGGTGGTATTGTACCAAAATCAAGGATTAACACTCTATTAAACTTGTAGTGCTTGAAATCGCCATATTTAACACCGAGTATCCCTTCTTTCCATCTGGTGTCCACATGTTCAAGTTTATATCTTTCTTCATAAATTTTTATATAATAATCTATGATTGTCGTTGTCGGGGTAAACAACAGGAACACCAACTTGACATCTGGGTTATACTCCAACACCTTGATATAATGTTCAAATACATTGAAATGTGACCCAGTGATTGATTGTTGATAAATACACATTATGATTACAGCATCTATCTTCATGTGAAAAATGCATTGAATGCTTGGTTTTGTTCCAAAATATGCACCCTCTTCGCAGGTTCAAGCAACATCTTGAGCTTATTCGTCAAGAACTTCTCAGTCATTACCTTGAAATCTGGCTCTACACCGGCATCTGTGAATTCCTTGGGCCAACGATCATACATTACACACTTGATCCCAAAAGGATTGTACTTCACATAAACAAGTTTGTTCTTAGTATCCTCTTCAATGATAGGGTAATCATCAAACAAGTCTAATTCTTTCAACAACTTATGATAGGCGGCTACCGCCTTGACGTGGTATGGCGTTCCCTTCATTGGTTCACCATCTTTCAACCACTTACCCAACCCTTTGACTCCTTTGTTCTCGGAAATCTCTTCTGGGTAAGTGTATTTGATACTCTTCTTGTGTCGGGTATAGGATTCATAGATGGCATCGTCTGGGGCATTTCTCAATACCATTCCCAACAACTCTTTCAGGGCATCCTTGAACGCCGATGGTGTCTCTGACCTGATAATTTCCATACCAGTTACATCGATATTATCACAAGGCGTTCCTTCCTCATTTACCACGTGATACCCATACTTCTTTTTAGTGATAAACAGGGCGGATTTACAGACAATCTCCTGTTTGAACACAATACTAAATTCTTCCTTCGACATTATAGAGTTATACTCGGCTACCTGAGTCTCCAAGTATGAACAATCATTAACATATGTCTCAAGATGTTTGGATAGTGATAAGATTCTGTCAGATATGAACTCCTGATCATGGGCGGTCTTCCAATCACCACCAACCACACGGTCAATAAACTGACCTAACTTAATGAAAACGGAGTCAGTGTCGATGTAGGCAACCATATCCTCTGGTACATCTTCAAGATTACACTCACCCAATTCACGAATAATGGCAAGGGTTTCCTCATTCTTCCAAACACCATCATTGAACCAACGGTTGACGTATCTCTGACCAGTAATGATTGATCTACGACCACAAGAGGCAATCGCCTCAGCGGTGTGAACATTAAAGTATCGGGAGTAAGGAACTCCTGTAACACCATACATTGAGTTTAGAACGATCTTCAACGCCCATTGTAATGCGTGGTGCTTATTGGCTTGAACGGTATGTTCAGCAATAGTATCTGGATTCCTCGCTCGACTCGCCTTACCCTTGAACTCTTTCTTTAACCCATTGATTTCCTGACGTTTTATGTAGGTCATCTGTTCAACGTGGGCGAATGCACCTTTCTTGTTCTGTAGATACATTGAGCCAGACGGAGCGCAACACAACAATCCCTTCTGTAATGCCTTGTTAAAACTGTCTAACTTGTCACCTTTCATCAGGATAATCTTGTCATCCTTCAACAATTTAAAGACAGGGAACTCACGTTTCTTAACAAAATCACATATTGGTGCCTCAAGTCGGGCAATCTCAGTGATATCTATATCAGCTCGTCCTGTAATTGTGTCAATCCATCTGCCGTGCATATCTTTATACCCAACACAACGACCATAGTATGTCTCAGAAGACATGTTAAGGGTAATAATGGCGGTTGGGTAAGAGGATGCAATATCAAGGTCTACAACCCAATCATATTGTCCCTTCTGCGGCTCTTTAACATATGCCGCTGGGAACCACTCTTGGTGACCACCTTCCATCCGTGGCGCACACAAGTCATTACGTCTGAAATGTGTCAGCATCAGACCTTCGACCAAGTGAGTGGCGGCGGTGTAGTGTTCCATCTTACAACGACATAACAACGCAAGTGATTGAGCAAGGAGAATATACCCTAGTTTATCTTCAAGGTCTTCTATCCTCTTGTTATCAATGACGTTGTATTCAACATAGAGATTCCAATCAGCATCATACAGGGTTCTCAGGTCTGCGGCGATATCACCGTAATCCAATTTACCTAACCCCAACTCTTCACGGGCGATTGTATCAAGTTTATAGTTCTCTGGGTTGTTGGTTGTATACCATTTGTAGAGGGCAAAGTAGTCAAGAACTGACACACCGGCGATATCAACATACATAGCACCAGACTTGTTATCATCCCAACAACGAACGATACCAATCGGTGACAGTTTTTTGTAATGGTCGGCTTTCTTGCCAAAGAGATTCTTTGAACGATTGACTATATATGGAAGGTCAAACCCGCCTCTCTCATTGGTCTTGTTATGAGGGGCAATGTTCCAACCAGTTACAACATCAGGTGCATTCTTGTGCCACCAATGGAAGAACTGTAACATCAGGTCTTGTTCTGACTCACAGTGAACATAATCAAGTTCATACTCACCAGTGTAAGGTTTCAATCCCCAAGACTTATTAGCACCACCACCGAACTCTCTAACGTTGATCAGAGAAATAGGCCAAGCGGCTTGTTCAGCTTTCGGGAAACCTTTGGTACAATTGACCTCGATATCAATTGAGTATACTTTGAGTGCTGGAGGGTCAATTTGATTATCAGGTATGGTGTGATACCACTCTGATAGAAATTGGATTTCCTTTGGACTCTCATTCTCATATATAGTGTTTTTATGATGTTTCTGGTAATCGGAGTATTGTTGGTAAGTTTGGAATTCAACTTTTCTTACTGGAATTCCTTTGATTGTTTCGATGTGACCGTGAGGGTCAGCTTCAAAGACGTATGGCACCCAATCTATGATTCGGTAGTCATTGTCGCCTGAGTTCTGTTCCCACAGATAAACTCTACTACGTTTCGTATCGTAGTGTATGTTTTTGAAAATATTACACCTGCCTAACTACAAATTTTTATACCCCCTATGTTACCATAAGGGGTATTCTATGTAAAGAGTGGTATTACGTTAATTATGATTATGTTCAGGACGGTTTTCTGTCTGGCCAAGCAAGAAATTCTTTATAATCAGCCCAAAGAGACTCTTTTAACTTCTTCAAATCCTTCGACATTTTCACCAAATCTTTGACATGTTTAGGGTCAACATTAAACTTTGATTGAGATAGCGATTCCAACGCAGTCACTGCGTTAGATAATACTTGTTGTTGATCGGAATATTTATCAGATACCTTAAATTTGGTGCCTTTAAAATTCTGTTGTTTACCTTCCATTTCTGTTAAATATTTGTCCATTAATTCTTGTTCCATTTTATCCTCCGTTAATAAATCTTTAAATGTTCTGAACTAAACTCGTTGAGAGAAGATGCCTGTAGATACCAGTTATCAACAACCTTGTCGGCATCACCGGAATTCTTTAACCACACAGCAAACTCTAAAGCGTGAATAATTGACTGAAAGTATCCGAATGGATTTCTCTCATACGTTTTGTTCTTATCGTTCAATCTCATGTTCCAGAACTTACTGTCAACATCCGAATACACTTCTCCTGTAGCATCAATCCACAGTCTCAATATCATCCTTTTCAGTTCTTCGACGCCCTCTGGTGTCTCCGACAATCGTTTAATATCACCCGAAGATTTTTGGGGTATGTTATTCGGTGACCCAATAGTGTCTTTAAATACGTTGGAAGGCACTTTACCATGTCTAGCACTCGTTCCTTTGATTAATATTTCACCCGTAACATCACCACCACCTGCACGGTCAAAACTTCTCAGGTCAATGGTGACTTTGTTTGTAATGATATTAACACCTGTTCGCCACATCATAGCACCTCCCTTTGGTTTTTCTATATGAGAAAACGTAATAGGTACGTGGGGTTCTGTTGGAATGATGTGGTGTACATTGGCATTTTTCGTCTTCTTTAGAGATATCCCCATGTACTGACCGTTTCTAAGGTTCTTGGCAATTATAGCATTAAAGGCTGGCATTGACGTGATTTTGGACATATCCTCATTCTGTAGAGGGGTCTTGATACCTTTCTTGGCAATCCAAACATCACCGGGATTCCATTTATCCCCATTAGACGGACCTTTTTTGAAGGTTTTATGGGCACTTTGATATACTTTGTATACCTCATCCATAAATCCTTTACCTCTATAAATATAGTAGTTTTTACCTATGAAACCTGAGTTGAATAGAGCGTTAACACTAAGAAGAACACTAGATACATAGTCAGGGAACTGGTCACGGAAAATAGAAAGTGCATCCTCAGTAGAGTCAATGTAAATGTCAGAAAAGGCATCATGAAATATAACAGGGTCATGAAGCATTTGAAGGGTCAGTTTACCTTTAGACTGTCTAATACTGAATCCAACACAAAATAGACACTCCTGTAACTTGGTCTTCTCAGTGGCACTAACTTCGGTAATCAGGTATTTCTCTAAATTCATTCGGTCACCAGTGGACATTATTTCCTACCTTTGTATTTATATTTTTATATCATAGTTAGAGATAATCAATTCATTTTTTGTACGAGCCTTCTTCTCCCCAGCCTCATTAGTCTCAAATGACATACAATATAGGTATTCCTCATCCATAATGTTGTAATTCTTATACCATTCTCTAAGTTTTTCGTTATCATTATAAGTTATTAACCATTTACATTTTAACTGGTCAACCGCCGTAAAGAACTCTTGGTGGTCGAAACCCGCATGAATTTTACCATCTGGGCCGTAAAGCATGTCTTTGATATCATATGGAGGGTCAAGGAATATGAAATCATCCTCTTTTGCCTCAGCAAACAACTCACGGTAGTCAATATTTGTGATACGGAAATTCTTAATGATACTGGAAATAGTTAATAATTTCTGTGTGTTGTTATCATTGAAAGTGTCACGGTATGCCATTTTAGATACACCACCAACACCACTAAAACTAATCTTGTTCTTGACAAAGAAAGCTACAGACTTGTCCAAACTGTCACCATTTTCATAAAGTACAGTCATTTCATTGAACAATGTCTTACCTAACTCTTCAGCCTTATCTTTTGGATAACGTGCACGAATGGCGATACAACGAGCCACCAATTCTGGTGCATTATCTCTAACATTTATCCACAAGTTATACAGGTCTGTGTATATGTCATTTATCCATACCTTCCTGTCAGGGTTTATCTCTCCCTGATAGATTGAAATGACACCAGAACCAATGAATGGCTCCATGTAAGTATCAAACAATTCAGGGAACATGGTTGTTAATTTCTTAGTCTTTCTTGCCTTACTACCGGGATATCTCACCAATGGTTTTGTTGTGATTATTTTAGACATAGTTACCTCTTCTCAAATACTAAAAAGTATGAGTGGAATTTTCGTGCATGTTGCTGGGTGTGGTGATTCTTACCAATCAAACGACTTTTAGCCAACAGAACAAACAGGTCTTTACAATAAAAACCATGCTCTGCGGCTTTGTTGATAATATACACGTGAGTCAGGTGTTGTTTACCTGAACTGACAGTATCTTGACATTTGAATACAAGTTTGCTCTTCGGCTTCATAATCCTATGAAACTCTCCAAGACAATCATCATACCAAATCCATAAGTCTTTGATGTATCTGAAACCACCAAACCTTTTACCCATTATACCAGTTGCTTGAGGTTTTGTATACCCAACGAGAAAAGGTGGGTCGAACATAATCGTACCCACCGTTTCATTCTCAAAGGGTAAATTTTCTGCGGCACATTGAACCGTATCCTCGGTCTGAGGAAATAGATCAAACTTATGTGTTGGTTGTGGAACATGACCTGATTTATAAAACACACCTTTACTGTATGTCGGGTCAACATCTATATGACCATCACAGTGTAAGTCTATAATATTTCTTATCATTTCATCTTGTTCTAATCCAATCGTTTTAATTAAAGCCATTAAATCTCCACAACATAAGATGGGTTGAATTGCATGTTCTCAGTGGTTTGATAGATATTATAATCTGGTTCAGTTGCCACCAAGTCGGCACCCTCATAATGTGACCTGATTGCTTCTTTAGGTAATGCAAACTTCTCTGGATACCCCTGAGGGTTACACACGACACGTGTAACACGTTCATCCGCAATAGGGATATGAGGGTGACCATCGTTCTCTTTAACCTTGTAATCAAAGCCACAGTGAGTGTGACCATGAATCCATAGTTCAGGTCGATGCTCAAGAATGATATGCTCCCATGAGTTATAGAAACACACGTTCAATTGCGAACCTGCAAATTGTCGAGCAATACTTCGTCTATGAGGGTAGTGATGAGTTACCACAACTCTCTTCATGTCAGGGAAATTATGCTTGTAAAACTTCAATTTAGATTCAATGAAGGTTCTGGCTTTCTGACCCCAGACAATACCATCATTGTTCTCTCTCAAATCAGTGATACAACGGAAGTCGTTCAAGCCATGACGAACTGCGACATTAACACCGTTGTCACCACCTGAACCATCCCACCAACCAGTAGAACCGATAAAGACAACACCACCAATGATGATATCTCTTTCAATCAGGATTTGCAAGTTGGTCGAACATGCGGATTTGAATTTCTTATCCAACTCTTTACGAGAGGTATGGTAATATTCATGGTTACCCGGCACAAAGACAACAGTTTTACCACTCTCATGTTGAATCTCTTTCAACAAGGGGATAATAGTATTATGTGACGCAATATCCCCTGCCAATACCAATACATCGGCATCAGTCTGGAGCATCTTGTCATAATTTTTGGACATCATACCGAATTCGTTATGAAGGTCACTTATACATTGTATTCTCATAGAGTTTCCTTATTTGTTGTTTCCCTGCCTGCATTTTCAGTCGTGCAGAGGGATTAGCTGTGTGAATGGTGATAGTTGGAGGGTCGAAACCATTGGTCACAACCTGCTCTTCCATCCACAATATAACATCATACCCTGTTCCTATCTCTTTGTCATCACCAAGGTCGTGATCAAGTGAGATATGGGTGACCATACCTGTCTCAAGCAATGCTATTGCCTGAAATGGTTCATATACACGAAACCACCCATCAGGGGTGGCACGTTCATCATCAAGAAATACTTTCATCTTTACACCTTTGTTTCAGTGATTCGACTTCTCGTTCCATACGGGGAGTCAACCACATTTTACCAGTTGCAGGGTCAATACCACCTGACAATCTCCATAACATTTCAAGAAGGGTTTCTGACTCTTCCAGAAGTATCTCCATTTCCTCTTCTGTCTTTAATTCCATTATACAACTCCAATCGTCAATAAGATTCCGGGATACAAGAAGAAAACATAGACAACCAACAGTACCAGAACAATCTTCATACCTTTTGCGGCAGTTTCTTCATCCATTTGGGAATTCCTTTAATATGTATCCATAAGGTAGACCATAATTATATTCCATATAACCATAGTCATAAAAATCATCTTCAGCGTCAACCAACCACTTAATAGCGGTCAGTCGGTCTGGTGCACCCATTGTGATCATTGAGATTAATATTCTCTCAAATGAGATAACAGCCTCAGCATTAAGTTGCCGTTGATACTCATTCTCCCTATCCAAATCTTCCAGTAGGGATTCCCAGATTTCCTGTTTACGTGCAGGGGTGGCATCATAGAATTCATGTGAACGAGGGCGAAAACCATTCACATCTTTGTAGAGGTCTGAGAAAATATCTTCATCGTAGGTATATTCAGACATTTTAAACCCTTTCTATACGTTCAACATCGTTATAAGAGACACTATATACTTTACCATCTAATAAACCGTGAAGTCGTTTGAATGATTGGTGGGCTACTATAAAGGTTCGTTCCTTTTCACCACCCAGAAACATGTCTTCTCTGAGGATGACTATTGACATTGAACCTAATTGTTTAAGTGATTTGTTACTCATTGACTACCCTTTTCGTTAGAGACAACTACACTATATCACAAGTTCATAAAGACTCCAAGAGATTTCTTGATCATATCATAACCCGGTCCAAACTCCTGTAAATAACTCGTTCCTACTGATAACACACAATCGGTTCGTAGACCTGCAACATTCACTCTGACCACTGTACCGTTCTTCTCCACGATACCATCAAATTCTCCTGTTATGGTTTCCATTGCCACATTTCCCATTACTAATATCTTCTCTGGTTCTATGATATCTGCATACCTATTGAACCAGTATCGACACTCTTCACGGTGAGCAACTGAGGGTTTATTATATCTCCCCTTTCGTTTACTCTTATCAGTATAACATTGAACAGTATTCAATTCAAGGAATTCATTGCGTGAGACACCAACCTTTCTCGCCAGTTCCCAGAACTTATCAACATGTTCTCTGTCACCACGTAGGGGTTGTTCCATTAAAATGATATATTTTGAATGTTCCGTGTATTCAGGCAACACTACACCATTCTTTTTAAGATAACAATGATCACAATGACTAAGTTCTTCCGTCACTTGACTAATATTTTTAGTCATCAATCCCACCAATGAAAGAGATACTTAGCAATGATTTTACAAGCAAAATCAATATCTTGTTGTTGCATATATTGTTCGTGTTTGTAAAGTCTACGACTATCCTTACTTTCCTGTTCCTTTTCCTTTTCGGTGACTGCTCCATCCCTACTGGATAACCATTGACGGCATTTACTTCCATCGGGTTCACCCCAAGAAGTCTTGAGTTTACCCCATTTCTTATTGTGGTTAATGAAAGCATTCTCATGGTAATCATCAGCCATAAGACGTTCAAGTGCCAATACGGCAAGTTGGATATTATCAGCATCACGTTCACAATGTAAGTGATTACTATTGTGACGGATATCGTATTCCATACTCTTGAGTTTCTTGTGGTTCATTACAAGCCAGTAATGCCAATCCCAATTACGATCATTCCAGATTAGAGGAAACCAACGCCATAGATTCTCGACACCATACTTTACCTTGTAATAGGCAGTAGTCGGATTCCACCAACCCCACTTCACCTTACGGTAACAGTAGTAATATGGCTTCTCAAACCAAGTATCTTCTATGAAATCTTCAAACTTATCAATGAGAGTATCTTTCTTGCCTAGCATACTCTCAAGCGCTTTAGCCGCAGATTTGCTCAATTGTTTGCTCTTCATTTTTTTCCCTTTCAATTACCATTTGGTATTGTGAAAATCCTACAAGTACCCAACCATCAGCCGCATACGCATTCAAATCTGCTTCACATCCACCAAAATTAGGCGGGTTTTCTATTACTTTATATTCTTTAGCCATTTTTTAACCACTCCTTTATTGTTTTTTCTAATTCCTCTTCATCATCCCATGTAGCAAGTTCTACGAGGTTTGTTTCTTCGGCATACAAGACACCTGAACCATCACCATACAGCTTGATGTAAACGTAATCCTCGTTTTTCTCTTCACACTGGTCAATCAGTTTACACAATTCACGTAGATTCATGGGTATCCTTTTTCTCTATTTTGTATGGTATTTTTAATACTTGATCTAATGCTTTCTCTATAATTGCCTGTCGGGTTACCCCTGTCAGTCGTGCCACCAATACACCATGAATAAAAAATAATGTAGTTGGTAGTGTGTCAACCTTAAACTTAAACTTAAAGTCTTTTTGAGTATCGTTATTACTTTGATAATACTTTATTTCTGTATCCTTGTAAACCTCAAGGTTGTCAGAAAATCGTTGGAAATGTGGTGCATAGAATTTACACGGTCCACACCAACTCGCCCAACACTTTACTATTGCAACACGATCTTGCCCTAATACCTGTTGCCAATCCTCTCCTAATTCAGTTACCATTAAAAGAACCCCCTACTGATTTGTTTTCGTGGTGGTGGTGGCGGAGAAGGAGGGGCCGGTCTTGGTGGCCTATCAGCATCCTTACAGTTTCCTCCAATTGTGTGATATTCCTCACATTCTGTCTTGACATTCCATAAAAACCCC
>Ga0136555_1000174_pt1 | contig 25399 bp, 23 predicted proteins | sample AntRauTorckE5432_FD_104927 | JGI IMG/M metagenome (GOLD analysis project Ga0136555, IMG submission 104927) | Saline lake microbial communities from Rauer Islands, Antarctica - Metagenome Torckler E5 #432 | ecosystem: Environmental > Aquatic > Non-marine Saline and Alkaline > Saline | place...
TAAGATACCAAGTGTAAAAGAGCTTGACGATGATGCATATTTTTCACGTTGGATTGTTATTCCATTTAATTACAAGACTGATACACCAGACAAAATGTTATTTAGTAAAATGACCACGCCAGAGGAATTATCTGGAATATTGAATCATGCCCTGAGAGGACTTGAATCACTGCTAGAGAAACAGAGCTTTTCATATAGTAAAGATCCATATGACATTAAGGAAGACATGCTCAGATCTGGTTCGACGGTTGCTCGGTTTGTGTATGACTGTTTAGAGGAATCCGCAGAAGAAGGCTCTGTTATGGATAAGGATTCCATGTATACCAAATATTTGGAATATACCAAAGAGCATAGTCTGATGAATGAATCTAAAAAGGCTTTTGGTACAAAGCTACCAAAAATAATCAAAGTCGATGATACTACAGAAAAAATATCTCCTAATGGTAAGTATGTCAGATGCTGGAGAGGAATTAAACTGAAGATCGACCAAGACGATACAAAAGACGCATATGACACATTTTAAGTAAAACTATTCTATATTTCCTACTAATAGAAATAACTCTAGAGGTTATAGATAATATATGTCTTTTGTGTCTGGTGATAATAAATAAACAAACGAAATAGAGAATTTGTTGTGTGAGAGAATCATTGCCAATACGTGGCGATTACGTCGAGTTTTGGTCATTGAGGCAGAGGTAATAGACAAACAGAGAGAAGGTCCTGTCACTATAAATTACTCCATATACGGGACTACAGAGCCCAATAAGCCTAAGTTAAAACGTAGAAAGAAGACACTTGAAAAGGTGACTATCAATAAGGAAATTGATATAGCTGTTACAAAATAAAAAAATGATATAATTACAATATTATGAAAGCAATTATTCTAGCTCGTGTTTCAGATGAGAAGCAGGATTCCAATGAAGCACAAATTACTCGTATCTTAAAATATGTTCAAGATAGAAAACTTGAGGAATGGAAAACTTTTGAGATTAAAGAGTCGTCTACAACCGGAGACCGTAAAAAGTTTCAAGAAATTATTGACCTTGTTAAAACATCGAAAGAAACAATTGCTTTGGTTGTAGATACTGTCGATCGTTTGCAACGAAGCTTTAAGGAATCTGTAATGTTAGATGAGTTTCGAAAAGATGGTAAATTAGAGATCCATTTTTACCGTGAGAATTTGATAATTAATCGTAATTCAAATAGTTCTGACATTTTACGTTGGGACATGGCTGTTATGTTTGCAAAAAGTTATGTTCTTCAGTTAAGTGATAATGTTAAGCGTAAACAAGAACAAATGCGTAAGAATGGAGAATGGCCAAGTAAGCCACCTGTTGGATATAGTAGTGTTTATGATGATCAAAACAAGAGAATAAATATTATTCCTAATCCTGAAAAACGCCATAATATAAGGCGTATATTTGAAGAATATGCCAAAGGAGATGTTTCAATTAAGACATTGTCAGAGAGGATGTACGATCAAGGTTTACGAAGTGATAAGGGATATAAAGTGGTCCCATCAATTATTCACAACATTCTCAATAATAGTTTTTATTATGGAGAAGCTTATTCAAGTCGACATGATTTTCGGTATGTACATAAATACGAACCAATTATTCCGAAAGAACTATTCAATACTTGTCAGAGTGTTTTAAATAAGAGTAATACAACACCAATTAAATACGCTTCTAAACCTTTTATCTTTAAAGGGTTGGTTGTGTGTAAGGATTGTGGAGGTGCTGTTAGTGGTGATCTAAAGAAAAAGAAGTATGTCTACTATAGTTGTTCTGGGTACAAGGGATGTAAGCGTCAGTTTGTACCAGAGACTGAGTTGCTTAAACCAGTATACGAACTTTTAGATAATATTAAATTATCAGATGAGCAAATTGCAAAGGTTGTAGAGGACATGAAAGCGGTTGGTGCCAATGAACAAAGTTTTCATAAGGAAAGTATGTCAGCCTTGAAGACTGAATATGATAAGTATCAAAATCGAATTGAAAGGATGTACCAGGATCATCTTGATGAAAAGATTGATGAGAATATGTATTCAAAACTGTTAAGTCAATATAAAGGTAAGCAAGAAGAGTTAATAAACCAAATGAAAAATCATTCTGATGGCGATGAGAGTTTCTATATTACAGCGGGTATGGTACTAAATCTTGCACAACGAGCTAAAGATATATTTAAAAGTTCGAAAGTCGATGAAAAAAGGCAACTCTTAGGTTTCTTACTTTCGAACTCGGTCTTAAGTGGAAAAAAACTAGAGTTTTCAATACGTTCTCCGTTCGATGTACTATCAAATTGTAAGGGTGATCTTGTTGGGCTCCGCGGACAGGACTCGAACCTGTGACCCAGCGATTAACAGTCGCTTGCTCTACCAACTGAGCTACCGCGGAATATTGTTCATTATTTAAACTACTATGAACGTGGGAAAATAATAACAACTTAAGGGCCCAATGTCTAGGTTTTAAGGGGTGGTATAATGCTGATATGTACATCCACATAAAAGTCACTCCAAATAGCAAAAAAGAGGAAATTAATAAAATTGACGAATCGCATTTCAGTATAAAAGTTAAAGAAAAGGCAGAACAGAACTTTGCTAATAAGAGAATTTTGGAAATAATTAGAGAACAAGTTATTGGTGCCAAAGAAATAAAAATAATTAACGGACATCATTCACCATCAAAATTATTGTCTGTCACTGTTGAAGGGGAAGAGTAGTTGATATAATTAAGTGGTATAGAGTTTGTCCTAATTCGTCGTCGAAGGGTGGATAAAAGTAAATTAAAAATTAATTCGATAAACATAAAACATATGTCAATTAACTTTCATATTAAAACTAAGGACATGGATTTAACTCCACAAATTACGGATTATATTCATGAAAAGTTAAGTGTAGTTGAGAAATATATTAATCCAGAAATGGATGAAGAGATTCTTGCTGAAATCGAAGTCGGAATTATTAGTAAGCATCATAAAAAAGGGGATGTTTATATGGCCGAAATTAACCTTACTTCTAAAGGTAAGCAGTATCGAGCGGTTTCTAAAACAGGAGACTTATATGCATCTATCGATAATTTGAAAGATCAAATTTCTAAAAGCTTAAGAAGAAGTAAAGATAAGAAGGGGACATTGTTTATTAGAGGAGCTAGAAAGATTAAGAGTTTATTAAAAAGAAAAAAATAAAGTATTATATTTATTAAGTATGCCTAAATTTATTACAGTAGCTATATTAATTATTATCACCGGTTTGGTTGTTTTCAGCACTAGTGCAGGAAATAAAAAAGATGGTGTTCTTGAAACGGGGCAAATTAAAGGAGTCGATCATACAAATAGAGAGGCTGATCATAGTAATGAGGATAAGGGTAGAGAGGAATTTATTAAAAATAAAATTACAGAAAATATGGAAAATAGAGTCGTTACGTTTAATACAAATAAAGGAAGTTTTAGTTTAGAAATTTTTTCAAATGAAGTTCCCAAAACTGCAGAGAACTTTTTGAAATTAGCAGGAGAAGGATTTTATGATGGAACACGATTCCATAGAGTCATTCCTTCATTTATGGTTCAAGGAGGAGATCCACTTTCAAAAGATGTTGCAATGAAAGCAAGATGGGGAACAGGAGATCCTGGATATAAGTTTGATGATGAATTCGGAGAAGGTCTTTCAAATGTTATTGGAACTATTTCAATGGCAAACTCTGGTCCGAATACAAATGGAAGTCAGTTTTTCATTAATACTGCTGATAATACTTTCTTAGATGGAAAGCATTCTGTTTTTGGAAAAATTGTTGAAGGAATCGAGATTATTACAGCTATCGAAGGAAGTCCAACTGATCCTACCGATAAGCCGTTAGAAGATGTTGTGGTTGAGAGTGTGGTTGTTAAATAAAAAGAAGAGGCCACCGACGCTGTGCAAACAAAGTTCGCGGTGCGCCGATGGCCAATGATTCTTTCACAAAGATGTTCGAGTTTAGACCGAATCTTGTCCTGATCGCTTTATTCTGCTGATCAACGTGCTAAGTTTCCTTGAGAATCATCGAGTGAGAAACTCGATCATTTTCGGTGGGGCTAGACTTGCTGATAAATATGATCTTCGTTCTCTTTTTTGGAGAAGTTGCAACTACTCCGCAAAACGTGAGTTTATTCAGAATGTTTTCCAGGAGCCGAAGCCGTGGGGAATACTTTCTAAATTAAACAAACTATTTGCGCAAATTCCTTAAGGGTGAATTGTCCTAGGGAATCCAATTGTGTATCTATGACGAGGGTTTCATACCATCTTCACAAAAACACATTCTGACGAGAGTGTAGCACTTCCAAGCTATTTGTCAAGTGTTCTCTAGCTATTAAAATCCATCTCCTTCTTTCCCTCAGGAATAATTCTTTTTATAATAAACTGATTATCTTTAAACTCTGCTTCTGTAATCTTCACTCTTGTTTTTTTCTCACCTTCCCTTCGACCAGGCTCAGGGTAAATAAAATAAAAAACTCCAGGCCAAGGTTTATATGCTAAGTATTTAAGGTATTTTTTCCTGTCCTGAGAAGCGATTTTTTTAGAACTTTTTGGCGAAACAGGAATATCTAGCTTTATCTCACCATCTTCCTTTTTAATTAATTTTGTAAAAGTAGCTAAGTCATGATCTTGCTCCTGCTCTTCTATTTCGCCATTCAACCAAAGGGGAATAGTCTCGCTCAAAATCTGTCCTCCAAGATGTGCAAGCTCATCTTGAACTGCTAATTTACTTGGCCAGTTTTCAAAAAATACAACTTCTTGATTTAAAATTGGTCCGTGATCCATTTTACTGTCCATTAACATTACAGTTACTCCAGTTTCTTTTGCATCGTCTAAGATCGCATTTTCGATTGGTGAAGAGCCTCTATATAAGGGAAGAAGGGAAGGGTGAACATTCAAAGCTCCTTTTGTTGGAATATCTAAAACTTCTTGAGGGATAATTTTTCCATATGAAGCTGTAATAAATAGGTTTGGATTTTTTTCCTTTAATTCTGAAGCAAAATCTTCTCCCAATTTTTCTGGCTGAAGAGTTGGAATACTTTTTCCATCAGCCCAAACTTTAACTGGAGGAGGAGTAATGACTTGTTTTCGCCCAGTTGGTTTACTCGGTGCTGTCACAATTAAAGAGGGAAGTAAATCTGCTTTTTCTAATTCTTCCAAAACAGCGATTGAGAATTCATCTGTTCCAAAAAATATTGAGTTAGTTTCTTTATTATCCATGTTTATTTATCTGAAGAATCAGGATTAGGTTCCATCTCTTTTAAATCAGTAGCAGTATCAATAAAAAGAATTCCATTTAAGTGATCGATTTCATGCTGAAAGATTTGAGCAAGTAAACCAGATCCTTCCATTTCAAATTGATTTCCATCTTTATCGTGCGCTCGAACTGTAACTCTCGATGCACGCCTAACTTTTCCATACCACCAACGAACCGACAAACATCCTTCGTCCATTAGCTTTTTATCACTTGATGATTTAATGATCTCTGGATTAATAAAATTTAATTGCATTCCTTCAGGATCGTTTTCAAAAACTTTTGGAGAAATAACAAAAATCGACAGAGATTTTCCAATTTGTGGAGCCGCAATAGCAACCCCATCTTTTTGATGTTCTAAAATAATGCGCATATTTTTAAGGACAGATTTGATTTTTTCTGTTTGAATGGCATCAATGGGTATAGGTTTTGCAATATCTCGCAATACCTTACCTTCTTTTGTGTCATTTTGGACTACGGCAGTCATGTTTAGAGTATAGACTATTTTTATAAAATAAAAAACCATCGTCAGTGCGATGGTTTGGCGAGTTCTTTGATTGACTCGAATACTTTGGGATCGTACACAGGGCCATTTTTAATACGAATCTTGTTGGGGTACATCCCCTTGGGGCCATAGACTGTGTCTACAAGAACTCTTCTTCCACCGCTTACGAATTGGAGTTCTACGGGAGTATTTAATATGAAGCAGTCCTCTGCGGTAGCGTGGTTTTTTGCTCCGCCAGCCAGGGCAATAATTTCATCAATAGTCATGAGTTTTTTTTGTATGGGATGTAGGTTCAGTTGTCTATTCCAGATAAATATAATCATATTATTAAACTTTAGTCAAATTTTCTACAACAAATTATCTGTATCAATAACAATTTTAAATTGAGGAGGAAGTGCCATGATTGCATCCCTCAACTTTTTATTGATCCACACATCTCTCTTTAATTTAATAATCCCATTCATTACAAACATCCCCTTATTATTTTTAGAAAAAGAAGGGTAGGAGATTAAATCATATTTAATATCTTTAAAATATTTTTGAAGATTCTCAAATTCTTTTGTTACGGCATAGCGAGTTCCACCTAAGGAAATTTTAATAATTAATGAAAAAGGAGGATATTTAAATTTATTTCGATCAGCAAACTCTTCTCGATAAAAGTCCGATAAATTTCCTTGCTTTGCATATTCAAAAATTTTATCCTCAGCCTTTCTAGTTTGAATATAAAAAGTATTATTAGATTTTGATCGAATAGTTAAAAGAGTTCTTAAAATCTTCTCTCTAATTGAAAAATCAGGTATTCCAAAAAGAGCGTCAATACTAATAATCGCAGAATTTTCAATAGATTCTCTCAAATATAAAATAGCCATTTCAGTTCCAATTAAAATACTTCCTGGCGTATCATAAAATTCATCGATAATAGCTCGAGCTTGCTTGGGGGTTTTTGCAGAATCGGCATTTAAAGTAAAAAACTTATTATCTGGATACTTCTCCTTTAATTCTTCGGTGATTGTTTCAGTTCCAATTCCTAAGGTTTGCAAATTCCAACTTGTGCAATGAGAACATCTTTCACCGGCATGACGTTCGTCTCCACAAACACGACATTTAAAATAATTATCTTTTTTTGTTGCATCCTTTCCGTGTAAAACCACAGACGCTTCACAAGAATTACAGGTTACTAAAGTTCCGCAATCTGAACAAACAATAGTCGGAGCTAATCCTTTTCGAGCAACAAAGAAAAAAGTATGCTCATGTTTTTCTCTCGTATGTTCTATTAGTTTATTTACTTCATTTGAAAAAACAGAAAATAATTTACCAGCATTATGTTTGTCTTTCTTCATGTCTATAATTTGTTGAGAAGCTGAAGAAAGAGACCTAAACTTTAGAGAATTCATTTCATAAAATTCATTCTGATCATATCGCCATAAGGTTTCGGAACGTAGCATGATGTCTCCAGCAATAAATCTTGCGCCAAGAGACTGCGCATATTTTTCTAAAAGATATTGAATATTTACATAAGGCCTCTTTTGGGTTTTATATGCTTTAGAACCTTCTTTTTCAACAATAATTAATCCTATGTCGTGCCTAGGTGTAGATATGAAAGCACTTGTGGTGATTATTAATATTGGTTTTGAATGCTCCACAGCATTATTCCATTCTTTAATTGCTGGACCTTTCCCTAAAGAACTGTGAAAAATGCAAACATTCTTTTCAATTCCTTTTGAAAGTAGGGTTTGTGCTTGTAAAACATCTTCCTGTGTTGGACAAACAAATAAGACCGAGTGGTTTTTAGCAAATTCTTCTCTTATTAAATTCTTATATTGAGAATACCTTTCTTCGTGCTGATCTTGAATAATATATTTTGCATTTCCTTTTCCACTTATTTTTTTTGAAGTAACTTTATTTTCTTTATTTTTTGAATCTTTAATTTTAGGATTTTTTAGTTTTTCAATATCAGATAATATTTTTGCCGAAATAAAGGTTCGCAAAATAGAACCAGTACTAGTTGCAAAATAATTTGCAGTCTCTTCGGCTGCAATAATAAATTTTTTATTAATTAAAGTATTTGTAGAAACACTCTTAATTTTCTTTAATTTAAATTGCGATTTTTTTAACTCTGATTTTAGATAGTCACCTTTTATGCTTTCAATAACTAGTCCTGTCGTTGCTTTATTGCGAATGTCTATGGTTACAATAGATCCAATATCTATCTTGGTCGTCGAAAAATAGGACAGAGTTTCTTTCCTGAGGCTTCGAACAAATGGAATTACTTTGATAATATACATATATTGAAAGAGACTACATTCTTCCAAAAAATGGAGAAATAAGCTAGTATTGTCTCAACGATGTCTATTTTCACACCAAAACTTGGAATCGATTTAGGAACAGCTAATACTCTGGTTTTTGTGCCAGGTAAGGGTGTTGTTTTAAATGAACCTTCTGTCGTTGCTGTTTCTGAGCAAGACAATAAAATTTTAGCAGTCGGTAATGCTGCTAAAGATATGGTTGGGCGAACACCCGAAAGCATAATCGCATATCGACCAATGCGCGATGGAGTAATTGCCGACTATAGAGTAACAGAGGCAATGCTTCGATACTTTTTTAATCAAGCATTAGGTAAATTTAATATTTTTAAACCCGAGGTTATGGTTTCTGTTCCTGCTGGAGTTACTTCAACAGAACGTCGTGCTGTTATTGAAGCCGCAATTAAAGCTGGCGCAAAAAGTGCCTATGTTGTGAAGGAGCCAATTCTGGCTGCTATTGGTGCTGGAATTCCAATTCATGAGGCCAAAGGTCATATGATTGTTGATATTGGAGGAGGAACAACTGATGTTGCTGTAATTTCACTTGGTGGAATTGTTGCTTCTATTTCGGTGAAAGTTGCTGGAAATAAATTAGATCAATCTATTATTGATTATGTTAAGAAAACTTTTAACTTAGCAATTGGTGACAAAACAGCAGAACAAATTAAAATAAATGTTGGTTCGGCAGTATTTTTAGAAGATGAATTAGAGATGACTATTAAAGGAAGAGATTACTTATCAGGACTTCCTCGTTCTACAACTATTAAAACTAATGAAATAGTTAAAGCTATGAGTAAATCTTTGCGCGATATGATAAAAGCAATTAAAGATGTTTTACAAGACACTCCACCCGAACTTTCAAGTGACATTATTGATAATGGAATTATTATGACAGGAGGATCTTCACAACTCCGAAATCTAACAGAATTGGTTTATCGAAGAACTGGAGTTAAAGCCAAATTAGCAAAAGATGCACTTTATTGTGTTGCGAAGGGCACTGGTATTGCACTAAACCATTTGGAGACATATAAGAAGAGTATTATTGCAAAACGATAGTTTTGTCCTGAGCTTGTCGGAGGGCGAGTAGATATAATTTGCTATAATAGTCTTATGAACCTATCAAAAGACTCACTTCATCACGCATATATTTTAGAAGGAAATAGTGAACATATTTACCCTAAGCTTTGTGCCTTTTGTGAAGAAGAATTAGATTTAAATACTCAAGGAAATCCAGACTTTGTTTATCAAGTTTATGATAAATTTTTAATATTAGATGCTCATGCTCTTAGAAAAATGCAAATGAATAAACCTATTAATGGAGATAAGAAGATTTTTGTTCTTTCATTTAATTTTATTACAAGAGAGGCGCAAAATACGTTACTTAAAGTTTTAGAAGAGCCAACAAAAGGGACGCATATTTTTTTAGTTACACCATCTAAGAGATTATTTTTGGAAACTGTTTTGTCGAGAGTTATTTTAATTCCAAGCTCTGAACTTCAGGCTGATTCTGAACTTTCAAATGCTGAAGAGTTCTTAAAAGCAGATATAAAAAATAGAATGAGTACTGTTAGTAAGATAGTAAAAAATATTAAAGATGAAAAAATAAGTAAGGTGGAAGCAATAAATTTAGTTAAAAATCTTAAAAAAATTATTCATAAAGAAGCTATAAGTAAAAAAGATTATCAAAAACTACACACTTTAGAAAATATTTCAAAAATAGAAGATTATTTACACGACAATAGTGCTTCAGTAAAAATGCTTTTAGAACATGTGGCGGTTAGTGTTTAGTCTGTATCTTGAATTTTATCAAAAACATGGTATTTTATAAATATGAGAAAAACAGCTAAAAAGCTTTTTATTCCACACCATGGTAACGACCATAAACCTCATTTTTTGAGAAATAAGAGTATCTCAGTGCTTTTAGTAATAGCTCTTGTTGCTGAAATTGGAATCTTAACTTTATTTCTTCCTATTTTACCTGGAAAATTAGACTATCTTTCGGCAGTTTTGCCAGGGGTTTTAATTAGTGCAACAAACGATAGTCGAAGTGATGATAGTTTAAATATTTTAAAAGAGAGCTCTTTACTAACAGAAGCCGCTCAGCTTAAGGCAAATGATATGGCGGAGAAAGGATATTTTTCCCACGTAACTCCTGACGGAAAACAACCTTGGCACTTTGTTAATCTTTCTGGATATGATTATGAGGTAGCTGGTGAAAATTTAGCTGTAAATTTTGTTGATTCAAAAGATGTTCACCGCGCTTGGATGAAAAGTCCTACTCATAAAGCAAATATTTTAAGAAAAGATTTTACTGAGGTTGGAATCGCTACAGCTAATGGTAAGTATAAAGGCAAAGATGTTATTTTTGTTGCTCAATTTTTTGCTCGCCCTAGTCTTAAGATTGCACCAGTTGTATCAATAAGTGAAGACAAAATAATTGCACGAGTAGAAAGTAATAGTGTCAATAAGACAGAAGAATCTTTAGTTAGAGGGACTTCAACGTCTGATAATACTGTAAAAGGAGTAGATTCTGGGGAAGTTTTGGTAAATCACGAAGAGATAGGGGGAGTTAAAATATCTTTCACAGAGAAGGTTGTAAGTGCTCCTAAAAGTTCACTGACCCTTATATTAGGGACTATATTAGGGCTTGTGTCTATTGCTCTATTTTTAAAAATAGTTATAAAAGCAAAAATTCAATATAAAACATTGATATTAAATGGACTTTTAATAATTGTAGTTATTTTAGCTATTTTATACTTTAATGAGCAATTAATTTCATATTTTGGTCAGATTTCGGTAATTAGCTAATGTAAAGCCAACTTGTCTTGAAAAAGGTAAATTAGAGGAATACAATGCAGATTACGCTAGGGAGGCTAGAACTCAAAGATTCATATTAGTTTTTGTTTATTATTTAATTATTTATTTATGAAAAAAATTACAACAGCATTTTTGCTCGTAGGGCTTTTGTTTGGAACATTTCCAATTACACCAGTGTATGTATTTGCTCAAGAGAGTACAGAATCTGAAGCTACTGTTTCATCAGAATCAAAAGTCGAGATAGAGACAGAAGAGATTCTTTCAGAAGAGGAGAATTATGACGAACTGGACGAACCTGCAGAAGATTCAGTTGTAGAAGTTGATGAATTGGCTGTTGATTCTGAGGATGAAGTTTTTGAAGAAAAAGAAAATGCAATTGCCGCTTCTACTACTACAGTAGTAGTAATTACTGATGAAATAACACCCACTACTGACACTAATTTTGATGAAGAAGAAAAGGACCCGCTCTCTAAACTTATAGACGAAACTATCGAAAGTGTTGTGGAAGCAATTGAAAAAATAACTCCAGATCCAGAAAGTAATATTACATTTGTAGAAAATGTTGAACTTGGGATTATTTATAAATTTGAAGGTAATAATCAAGTACAGGTAGTATTTAGCAAGTTGCCAGAAAATTCTGGAAGTCTATCTATCGAAGAAGTTATTTTGACTGACGAACAGGTAGAAATGTTTGGTGCTTTAAGTAATATCGCTTATGACATTACTTCAAGTATGGAAAATGGAAGCTTTGAGTATGATCTAAAGCTACCAGCTCCAAAGAAGTCAGGAAAAGCTACAAAAGTTATTTATGCAGAAAGTGTTGACCAACTAACTAAAGAAAATAAAAAAACAGTTGAAGATTCAAAAGTTAAAGTTGCCACTTTTGAAGAAACTGTAGATGTTAGTGATTTGGATCACTTTACTATTTTTGTGGTGACTTCATTTGAAGAAGTACAAACAACACCTTTTGACGAAGGGTATAACGATATTTGGTTTACAAATGGCGCTGGATCTGAGATTGAACGTGTGATATCTGGAACAAATAGTGTTTCATCAAGTGAGGGTAATTACCACGCAGAAATTGATGGGTATGCTTTTACTCGATGGAATGGATATAAAGCTGATTTTCCAGTAGGAGGATATGACACTCGTGTGGATGTATATCTAGACATGATTGAGGCAACTGGAAGTAACGATTTACGTTTTGATTTCTCTTCAGCAATTAATACTCCAGCAAATGTACATCGGAGAGATTTCATTTTTAGTCTTGGAACCAATCCTTCTGTAGCAGGTGAATGGTTAGCGAGTGTTTCAAACAACTCTCCAGGATGGCCAGGAAACCCAGCGCGAAGTCCGTTAACTATTACAGAAACTGGTTGGTATACACTTGAAAGTGAATTTAAAGATGTTGCTGGCGTATTAGAAGTAACAATGAATATTTATAAGAAAGGGAACGGAACTCCTGTAGGAACATGGGGACTCTCAGACCCCTCAGATGTTATTGGAAGTACGGTGGGAGGAAACCGATACGGATGGTTTGTATATTCAGATTTTGCATTATTGCCAATTGATTATCCTGTAATTGAATACACAGAACCAGACACAGAAGATCCTGTTACAACATTTATAACTCCAGGTAACGGAGATTTTGTGGGAACAACAGACGTTACAGGAACAATTACTGATAACGAAAATGTTGCTCAGTATAGTTTTAATGTTACAGGCCCAGTAAGTTGGAGCACAAAGAAGTGGACTCCAAATACTGATTCTGTGGCTTTTGATCTAAATCTTTGTGAAGAAGATCGACTAAACACGTGTGACGAAAGCACACTTCCTGGTGGAGAATACAAAGTTCGAGTTGCTGCATATGATGGAAACGGAAACAGGGATACTTCTACAAACGTTACATTTATTCTAGATAGAACAGCTCCAGAGACAGTGTTTACAAGTCCAGATAGTGGGTCAGACGTAGAGACAACAAATGTTACTGGAATGATTACTGACAACGCCAATGTTGCTCAATACAGCTTTAACATCACAGGTCCAATGAATTGGAGTACAAAGAAATTCTTTCCAAATACTGATTCAGTAAACTTTGCATTGAATCTTTGTGAAGAGGATCGACTAAATACATGTGATGAAAACACCCTTCCAGATGGTGAGTATCAAGTACGAGTTGCTGCATATGATGGAAATGGAAATAGAGATATTTCTACAAAAATTACATTTATTCTTGGAGATGAAGAAAAGGAATTAGAAGCCACGCTTGAAATTACGTATCCAGCAGTTGACGGAGATAATGTTGAAAAAAATTCAGCTGTGCAATTTCTTGCTACATACATGGATGATGATGAAATAGTGGACACTATAAACTTTGCGATAAAAACCGGGACATGTGAGGCAAATACTCCAGGTTCAAACATCGCAGGATTTTCTACTGCAGACAACAACTCAACTTATGATCCAGAAACTGGAGAGTTTATTGCAACCGTTGATTTGAGTGATGATCCGGCCGGAGAATATTGTTTTGTTGTAAATCCTGTAGAACAAGGTGGAGAAGAAAACCTTCGTGAAGTTAGAGTATTTAATCTAATTGATCCAGAAGAAGAGGAAGAATTGTCTTGTATGCCAAAAGCATTAGCTGAATTGAATTCAGAATCAACACATGAAGGAACAGAAGAAATGGTTACAGAATTCAAAATTAATTCTGAAAATTTTGAAAGCTTAGATAGCTTTGGTTTATTTGCGGAGGGTGATACTCCAGCAGAAGGATCATTTACAGATGAGGTTGTCGTAAAAAGAACTTCAGATGGATTTGAACTTTACTTCTATGGAAATCAGGAAGGAACAATAAAAGAATTTAGTGGAACATTCTTATTAGATGATGTTGATTTTTCAGGAGCTTCAATTGCTCCAGGAAACGAGGCACTAGAAACTACTACTGGATTCGATGATTTTATTGAAATTGATACAGAAACAGGAGAAGTTACATTTAGACTTTATGTAAGCACAGGTAATGACAGTTTCGTTGTTTCAGGACTTACACCAAAAGAAGATTGTGAAGATGAAGAAAAGGTCGAATATCCATATGGAACTATCACAAATCCATCAGCGGGAGATCTTGTTTCAGGCATAATTAATCTAACAGCAGAATATTTTGATGGAGATGATGAAAATGACGATATTGTTCAGTGGGCAGTTCGAAAAGGAACTTGTACTGCGAACACAGGAACTGTAGCTGGGAATGTGGATGGATTATCTAGCCCATTTGATTGGGATGGAAATTTGTTTAGCGCATCACTCGACACCTCTCTACTAGATTCTGGGGAACATTGTTTCGTATTTAATCCAAAAGATGATTCTGGAGAGATTGATGTTCGAGAAACAGTACTCTTTATAATTGAAGAAGAGGAAGAAAACGAGGGGAGTGGATCAGAAGAAAATAGTAATACTCTCCCAGTTATCACACTTGTTGGTGACAATCCACTAACCATATTTATTCAGGAAACATTTACTGATCCAGGGGCAACAGCAAATGACACTGAAGATGGTGACATTACAGGAGATATTGTTGTTGGTGTAGACAGTGTTAATACCAATACGGCAGGCTCTTACTTCATTACATACAATGTTATTGATTCAGAGGGAGCTTCTGCCATAGAAGTAGAAAGAATGGTGACTGTTAGAGAAAGGGGTGGTGGAGGAGGAGGTAGCTCTGGAGGAGAAGTTCTAGGTGCATTTTCTGGAGGAGAAGTTCTTGGTGCGGTTTCAGATAGTAATCAGTGTGGAATGTATATATTTGATTATATGAGACAATCATTTCCAACTAATGATCCTGTTGAGGTTGCAAAACTACAAGGATTTTTGAGCGAACAAGGATTTTTTGTTCCAGAAACTGGTTATTTTGGACCACTTACCGATCGGTCTGTTAAAGATTTCCAAGTAGCTCATAGTGATGAAATATTACTACCTTGGACTAACTTAGGATTTACAGGAGGCCCATCAGGTTATGTTTACAAAACAACTCGATGGAAGATTAATAACATCGTTTGTCCAGGATCTGAAGATTTTCCGCTAATTCCTTAATCAACTTAATTAATATTAATTAAGTTATAATTAATTTTCTTAAAAACCCTCCTTCAAAAAGCTGGGTTTTTTTGTAAAATCTGTTAAGATACTTAATTATAATAGTCAATATAAATATGGCATATACTTTTACAGAATTACAAAATAAATTAAATGAAATCGAAGCTTGGCTTAAAAAAGAGCTTTCTTCTATTAGAACAGGGAGAGCCACTGTAACTATTCTCGATACTGTAATTGTTGAAGTATATGGAGCTAAGAGTCCTCTTAATCAAAATGCAAACATTACAATAGAAGACCCTAAAACAATCAGAGTTGCCCCTTGGGATAAATCACTTATTCCTGAAATAGAAAAGGGAATTACTCTTGCCGATCTTGGTGTTTCAACTTCTGTTGATGATGAAGGTGTGAGAATCATTTTTCCTGACTTAACTACCGAAACAAGAGAAAAGTTAGTTAAAAAAGCTAAGAATAAAATAGAAGAATCTAAGGTTTCAATTAGAAATGAGAGAGATAGAATTTGGGCAGATATTCAAAGCTTGCAAAAGAACGGAGATATAAGTGAAGATGAGAAGTTTCAACATAAAGAAGATATGGAGAAAATCATCAAAGAAGCTCAAGCCAAATTTGATTTATTAGCAGAAAGTAAAGAGAAGGAAATTTTAAGCTAAACATATTATGGCAATCATTATATTTATAATAATCTTAAGTGTGTTAGTTTTTGTTCATGAATTTGGGCATTTTATAGTTGCAAAAAAGAGTGGTATTAGAGTTGATGAATTCGCAATAGGATTTCCTCCTAAAATATTTTCTTTCATGAAGAATGGAACAAAGTATGCTCTTAACTTAATTCCATTTGGAGGATATGTAAAAATATTTGGTGAAACTCCCGACGAAGAATCTTCAAATCCGAGTGCTACTGATAGTTTTGTTAATAAGTCAAAGTTAACGCAGGCCTCTGTTTTAATTGCTGGAATTGTTTTTAATATTATTTTTGCTTGGGTTCTTTTTTCAATAAGTTTTATGACAGGCTTTCCTTCTGTTGTAACAGAGGACACCAGAGATAGTATTTCGGATGTGAATGTTGTTATTACAAGTGTTTTGGAAGATTCTCCAGCAAGTGATGCCGGACTTCAAGCTGGAGATAATGTTTTAAGCTTATCTTCTAATTTGCCAGATAAAGCAAATAATCTATCGGGAGATTTGGCTATCGAAGATATTCAAAACTTCGTTAATTTGTATGGAAGCAATGAGATTATTGTTACTTACGATAGAAGTGGCGAAACTTTAGAAACTTCGTTAACTCCAGAAGCAGGTTTGATTGAAGGAAGAAATGCTATTGGAATTTCAATGGACATGATTGGTAATTTACAACTTCCAATACACGAAGCTATTGCTAGAGGTTTTACTACAACGGGTAGTATGATTAAAAATATTACAGTTGGATTAATTACTTTTCTTGGACAAACATTTACTGGTAAGGCCGACTTAAATCAAGTCGCTGGTCCTGTTGGGATTGTTGGATTAGTTGGAGATGCAACTCAATTTGGTTTTGTTTACTTGCTTGGATTTACTGCATTCATTTCTCTAAACTTAGCTATTTTAAACTTACTTCCATTTCCTGCACTCGATGGGGGTCGACTTTTCTTCCTTTTGATAGAGGTGATAATAAGAAGGCCTATTAAGCCCGTTATTGCAAACACCCTGAACTTTATTGGTTTTGCTATACTAATACTATTAATGATTGTGATTACGGTGAGTGATGTAATTAAGTTGTTTTAGATAAAAAATATGAATTTTGAAGGAACTCCAAAAAAAGAAGAGGGAGAAGAAAATCCAAATGAAAAGCATGAAAAATTAGCTTTCAGGAACAGTCTTCAGATTGCTCTAATTAGTAGAAAAGGAGGGATAGATTTAGAGGATTCTGATTTTAGTAAATGGATTGGAGATTATTCTAAAGAATTTGAAAAACTTTTTGATCAAAAACTTCTGGATGATTCAGATTTTATAAATCAAATCGATCAGTCTGGGAGTATTCCAGAAGAAATTATTATTGAGTTTGAACAGAAACTTTATGGAGAATCAGAAGACCCCACTGAGCACGATGAACAAGAGTTAGATGAAGCTGCTTAAATAAGAAACCAATAATCTTTTAAAAATGAGTGTATGAAAAACTCCTAATATACGCTAATATATAGAGAATATGAAACAAACACACTTATTCACAAAAACACGTAAAGAAGCACCTAAAGGGGAAGAATCAAAGAATGCACAGCTTTTGATTAGGGCTGGATATATTCATAAAGAAATGGCGGGAGTTTATACTATGCTTCCTTTAGGGCTTCGAGTTTTAAAAAATATTGAACAAATCATTAGGGAAGAGATGAATAAAGTTGGTGGACAAGAAATGAATCTTACAGCTCTTCAAGATAAAAAACTTTGGAAAGCTTCTGGTCGTTGGGATGATAGCGTGGTAGATAATTGGTTTAAAACAAAACTTAAAAATGATACTGAGCTTGGTTTAGGCTTCACTCATGAAGAACCAATCGCTAATGCTATGGTTTCTTTTGTGAATTCATATAAAGATTTACCTTTTTATGCATATCAAATTCAAACAAAGTTTAGAAATGAGTCACGAGCTAAGGCAGGTTTGATGCGAGGTCGAGAATTCGTGATGAAAGATTTATATTCATTTTCAAAAAATGAAGAAGAACACAACATCTTTTATGAAGCAATGAAGGAATCCTACATGAGAGTTTTTGGCAGGTTGGGAATTGGTGAAAATACCTACTTAACTGCTTCAAATGGAAAACCTTTCTCAAAATATTCTTATGAGTTTCAAACAGTATCAAGTGCAGGAGAGGACGTAATAGTTATCGATAAAAGCAAAAATATTGCTATTAACAAAGATGATTTTAATGAGTCTATAATTTCAGATTTACACTTAAAAGGTTTTGAGGTTGGTTCTGAAGAAAAATCAGTTGAGGTTGGAGACATTTATTCATTAGGAACAAAATACTCAGAAGCACTTGGATTAGTTTATAAAGATGAAAAAGGAAAAGAACTTCCAGTTTACATGGGGTCTTATGGAATGAGCCCAACACGATTAATGGGAACAATTGTTGAAGTCCTTTCAGATGAAGGTGGAATTGTTTGGCCAGAAAGTGTTGCGCCATTTAAATATCACCTAGTTTTATTGAATGCTGATAAAGAGGAAGTGAAAGAATATGCAGATTCTATTTATAATTCTCTTCAAGAAAAAAACATAGAAGTTTTATATGACGACAGAGACAAACCTGCTGGAGAGAAATTTGCGGATAGTGATTTAATTGGAATTCCAAAAAGAATTGTTATTAGTCAGAAGACATTAGATCAAAGTGAAGATGAAAGAAAGTTGGAAGTGAAAGATAGAAAAACTGGAGAAGTTGAAATGCTTTTGGAGGGAGAATTGTAGTTAAAAATTAAACTAAAACCCAAAATAAACCTAATTGGACTAGGTCTTTTAAATACGTTAAAATGGAGGGAATTCAAGGGGCGAATTAGTAATTATGCAAAATATAATAAAGAAGATTAAAAAATCTATTGAGAAGTTTAGGTCACTTTTCTCTAGTGATATAGGGATCGATTTGGGGACTGCCAACACTTTGGTATATGTCCCTGGTAAAGGAGTGGTTTTAAACGAACCTTCTGTTGTTGCTATTAATCAAAAAACCGGACAAGTTGTTGCTGTCGGAGTCGAAGCCAAAAACATGCTTGGAAGAACTCCAGGGCATATTCAGGCAGTGCGTCCATTAGTTGATGGAGTTATTTCTGATTTTGAAATTACCGAAGAAATGATTTCTTATTTGGTAAAGAAATCTTTGAAGGGTCAAAAAAGTTTAATTGGTCCGAGAGTTGTTGTTGGAGTTCCATCAGGAGTTACAAACGTAGAGTCGCGAGCAGTTCGTGACGCAACTTTAAATGCAGGAGCCCGAAAAGTTTATATTGTCGAAGAGCCTATGTCGGCTGCGATTGGAGTTAGGCTTCCGGTTAATGATCCGGTTGGAAATATGATTATTGATATTGGGGGAGGAACTTCCGATATTGCTGTAATTTCTTTGGGTGGAATCGTTCGATCTAAAAATCTTAAAATAGCTGGAGACAAATTAAATGACGATATAATTTCTTATATTAGAAATGAATTTAAGATTCTAATTGGTGAAACAACAGCAGAAGATATTAAAATAAAATTGGGAAGAATGATTCCTGAAGATGAATCTATCGAATCGGCAATTCGAGGAAGAGATTTAATTACAGGTTTACCTCGAGAAGTTATTTTAACTGATTCAGATATTAGAGAAGCCATCTCACAATCAATAGGATCTTTAATTGAATCAACAAAAGAAGTTCTTGAAACTACTCCACCCGAAATTGTTTCAGATATTATGAAGAGGGGAATTTATTTAACGGGAGGAGGAGCTTTAATTAAAGGCTTAGACAAGCTATTGGCAGATGAATTACAAATTCCAATTTACGTTTCAAGCGAACCTTTAACCTCAGTAGCTAGAGGAACTGGAGTGATTCTTGAGAATATAGAAATTTACAAAGATGCATTAATTGAAGACGAAGATGACTTATCTAAAGCAAAATAATAAAAAAAGTTCTAATACGAAGCGTTTAGTAATTCTAATTATTTTTATATTAATTTTATTGTTTGGATTTTTTAATGTTGTTTTCCCTGAAAAGTTTGTTCAGTCTGTTGGTTATCCAATTTTAAAAGCTAGACAAACTGCATTAATTCCTTTTTCTGGAATAATAAATTACTTTTCTTCTAAAAAAACTTTAATAGAAGCGGTGGAAGATTTAGAAAAAAAACTATTGGATACAAAGTTACAGTATTTGGAGATGCAACTTTTGGAATCTGAAATTAGAGAGCTTAGGGCGATATTGGGTAGAGGAGAAGAAGGAATAGAGTCTGTTGTTGGAAACATTTTAGTAAAACCCCCTCAGTCAATTTATGACACTTTTGTTATCGATTTAGGAAAAGATGATGTTGATGTAGGGAATCATGTTTTTGCAGAAGGAATTAGGATTGGAGAAATTTTAGAGAGATCAGGAAATACTTCCATTGCCAGATTGAATTCTTCACCTGGTATAAAGACTCAAATAGTAATATCTGGAGAATTTAGTGCTGAAGCAGAAGGGAAGGGCGGAGGAAGATTTGTTGCAATTTTACCTAGGGATATTCAAATAAATAAAGGTGATAGTGTTTCTATTCTCGGAGCCAATAGTATTTTAGGGGTAGTCGAGAGTATCGATTCTGAAGATGGAGATTCTTTCCAAAATATCTATTTTAACTTACCAATCTCTCTTTCCAAGATTACTTTAGTGGAAGTGAGGAAGTAGATCTTCATGCTACAATATCCCCATGATTAAAAGGGTTATCTTTGGAATAATTTTGATTATATCAGCTTTCTTATTGCCTTGGTGGGCTGTGATAATTCTTACTTTGGCTGGTCTTTTCTATTTCGATAATTTGTATGAAGTAATTGCTATTGGTTTAATATTTGACTCCATATATGGCACAGAAGATCTTTTATTTTTAGATATAGATTTCCAATATACTGTAACTCTAATAGCCTTAGTTATTTTTGTAATCGTTCACAGACTTAAGAAGAATTTAGTAATGTATTAGAATTATAAAAAATGTTTAGAAATTTATTTAATAAAAAAATAAAAATAAATAGAAAAAGAAAAATGGGAAGGATTAGTAAAATGAACCAAGCCATTAACCCTGATGAAATATTTTTAGATTCAGCAAATATTCCAGAATTTAATCAGCATCAACTCGAAGGAAGAATTGAAAAGCCGATTGGAACTCGAACTATTATTTTTCTTGGAGTAGCATTTATTTTAATTGTTATACTTTTCGTTGGTAAAGTTTTTTCATTACAAATTAGTCGAGGTGAGGACTTCGCTTCAATTAGTGAGAATAACCGCTTAAGACATACATTAATATTTGCAGATAGAGGTAACATTTACGATAGAGAGGGAATTCCTTTGGCTTGGAATGAGCCAAAAACAGATGAATATGAATATAGTTTTAGAAAATATGCCGACAACTCTGGACTATCTAATGTTCTTGGGTATATTAAATATCCTCAAAAAGATAGAGCAGGATTTTATTATGAAGAAGACTTCATTGGGTTTCATGGAATAGAATTGTTTTATGACAACTTAATTAAAGGAAATAATGGATTAAGAATAGTCGAAACAAATGCCTTGCAAAATGTTATTTCAGATAATACGATCCAGCCTCCTGTAAGTGGAGAAGGTTTATACTTAACTATTGATAGCCGTATTCAGGAAGCACTTTTCAGATCAATCAAAGATATAGTCGATGAAGTTGGTTTCTCTGGGGGCGCAGGTGTGATGATGGATGTAACAAATGGAGAAATAGTTGCTCTAGCAACTTATCCGGAGTTTAGTTCTAATATTCTTACAGAAGGAAGTAATGAGGAAGTTATTTCAGATTGGTTTCAAGATGAAAGAAATCCCTTTTTAAATAGAATTATCGATGGGCTTTATACTCCAGGTTCTATTGTTAAACCTTTTATGGCATTAGGCGCTTTGCAAGAAGGTGTCATTAATTCAACCGACAAAATTATAAGTCGAGGAAGTATTGAAATTCCAAATCCATATAATCCTAGCAATCCTTCAATTTTTAATGACTGGAAAGCTCACGGACCTGTTGATGTTCGAGAGGCTTTGGCTTATTCTTCGAATGTTTATTTTTATGAAGTTGGAGGAGGATATAAAGATCAGAAAGGGCTAGGCATAGAAAGGATTGAAAAATACATGAGATTGTTTGGTTTTGGTGAAGGTTTTGAAGAAGAAGTTTTTCAAGCTGATACTGGTACTATTCCAAATCCAGAATGGAAAGAGAAAAACTTTAATGGAGACCCTTGGAGAGTTGGAGATACTTACTTTACATCTATCGGACAATACGGATTTCAAGTTACACCACTTCAAGTAATTAGAGCCGTCTCTGCAATTGCAAATGGAGGAACTTTAATAGAGCCACAAATATTGAGAGGTCAGGAGCCTAAAATTATTAGAGAAATTGCGGGTAATGAAATAGATAAAAATTATTTTGATATTGTGAAAGCTGGAATGAGAGACGGAGTAGCTTTTGGAACAGCTAAAGGCTTAAATCATCCCAGTGTAGAAGTTGCTGCCAAAACAGGAACAGCTGAGCTTGGAGTTTCTAAAGTAAAGGTTAATTCTTGGGCCACTGGTTTCTTCCCTTATGAAAATCCTAAGTATGCCTTCGTTGTAGTTATGGAAAAAGGAAGCAGAAATAATTTCATCGGAGGTGTTGCTGTTATGAGAAAATTAATCGACTGGATGGCTATAAATACTCCAGAATACCTTAAGTAGGGCTGTTTCGGAGCTCTCAGAGGCACTCATGTAAAAAGGGTTGCTATTAGTCAAATTATCAGTATAATAATTGGCATTAGACCTTGTCGTGTTTCTTTGTACGGCAAGGACATTTATTTTAAAATACTATGGAAGAAGGCAAAATATATGTTTCAAAAGATAAATATCAGGAACTTCAAACAGAATTGAAGCAACTTACAACAATGAAGAGGCGAGAAGTTGCTGAAGATTTAGAGCATGCAAAATCTTTGGGAGATTTATCTGAAAATGCAGAATATCATGAAGCACGAGATGCTCAAGCAAAACTCGAATCAAGAATTGCTCAAGTTGAAGATATTTTAAAAAAAGCAGAGATTATAAAACCTACTAAAGGTGATGTTGTTGATGCTGGATCCGAAGTTGTAATTGCTAAGGTGAAAGATAAAGTAAAACAAACTTACCACATTGTTGGTCCAGAAGAAGCTGATATGGCAACAGGGAAATTGTCATACGAATCTCCATTAGGACGTGCTCTTATTGGAAAGAAAAAGGAAGACACATTTTCTTTTGAAACTCCAAAAGGAAAAGTTGATTATAAAATAGTTAGCATTAAATAGTGTATAATATTGCCATATGGCGTCTATAGAAGAACTGAAAGAGGTAAGATTGAAAAAGCTTTCTCTGCTTAAAGATAAGGGGATTAATGCATATCCCGCAAAAGTAAATAGAACTCATACTCTCAAAGAGATTGTTGAGTCTTTTTCTGATTTAGAAAAAAAAGGAGATATGGTTAGAATTTCAGGAAGAATTATGTCGATTAGAGGACAAGGTGCAATTTTATTTGTTGATCTTTATGATGGAACTGAACGTTTTCAAATTGTTTTAAAAGAAGATTCAAATATTATCTATAGCAATAGTGACAATAAGAGCGATGATATTAAAGATGCATTTGAACTTTTTAAAGAAACTGTAGATATTGGAGATTTTATTGAATTAGGAGGAAAATTATTTATTACAAAAAGAGGGCAAGAAAGTTTAGAAGTTTTTGATTGGAGAATTTTAACTAAATCAATTCTTCCAATTCCTGATGAACATTATGGATTAAAAGATGATGATGAAAGATATCGAAAAAGGTACTTAGATATTTTGATGAATCCAGAAGAAAAAGAAATGTTTATTAAAAAGTCTAAGTTTTGGAGAGTGATGAGAGACTTTATGGAAGGCAAAGGTTTTATGGAAGTCCATACTCCAACTTTAGAAACCACAACAGGAGGAGCCGAAGCAGAGCCTTTTGTTACACACCATAATGATCTTGATTTGGATGTATTTTTAAGGATTTCTGTAGGAGAATTATGGCAAAAGCGATTAATGTCTGCAGGATTTTCAAAAACATATGAAATAGGGCGCGCATATCGAAATGAGGGAACCAGTCCGAATCATTTACAAGAATTTACAAATATGGAATTTTATTGGGCATATGCTGATTATAAAGATGGAATGAATCTTGTTAAAGATATGTATCGGGAGATTGCTCAAAAAGTTTTTGATACTACTAAATTTGAAGCACGTGGGCATTCTTTTGATTTAGCTGATGATTGGAAAGAAATTGATTATGTAGAGGAGATCAAAAAACAAACTAAAATAAATGTTTTAGATACAAATAAAGAAGGTTCTGAAATAAAAGAATTTTTAGAAAAAAATAATGTAAAAAGCGATGCAAAAACTTTTGAAAGATTGGCAGATTCTTTATGGAAATATTGTCGAAAGAGTATTGCAGGCCCAGCTTTTATTGTTGGATATCCTGATTTCATTCAGCCTCTTGCAAAAAGAAATAGTGAGAACAATAAAACTGTGGAGCAATTCCAAGTTCTTATTGGTGGAGCTGAAATAGGAAAAGGTTATTCTGAATTAAATGATCCTGAAGATCAAAGAGACAGATTTGAACATCAGCAAAAACTTAGAGAGAAAGGAGACAAAGAAGCAATGATGCCTGATTATGAATTCTTAGATATGCTCGAGCATGGAATGCCACCAACTTGTGGATTTGGAGCAGGGGAGAGATTGTTCTCGTTTTTAGTCGATAAGCCAATCAGAGAAACAACGTTATTTCCGTTGATGAAACCGAAGGATTAAATTATATAAATAAGAAAGGGGTATGCCGTGTTGCATACCCCTTTTTGTTTTGAGTTTTTGTTTCAGAATAGAGCTGGATCGGGCATATCCATTTCATATTCCCGACAGTCGTCCTGCTCCCACTTCCGTTCCCAACACTCCATGTCTTCTCTCATGAGATCATTTGAAGCTTTGATTTCTTCCGTTTCGAGGAGTACCATTTCTTTGGTGGTCAGCAAAAACTTGCTCCAGTTCTTTGCTATCCAATTGTCGAAGACTTTTTCGGTGACAGTATACCGTCCCCAAGAATCGCCACCAATCAGCCCAGGATTCTGAGTATGGAATAGCTCCAAAGCTCTTTCGTCATGAATTTTCTGAGTAATGCAATATGGGAGCTTGCCCATGCCGTAAATCAGTAGGCTGAAGAAAGTCCCTGAGACTTTACCTCCTTTACGGACAGGTTTGTCCCGTTTACTGTTCCGGAAAATATTTTCCGGTAGCCCTTGGGGCTTGGATTTTCCACGACTCTTGATTTCAGTAATGAATCCGAAGTTGTATCCAACCGACTCTTCTCCGTTGTCGATTCGAGTACCGGTGACTAGATGGTTAGTTTGTGTACCGTTTTCTTCGTAACCGTATCTTTTGGCAATCTTTGTTACCTTGAGATCAAAAGGGAGGTTATCACCTCGGAAATTTTCGGGTGTAATGACGACAATGTCGCCAGAATTTAAGACTGTTTTTCTGTTCATTTTTTGTTACTCCTTTTTGTTGTTGAATGTTCTGTTTATTTCTTTTATTAATTCCGCAATCAATTAGGACACTGGTAACATACAAGTGTCATGAAAAAGAAAGGAAAACTAAAGAAAGTAGAGAGATTAGAGATAAAGATATTGTTAGACAAAGAATACTCACAAAGA
>Ga0136555_1000176_pt1 | contig 25365 bp, 23 predicted proteins | sample AntRauTorckE5432_FD_104927 | JGI IMG/M metagenome (GOLD analysis project Ga0136555, IMG submission 104927) | Saline lake microbial communities from Rauer Islands, Antarctica - Metagenome Torckler E5 #432 | ecosystem: Environmental > Aquatic > Non-marine Saline and Alkaline > Saline | place...
AAATAAACTAATAGATGAGAGAGACGAGCTAGAATCTAAAAACGCAAAATTAAACTCTGTTAAAGTGGAGAAAAATACTATTTTGGTACAAACTCGAGGCGATGAGGTGAAGTATCAAAGTAAGTTAGCTAAGATAGAAGAACAAAAGCAGGAACTTTTAGGCGATATCGATAGTCTTTATAATGATAATTTTGCTGAAATTAGCGAATTTGCAAAAGGACTTGATAAACCAACTTCCGGATTAGCTTCAACTAGTTGGTATTATTCACAGAAAGATAGTCGCTGGGCTAATAAAAGCATTGGTAATTCTAGTTCAAAAATGAAAGACTATGGATGTGCAATCAGTGCTGTTTCAATGGTGTTTACTTATCATGGTGAAAAAATAAATCCGGGTACATTATGCAAAAAACCTATTTTCTCTTGGGATTTAATCAGCTGGCCTGGATCATGGAATGGACTCACTCTTTCGAGCAGTATAGCGCACAGTGGTGTTAATTGGAATACAATTGATAGGGAAGTTAAAAAAGGTAATCCGGTAGTAGTGTTTATAGATGCTAAAAGAGGAGCAGGGCATTATGTGGTAATTCATGGAAAAGATAAAAAAGGTAAATATGTAGTACATGATCCTTATTGGGGTCCTAATATATATTTAGACTCAACAGTTGAACTTCTATCAAAACTTTATAAAGTTTCTATTTCAAGCAGATCAATAAATCAAATGATTCTGTATAAGTAATGGAGTTGCTATAGCGGGTAGTTGAATAAAATACATAGCGTCGCACAACCCATTAATGTTTTTTGTAGGGTAGGTGAAGTGGGCGATTGTTATAACCATGTGCTTGTTACTGAAAACAATACAGCGGCGTATCGTACGATGTGTTGTAATGGTTTAAGAAGCTTGTTATAAAACGTTGTTTTTCAATAGAAAATACTATATTATAAAGAATACTTAATATTTTCTTAGATATATTTTTAACTAGTTAAATTTTAAATTTTTTTCATAAAATTATTTTCCAAAAGTTACAAATATATTTATATTTAGAGAAAATTAAGTTAATTTTAAAAATAAAAAAACTAAAATAAAAAAGATCTTTTTCAACAAAAACAGTGGTACCTAGGTACCACCAAAAGTAGTCAAAAACAGTCAAGAAACGCTTAAAATTAATTATTTTATATATGGGTTATGTATTTATGTCCATAGACACAGTTGGCCTTAAAAACATCAAAAATGAATGATATTTCGAGGGGTGTATGTATCTAAATTATTTCAAAAAAACTCACAGCGGCCATCAGATAGCTTCTTATGCAGTATTTAGATTAGTAATTAGAACGAATGATTTATGCGTGATTTGATAGAGATACGAGCCTGTTTATCATACCCGGTATCTCTCGGAGATATACTATTATACAATGTCGTAAAATCTACATTGTACGACGCTTCATATATTTCTTCAAATAAGATAAAAACCACTCCTCTCCTCTATTAACAGCTTAAAAAAAAGCTGTTTTATAGACTTAAGAAAAGTGGCTTTTTTAATTCAATATTTAATCAATCAATGAACTTTTTCTATTGTTACTCTACTCATCCCTTAATCAAGTAAATATTTTTCCGGAAGGATAGATTCTTATCAAGTGTTTTTTTGAGGGATTTTGGTGGATATTTTTTTTACCAGAGTTCCTTCGCCTATCGAAGCGCCGCCGATAATAAAGTGTCTTTGATTGGGAGTTTTTATAACCCCCTCACAAATTCCTTCAATAGGAAGAGATGTTTCATTGGGTTGCAACACCATAGTTCTTCCAATAGGTTTATGTATTTCACCTACAGTAACCCCGCAAATAATTGTATGTTCTTTAGCCATTCAATTACTCCTTCTTACTCTCTCTGATTTTTTGAATAAAAAAATACCCTAAAATTAGGATATTCCTCATTGAAAAAGTACTACTTAAAATTTAGCACATTAAGCGAAAAAGTCTAGTTTCTTAAGTCTAACTTAAAAACACCTGTTTTATATATATTGAAACTAAGAGATTTATAAAGATTTCTGGCTGCGACCCTTTTTGGATTACTGGTTAAATTGATACTTTTCAATTTTTCTTTTTTGGCAATTTTTATGAGATCTTTCAATAATTTTTTGCCCAATCCCTCTCCTCTGTATGTTTTATCAACTATTACATCTTCGACTCTGCCTACCATGCCAACACTTGGTACAGGGTATATTATGAGAGCAGCAAAGCCGATCGCTTCTCCGTTTTTATTTTCTAAAACTCTAAAATAAGAGGATTTGTGCTTATTTATTAAATTGAAATTAAAACTCGTATGTTTATTCCCAGTTAGCTGGATAAACAAATTATTTAAATTTTCCGTATCTTTTTTCTCTATATTTCTTATTTTTGTTTGCATATTTTTAAATAAATATATGATTATTATATCTAAGAGATTGAATTAATACTTGTCTCGTACTGAGTTTATCGAAGTATCAATTATTTTTTTGATAGTTTTCAATTGCTTTTTTGACAGCGTCTGCAGCCAAATTACTGCAATGAAGCTTGGTCTCAGGAAGTCCATCTAATTCCTCGGCCACTTGATTGTTGGTTATCTTCATAGCCTCATTAAGCGTTTTCCCTTTTACTAAGTCTGTAGCCATTGAGGAGGTTGCTATAGCTGCTCCACAACCAAGAGTTTGGAATTTAACATCTTCTATAACCTCCTCCCCTCCTTTGTTTCTTCCTATTTTCAGGTACATCTTCATTATATCCCCACACTTAGGATTACCAACTGTAGCTACTGCGTCAGCACTTTCCAACTCTCCTTGGTTGTGAGGCTTGGTGAAATGATCTAGGACTTTTTTTGAATACTGCATATGATATAAATCTCTAATCTACGCGAATATTTTTCCAATAATCGCGAATTAATATTTTTTAGATTAGAGAGTATTAGTGATAAATTGATGTTGATTTGTGACTTATGATTTTATTATTTATCAAAATCTTTCAAAACATTACCTGAAATTTTTCTAAGTTTCTCCACTATTTCTTTTGTTTTTTCTATCATGAAATCAATTTCTTTCTTGGTAGTATTTTTACTTAATGTTATACGCAAGCTTCCATGAGCTTCCTCATGTTTGAGTCCTAGCGCCAAGAGGACATGCGATGGTGCCAGAGAGCCTGATGAACAAGCTGAGCCTGTGGAAGCGGCTATATTTTCCATATCCAGAGAAAGCAAGAGTCCCTCACCTTCAATATTATCAAATCTAAAGTTGGCATTATTAGGAGATCTTTTTTCTCTAGAGCCATTTAAATAAGAATTAGGTATTTCACTTAAAACTCTTTCTATAAGATAATCTCTCAATTCTTTGATTTTATCTTTAGAATCTTGTTTTGAGATATTTTCTGTAGCTTGACCTATTCCAACTATGGCTGGAACATTATGTGTCCCTGGTCTGAGTTTATACTCTTGTGCGCCACCAAATTGGATTGACTTAATAGGCGTACCTTTTTTTATATATAGGACTCCGGAACCCTTTGGTCCATAAATTTTGTGTCCAGAAAAGGAAAGCATATCAACTTTCAGGTTAGCTACATTGCAATCAAAGTAGTTTATAGCTTGAACAGCATCAGTATGAAATAATATTTTATTTTTTTTGTTAGCATTTTCTTTACTCAGAAAGCTGCCAATCTCTTCGATGGGTTGCAAGGTTCCAACCTCATTATTCACATACATTATTGAAATCAAGATAGTGTTTTCTTTGATTTTTTCTTTTAAAGCTCTTAACTCAATCACCCCCTCATTTTTGTGAACTGGTAAGAAACTAATTTCTACTAAACCCTCTTTTTTCATATCTCTAAGAGTATCCAGAACGCAATGATGCTCTATCGCAGATGTTATAATATGTGGAAGAGGAGCATCTTCTCCTTTTTCTTCATAATATTTCTTCACTACCCCTCTAAGCGCTATATTATTTGATTCAGTAGCTCCGGAGGTGAAAATTATTTCTGATGAAGAGGCTTTCAGAAAAGATGCTACCTTTTTTCTAGCTATTTCTACTTCACTCATGGCCTCTTGCCCAAATCCATGAACTGAAGAAGGGTTTCCAAAGTTACCCTTGAAGCAGGGTGTCATTTTATTCAAAACACTGTCATCGACAGCGGTGGTGGCTGCATTATCTAAATAGATCAGCTTATTCATATTTATAATTGGCTTAATTTTATATTTCTTAAAGTCTTTTTTATTTCCTTTCCTAGTTTAATCCATACTTTCTTAGAAGCACATTTTTCGTTTTTACAAGCAGGGCTATGGCACTTCATAGGTGCTAGATCGCCCTCCAAGGCCTCTACTATTTCAAGAACAGATATTTTAGAAGGAGTTTGGGACAACTTATATCCCCCACTCTTACCCTTGTAACTAACCAAGAGACTTGCTTTTTTTAGTACGCTAAAAATCTGCTCTAGGTATTTATGAGATATATTCTCTTCCCTAGAAACTTCCGAAATACTTCTTAATTTGGGATAAGCTTTTGCTAGAACTATGCTCGCACGTAGTCCGTATTCAGCTTTAGTTGAAAATTGCATTCTTTTGTAAAGATTTAATTTATTAAAGTCATACTACAATACTATGATTTAATTTTACTTAAAAAAATATTATTTGTCAAACACAAAAAAAGTCACCCGTCTTAAGTTGGGTGACTAGTAGATAGATTGAAGTATGCTATATGCGTAAGTCTATATCAAATCTCCATTTTTCCAGCGAAAAATTTTATATTCCACCTTATCCCTTCCATCTTCTTTTCTGTCTATTTCTATTCGAGATACAATGCCTTCATCACCTACCCCAACATATTGATGAACTTCTTTTTTGGGTTTTCCGGAAATTTTTTCCTTAGATTTGAAATTTATTTTAAATGGATTTCTTTTTGTTTTTTGCATTTATTTGTTTTTTTTAAATTATTACTTAGTTTCTATTTTTAAGATTCAGCACATATACAGAATATCTTTTTGGAAACATTTTGTTATTGCTACGCCTGCGTACTAAATGTGCTTTTTATAAACTAGTAAAGGCAACAGGAAAAACCCTCTTAAAAATTCCCGCAATCAACACAGAGTCATTTTCATGGATATAAATTGGTTGATGAAAACTATTGGATGAGTTTGGAAAAAGACCAATAAGACCTTTTTCAACTTTTTTGAACCTTTTAATAGTAGCCATTCCATTTATAACTACTACTACTATTTTACCCTCAAGATCATCTTGATTGTCATATTTTTCAAATATAACATAATCTCCATCCTCAATACTATCTTTGTCCATAGAGTCCCCCAAAGCTTTCACAGCAAATAACTTATTGGTTTTTTCTTTATTAAAAAGACTTTTCGAAAGCTGCAGATAACCATCCACTTCGTCATTAGCATAAGCCAAAGCGTCTCCACAAGAAGCTAATCCATAAACTGGAATAGAAAAAATATTTTTAAGATTCGCATAGCTATCATTTTTGATTAAATATATTTTTCTCTTAGCGTCTCTTTTGATTAAATCTTTTTTTTCCAATGCCTCAACTACCTGAGTCACAGACTTCAAGCTATCAGGCTGCCCTTGATTGTTCATTTCCTTATGAATTGCATAGCTAGTTGGGTTTTCATTTTTTTGATCAACAAACTTTTTGATAAATTCTAGGATATTTTCTTGCTTAGGTGTTAGTTTTTGCATATTTTTTTATTTATTAGTTTACAAATTATCTTTATAGTGATATGATATCACTAACAAATATCTCTGTCAAATATTACCTGTTGATAACTTTTACAAATGCTTTATAATTAAACTTGTATAGATATTTTTATTAAAAAAACATCGGATCACACGTTTATGTATAAAAAATTATAATAAATATTCATTCATAATTCATAATTCTTAAATCTTAATTCACACAACTTATGCGCATATCCTACTCAGCTTTAAACACATATCAAATATGCCCACTGAAATACAAATTTCAATATATTGATAAAATAAGAACACCAAAATCAAAAGAGGCAGTTTTTGGAACACTCATTCACTCTGTGTTAAATTTTGCACATAAACCAGGGATACTCTTTCCTACCATGGAGCAAGCGTTGGACTATTTTTCTAAAAACTGGAATAGTGATGTTTTTGAATCAGAACAAGAAGAGCGAGCTGCTTTTTCTCAAGGAGTTGACATGGTAAGACGTTATTACAAGGATAATGATATCTCTAAAATAAATATAGTTGCGCTTGAAAGTCCTTTTCAGATAAAACTTGGGGAGCATATTGTATCAGGTATTATAGACAGAATCGATCGAACAGACGACGGTTACGAAATTATAGATTACAAAACTGCTAAAAAGATGCCGTCTCAGGAAAAAGTCGACAATGATGTGCAGCTAACTATTTACCTGCGAGCTTTTTTGGAGAGATATCCCGAGGAAAGGAAAAGGTTAGATAAGGTAAATGTAAGTCTTTATTTTGTAAAACATGGTGTAAAACTGACATCCACAAGAACGAAAGATCAGCTAGAGAGTGTCGAAACAATGTTCCTTGAAGCTATAAAGAGTATTGAGAGTAGTGAATTTGAGCCAATCCTTAACCCTCTTTGTGATTGGTGTGATTTTCAAGAGAGGTGCCCTATGCAAAAACATAAATTCAAGGAAAAAAGAAAGATAGATACTGAGGAGGTTGATGATATTATCGAAAAATATATTCAAGCCAAAGATGATGCCAAGAGCTTACGCACTAAAATAGCTAAGCTTCAAGGAGAGGTTTCTGAATATATGAATCAAGAAGGAGTAGAAAGAGTTTTTTCTGAGGCTGGAATAATAGCTAGAACCATGAGAAAGACTTACGCCTATAATGAAGAAAAAATCAAAGAAATACTGAAGCCTTTAGGGAAATGGAACGATGTTATTAAGGTTAACGGAACGGCACTTAATGGTGTAGTCAAGACACTTCCTATGGAATCGAAAAAAGAGATTGAAAAAGCAAAAGAAGTTGCTAGAGAATCGGAAAGCTTTAGTGTTAAAAAAGAGTAAAATTAAAAAAATTAAAGTGCTTTTAATTAAGTTGTTGCATTGTTTTACTAGTTGAGCTATTTTTAAAAGTCTTTCAATCTAGAGCATGGTATCGAAAAAAACAGAGGCATCTGCAGATGTCTCTGTTTTCATATCTCATTTTATCTTTATTTAATAGTGTGGAAATTTATATCCATTTTCTTAATGAAATAATTTTGTAAATTTTTGGGAATATTATTTTCAACATAGTATTTCGTCCAGGCGCGATTAGATAATTGTTTCCTTATTTTTTCTGGATCACTCCACAGCTCACCAATATCAATTAAAACAATATCTCTATTTGAATTAACTCCAAAGTTTTGTCCAATATTAAAACTTTTTTCTATAAATCCTTTTTGTATAAAGTGCTTATTTAATTTAATAAAGTCATCTATAATTTTTTCCCCATCTTCTGTAGATATTATTTTTAGATGATCTTTAATCGTAATTACTTTATCTTGTTCGAAATCGAGATGATTTTTTCTTATAAAATTTCCAAAAAGTGACCTATTAATTTCACTTTTTTCTAAAAAATTAAATGACTCGAGAGCTTGGAGACGAGAGCTTCGTGCGTAAGAAGGTATTCTCCAAATAGGATTTTTATTAAAAGGAAATGTTGTTTTTATAATATTCCAATATGCACGAGGCTTTGAATGAAATTTTTTATATACTCGCCCATTACCTATGTCATAGGTGGAATATTGCCAGCCTTCTCCTATTTTTGGAAAAGAAGTTATTTTTATTTGCTTCATTTGTTATGAGCTAAAATTTTTCATTAGCAATTATCTAATAATACTTCCCTCAAATACTTCTCCTTCAATATATTTTTGAATATTTTCAAGGTTGTAACCTCCTATTATTGCCACCTCTAAGCCATTCTCTTGAGCCAATTTCGAAGCTACAGGGTCAAAGGGTGCATTCATGCCAGGATCCCATTTATCCCCTACTATTTTTCTAAAATCTTCCCAATTTATTTCTTCTATTTTCTTGGCATTGAAAGAAGTATTAGGGTCTTTATCATAAAGATAAGTTATATTAGAAAGATTTACTAGTCTTTTTGCGCCAAACCTCTCTGCTAAAATAGTCGCCACATAATCAGTTGACCATCCTGGTCTCCAGCCAGCAGCTATCATTATTTTTTCTTCATCCTTGAATTCTTTAAGCAAATCTTCTTTAGTCCTCGGGTTTTTATTTATTCTTGGATGAGCATAATCTTTAAAAACAGTTTTTATAAAATGAGCATTCATTCTGGTAGCATGAACCCCGAGCCAGTCCTTTTCTTCATTATCAATTATGTCTATCTTTTCAGCAGCCTGTATGTAGCTTCTCGCTAACTTACCTCCACCTGTCACAATAACGAAACGATAACCTTCCTTGATTAACTTTTCAATATTATTTCTGAAATCTATAATAAAAGATGAGTCTATACCCTTTGGTACAATTAATGATCCACCTAAAGATATTACAATTATATTATTCTTAGTTTTAGGCATATTTTTTTATATATTTTTCAACAAAAAAAGAAGCTATAAGCACTTCTTTTGTATATTTATTATCAATTAATTTTTTTTAATTTGTAGTTATAATTACTTACTAATAATGCAGAAGCTACAAAAATAGATGAGTATGTTCCAGATACAACTCCAACTAAAAGTGTTAATGCGAAAAATTCGATAGTTGCTCCTCCAAAAATAATTATAGCTAACAATACAACAATCACAGTCAATGAGGTATTGATAGACCTTGCCATGGTCTCGTTAAGAGATTTGTTGGTTATGTTCTCGAAATTTTCTTTTGCATCTGAACTTAATATATTTTCTCGCACCCTATCATACACAACTATAGTATCGTTTACTGAATATCCAAGGATAGTGAGGAGTGCGGCAACAAAAGGAATTCCAATTTCCACATCTAGAAACTTTCCTAGTGCTGAAAAAACCCCTAAAACTATTATCAAATCATGAGCCAGTGCTAAGATAGCGCCAACTCCGTATTGCCAAGATGGAATCGGAAAGGATATTTTTCTAAAAGCCCAGGCTATATAGAGTGCAATTCCCACTACTGCTGTTAGCAGCGCTAAGATAGCGCTTTTCTTGAGCTGGTTTGAAACCGAAGACCCTATAAAATCAACTCTTAGTTGTTTTATTTCTCCGTCAAATTCCTTTAATTTTCCCAAAACTTCTCGATTCAAGTTTTCGTCTGAAGATATATATTTTAAAATAGCCTTATTGTCTTCTGACTCTTGCACTGATAAGCTTTTTATTTCCAAGTCACTTAATTTGTTTTCAATCTCTTGTCTTGTGGGTGGGGTAAATGAAGTTGTTTCTTCAGTTTCTTCAGCTGGTATTGATTCCTGAAACCTCACCTCCATAAGAGTTCCTCCTCTAAAATCTATGCCAAGATTAAGCCCCCAAACAGAAAGAAACACTAAGCTAAGCACTAGTAGTATGCCAGAAAAAACGTATGTATATTTTCTTTTCCCTATAATATCTATCATTTTTTTACTTATTATTTTTTCTAATTATTAGCCAAATCCTTTTATTTAACCAATCGCCTGAGATAAACTGAAGTATTGTCTTAACTAAGACAATAGCAGTAAACATAGAGAGCAAGACACCAATAACAAGAATTATCGCAAATCCTTTTATAAAGCCTGTCCCTATCCAGATAAGTATCATTGAGGTTATTATAGTTGAATAATTTCCGTCTCGTATGCTTGGCCAAGCACGCAAAAAACCTTCATGAATAGCTCCATCAAGACTGCGTCCATTTTTTATTTCTTCTTTAATTCTCTCAAAGATAAGTATATTAGCATCAACAGCCATACCTAAGGATAATATAAAACCAGCAATACCTGATAAAGTAAGAGTTATTGGCCAAGCAGAAAGAGTCCCTGAAAGCTTGAAAACACTAACCATCATAGCTGCGTAGATAAGAAGAGCTATAGCAGAAACAAATCCTAATAGTCTATAGTAAAAAATCATAAAAATAGCCACCAAAATAAGACCATAAGCTCCTGCCTTTAGGCTTTTTTCAAGAGACATTTTTCCCAAAGAAGCTCCAACACTTTGCTCTGAAACTAATGTTATAGGTACCGGTAAGGCGCCTTCATTGAGCTTTCTTTTCAAATTTTTAGCTTCTTCGGTTGTAAAGTTTCCAGTAATCACAGCCTCTCCATTAGTTATTTCATTTTGCACAGTAGGTGCGCTAACTATCTGATTATCAAGATAAATAGCAATTGTTTTGCCAATATTTTCTTTGGTTATTTCAGCAAATAAATCACTACCCTCTTTGTCAAAGTTTAGTTGAACTTGAGGTTGAGATAGTCCTTGATCCATAAATACAACATCAGCACTTTCTAAGTTTTTTCCAGTAAGGTCTGTCGATTTGTATTTTAAGTCAGGGGTAAGTTGAGGTGTTCGCTTGGAGAAAAGTATATGCTTGGCATGAACCTCTCTCTCTTCACCCTCGCCTTTTTCATCTATTTTTTTGATAATATGCCAGCCAAAATCAGTCTCTACTAAATCAGGATAAATTTCTCCATTAGCAATTTCTGTTTCAAATAATATTTCATCAAATTTTGGAACAAAAACTCCTTTTTTAACAAAGCCCAAATCTCCACCTGACTCTTTTGATCCAGGATCTGCCGAGTGCTCTTTCGCAAGTTCCTCAAAATTTTCACCCGCCTTCACTTTTTCCAAAATTTCCTGAGCTTTATTTTTAGTCTCTTCGTTCATAGGAGCAAAAATTTCTTCCATTTTCTTCATCTCAGCTTCTATCTCTTCTTCGGTTTTCTCTTCTTTAAATTCTAAGAAAGGAGTTTCTTTTATAGTATCTTTTGCTTCTTCAATATTTTCAATTCCAGGTAACTCAACTGTGACCCTCTGTTCCCCTCCTGAGCGTGCAGTTTGCACCAAGGGTTCTCCTACACCAAAAGCATTAACTCTTCTCTCAATAACATCTTGAGTTGCCTGAAGAGCTTCTTGCCTTTTATCCTCTTCTATTCCAGAAAGATCAGCTTTGTATTCAAGCCTAAGTCCACCCTGAAGATCTAGTCCTAGGTTTATCTGAGGTTCACTTACTTTATCATAAAGCAACGGGAAAAATTTAACCGTTTTTGGATAAGCAATTATACCTGAGACAATAGCTAATAATATAACTAATGCGAAATGGATTCTTATTTTTTTATTTATACTCATACTTTCGATTATAAATCAGATTTTTTTACTTTGCAACCGCTCCATAGCCTCTTTGAGTATTTTTTGCTGTCGCGGGTGAGTAATTCTGTTTATTGCTTTATCATATTCAATCCAAGTGTACCCCTGACACTCATGAGATTTTTTTATCTTTTTCATATCAACTGACCCTTTTTCACTTTGAGCTAAATAAAAAGCTACTTTTTTAAATATGTTTACACCTCTGCCTTCTCTTAGTCTGCTCTTTTTTTCTGATCCCCTAGTTTTGTAAAAATAATAAGAACATTTTTTAAAATCTGCAACTACTTTTAGATCATCTATGCCTGCTTCCTCCAAAGCTTCTCTTTTGAGTGTTGCCAGATCACTCTCCCCTTTCTCTGTTTTCCCTTTAACAAAGTCCCAGTGACCTGAGACATAGTGAAGCAAAAGAAAAAGAATTTTATTATTTTCTTTTTTAAAAATTACTGCACCAGTAGAGTATTCAAATGAAAAATTTAGAAATTTTATTTTAGACATATTTGATTAGCTTTTAGGTGATAGTTTTAACCCTGAAGTATTTTACCACAGGATGAGCCTGAGTAGCTTATAGTTTTAATTTTTTTGATAAACTACCTAATTAACATCTATATGAATTAATGCGGTTCGAATAGCCTCTTTGGTGTAGTCTTTTCTTGTCAGTCTTCCTTTTGTCATTATTCCAATCAATCCTTCAGCTGATCCAATTTTTGAATTTTCTGTTAATCCCGCCTTATGCGCTGCATCATTCATATTCATTCCATCTTCAATTATGTATTTATTAACTATTTGAGGAGCTTCCCATGCTGATGATAAGCCTATGTGGCATTCTTTTCCGTCAAAAATTGAACACGCGCACACATCCATATATCCCGATTTGGTGTTGGGAACCTTCATTAGTCCCGATTCGATTCCAAAACTATAACTACAATCGTTGTTATGTATATTTTTTGAACGATTTATTGCGCCTAATACTGTTTGATCCAATGACTTGGGTTGATCATTCACGCCAGAAGGTATTTCTTCAGAAACAATTTCAGTATCTTTTAGGTTTTGATAATCAGCAATAATTTCTTTTAAAGCTTCAATTTTAGCAGGATTTTTAGACGCAATTTTTATTTTCATAATTTTACTTACCACAACACTTCTTATACTTCTTACCACTTCCACCCATGTACTAGAGCATAGCTCGGTACAGGACTTCGCTTAGTTTATTCAAAATAACCTAAGTATTTTTTCCACAGCAACGCTTATACTTCATAGGTTTACCCTCAGGGGTTGTAGCTCCGCAAGGACAAGGGTCATTTCTGCCAATAGTTTGATTATTTACTAAAGGTCTTTGTTTAACTGATTCTCCTTGTTTATTAGAGGAGGCATTTTCTTGTGCTTTTTTCGCAGCACCAAATTGTTCCATACTCTCTTCTGACCCACTAAATCTAAGATTATCTGCTCTCACCTCAGACCCTTTTTGAGGAGTTTCATTTGCTGTCAGAGAAACTTTAAATAATGTATTTACGATACTACTTCTTATGTTTTCCATAAGAAGAGTGAACAAGTGGTATGACTCTTTTTTGTATTCAATTAGGGGATCTTTTTGTCCATAACCTCTAAGTCCAATCCCTTGTCGCAGATAGTCTATTTCATCCAAGTGCCCCATCCATAAAGTGTCTATTGTTTGAAGCATGACCATCTTTTCAACTTTTCTCATATTTTCTTCCCCAACTTCACTTTCTTTTTTGGCATATATTTTTTTGAATTCTCCCACAATCATTTCAGTAGCTTCTGTCATTTTTTCAGCCTCCGCTATGTTCTTGTTATTAGCTATGATCGACAGTTTTTTCTTAGCCGAATCTTCCAGTGTGACAATGCTTTCTAACTCAGTTATAATTTTTTCTGCATCCCATCTTCCACCTTCTACATTACTATAAACAGAAATTATTTTTTCCACTTCTTCCACTATCATTCGCAAAGCCTTGTTTTTTGTATTACTGCTTTCCAAGATACTTTTCCTTTTTTTATATACAACTTCTCTTTGCTTATTAATCACATTATCGTAATCAAGAACGTGCTTTCTGATATCAAAATTAAAGCCTTCAATTTTTGATTGTGCAGATTCAATTGTTTTTGATATGATACCATTTTGAATGGGTTGATCTTCAGGAAGCTTAAGGGTATCCATCATGTTTTTCATTTTTTCACCACCAAATCTTCTCATGAGCTCGTCTTCAAGCGAAACATAAAATTGACTAGTTCCGGGATCACCTTGCCTACCTGCACGTCCTCGAAGCTGATTATCGATCCTCCTGGCTTCATGTCTCTCTGTTCCCAATATAAACAAACCTCCAACCTCTTTAACACCTTCCCCAAGCTTTATATCAGTACCACGACCAGCCATGTTAGTAGCAATAGTTACTGAGCCTTTTTTTCCAGCATTAGTGATAATACTAGCTTCTTTTTCGTGTTGCTTCGCATTCAACACCTCATGCTGAACACCTTCTTTGTCCAGAAGGGAACCCAGATATTCAGACTTTTCAATAGCAATTGTTCCGACAAGTATGGGCTGACCCATTTGGTTTAGTTTTTTTATATCCCTAGCTATAGCTTCAAATTTACCTTTTTCTGTCTTATAGACAACATCAGGCAGATCCTTCCTTGCTGGAGGCTTGTTTGTTGGTATCTCTATGACATCCAATTCGTAAACCTTGGCAAATTCTTCAGCACTAGTAAGAGCTGTTCCTGTCATTCCAGATAATTTATTGTACATCCTGAAATAATTCTGAAAAGTTATAGTGGCTAAGGTTCTGGATTCTCTTTGAACAGCTACACCCTCTTTAGCCTCTATAGCTTGATGAAGACCTTCACTGTACCTCCTTCCTTCCATAAGTCTTCCCGTAAAATCATCCACAATAATCACTTGCCCATCTTTTACAATGTAATCCTTCTCTTTTTTAAATAACACAAGTGCTTTCAGAGATTGCTCTAGATGATGAACGTATGCTATTTTACTTGGATCGTAAAGATTTTCTATATTTAATAAATTTTCTACTTTAGAAATACCATTTTCAGTAAGTGTCACATTTTTATCTTTTTCATCTAGAGTAAAATCTTCCTCTGCTTTTAGCTTGGGAACAATCTGCGCAAATTGTTGGTAAAGTTTTGTAGATTCGCTGTCTGGAGCAGATATGATAAGAGGTGTTCTAGCTTCATCTATAAGTATAGAGTCAACTTCATCTACAATAGCAAAATTGAGTTCCCTTTGAGACATTTGCTCTAGAGATTGTGTCATATTATCCCTCAAGAAATCAAAACCAAACTCATTATTGGTTCCATAAGTGATATCTGCTGCGTATGCCTCTTTGCGAGAAACTTCTTTTAAATTTTCTTCTTCAATGCTAACGCTATCCTTATCAATGGTAGTAGGCTCATAAATATATGAGGCGTCATGCATTATACAGCCTGAAGAAATTCCAAGAAAACTAAAAATAGATCCCATCCAGTTACAGTCTCTTCTGGCTAGATAATCATTAACTGTTACAACATGAACACCTTTTCCTTCAAGTGTGTTTAGGTAGATTGGAAGAGTGGACGTAAGAGTTTTACCCTCACCAGTTTTCATCTCGGCAATTTTACCCCTATGCAGAACTACTCCTCCGAATAACTGCACGTCGTAGTGTCTTTCACCCAAAATTCGCTTAGCTGTTTCTCTTACTACCGCAAAAGCTTCTGGAAGGATATTATCCAGTTTCTCGCCTCCTTTCAATCTTTTTTTAAATTCTTGGGTTTTACTTTTCAATTCTTCATCAGAAAGCTTTGAAATAACTTCTTCAAAATTGTTTATTTCATCTATGATGGGTTGGAGCTTATTTACCTCTCTTTCATTTGAACCGAATATTTTTTTAAATAATTGCATATAATAAATTTTTCTATAATTAAAATAAAGACTAAATAAGTAAATTTAACCTTTATTAAGTATATAAAAATAAGTATCTTTAGTCAAAGCCAAAAAGTCTACCCTATCGAGGCTATTGATAATTTAGGATAAGTAACTCTTGTATATTTATTGTATGAATATAAACTAAAAGATCTGTCAACGTTTACAATACTTAATGAATTACCCCGCAGCAAGCTGACGGGGAATATTTATGATTCAAAAAATCATTGAAGTAACTTCTCTCAAGAATCAAAGTGTGCTAGCCAAAGCTATGTCTGTTAATTCTGCAGTTATCACTCAAATAAAAAACGGAAGTATGCGCTTTTACTTACACCAAGTAAATCTAGCAGCTAAGCATTTCGGAGGTAATGACAGGGATTTCTATGAAGCTATAAGAATTGGAGATCTTTTTAGTGAAGAGGAGTTATCAGAACCTGATCCGAAGGATAGTGCTGACAATGCCAAATCTGAAGAAGTGCGCAAGAGCTGTGGACATGCATATGCATATAGTACTCTTGAATATCCGCCTCTTGACACAGGGACTATTGGTGATAAAGATTTCAGTCCTCTGCCTGATTCTAAGGCATCTAAACCATTGAAATCAACAGAAGGTAGACCAACATTCAAAGATCTTTTTGAAAGAGAGCGTATCCAAGTAGATGAGGCTATCCACATAGCTCTCTTGAAAGCAGGGTCGAACTCATCCAATGGATTAACTAAGGTTATTTTCCTTGGAATACTGTTGGAAAAATTAACCGATTTTGGTTTAACCTTTTCTAAAACTGAAGATAATCTTTACTTTCAGAAAGAAAATAGAAGAGGTTTCTCTAATATCAGTCATATTCCTTTTTAAAATTTCAGGTGAGTCTGTATCAAAAAGCGCAGAGCGAAAAATATTTTCGTTGCTGCGCTTTTTCAAATTCAAAATAATATTATTTAACCAAAGATTCTTTATTGCCTTTTACAGATTTTTCGATAACGCTCAAATCTGCTGATAGTTTGTTTTGACCAACTACAATAGTGACTATAAATAAAATTCCGCAAATAATCAAAATGGTGGTACCTACTTCCGTTTTTATCCTCATTTTTTTTACTGATTAGTTCTTACAGTGATACCTAGTTCTTTTTCCAAGGATTTAATCATTTCTAGTATTTTTGTATCTACTTCTTTAGCTGTAAGAGTTTTTTTAGGGTGTGAAAATTTTATATGGAAAGCCATTGATCGTTCACTTGTCTCTGGATTTGTGTATAAATCAAACAAATCTATATCTGAAACCAAGCTTTTACCAGCAGAATAAAGTAACCTTTCTACATCAGCTACACGAGTTTGCTCACCTACAATCATAGATAAATCTCTTTCTGTTTCTGGGAATTTCGGAAGAGAAACATATTTAGTATAAGTAGATGATTTTTCTAGAAGCATCCTTATATCTAACTCCATAATAGCTACTCGCATCTTTTTTAATCCAAAGTGTTTATATGTTTTTTTAGAAATTTCTCCAAGATTACCAAGAATATCCCCATTACTAGCTTTTATCATTGCCTTTCTAGAAGGGTGCTGAGAAATAGTAGATTTGATATTTTCATCAAAAGATGTGTCTATATACCAATCCTCAACTCCAATTTCACGAAGCATCTCATCAAGGAATCCTTTCAAGATAAAAAATTGATCTCCTTTTTGGTTTTTACTAGCAACAGCTAGAGAGAATATTAATTTCTCCTGAGGTAAAGAGTTTTTACTAGGTGTATACACTTTTCCTATGTCAAAAATATTAATTTCATCAAAATAGCTAGAGCTTTTTTTGATAGATTTTAAAAGTCCTACACCTAAAGTTTCGCGAATAATTTCCTGATCACTACTCATAGGGTTCATAATAGTGATATGATTTTTACCATCTAATCCTAAAGCCTCAGCATCATTTATTGAATAAAATGAATATCCTCGAACTTCATCAAAACCACTTCCGATTGCCATATTCTTAAGAGACCTTTCCAAATAACGTTCTTCGTTTTTTTGAGGAACAATAATTTGTTCGCTAAGAGGTATGGGTGTTATTTTTTCATATCCATAAATCCTTCCGATTTCTTCTATTAAATCTTCTTGAGTTTGTAGATCAATTCTTCGTGTTGGTATGTTGCATATGATTAATTCATTTTTTTTATGAGTTTCGATTCCCAAGCTTTTTAATATATCTAAAACACTTTTTTCTGCAATGTCGATTCCCAAAAGAGAACTTACCTTTTTAGTTTCTAGATTTATTTTCCAAAGTAAAACGGGTTTTTCATAGGTATCATTTATATTTGATACTTTACCACCAGCTATATCTAATATGAGTTGCACTGCCTTAACTATGGCATGCTCAGCTATATTGGGATCAATTTCTCTTTCAAATCTATACCCTGCGTCTGTATGAAGGTTTAGTCTCCTCTGAGTAAGTCTCACGGAAACATCATCAAAAGAAGCGGATTCTAAAATAATACTTGTAGTTTCATTATTAATCGCACTATCTTTTCCGCCCATTATTCCGGCAAGAGCGATGGGTTTTTCTCCGTCAGTAATTACTATATCTTCTTCATTTAATTCAATCTTTGTGTCATCTAGCAGTACCAACTCTTCTTTTATGCGTCCTTGACGCACTAATATTTTTTCAGCAGCCTTGGCTTCAAAAGCATGTAATGGCTGTCCTGTTTCAAGCATCACATAATTAGTAGCATCTACAATATTATTTATAGGTTTTATTCCAGAAGCTAACAATCTTGATTTTACAAAAGTTGGCGATTCTGATATTTTTATGTTTTCTATTTTTATTCCTATATAGCGCTTGCATTTTTTTGTCTCTACCGAAATATCCAATTTGGAGTCTTCTTCCTTCTTGATATCACCTAATTGTAGATTATTAGCTGTAAATTGCAAATCAGAAATTATACATATCTCGCGTGCCACGCCCTCATAACTTAGTGCATCATGAGCACGGTTAGGTAAGATATCGATATCGAGGACGGTATCATTTAAGGAAAGATACTTGGCGAAATCTTCCCCAATAGTCGCCTCATTATCGAGAATCATAATCCCTTCATGGTCATCACCTAATCCTAGCTCATCTTCTGCACAAAGCATTCCGTTAGACTCGATTCCTCGAATTTCAGTTTTTTTTATCTCAAAATCTTCTCCCAAGATAGCTCCTACTAATGCTACTGGAACCTTTTGGCCAGCTCTAATATTTGGAGCCCCACAAACTATTTCGAGATCTTTTTCGCCCACGTTAACTTTGACAATATTGAGGTTGTCTGCGTCTGGGTGTTTATCAACTTTTAAAATTTCACCAACTACAACCTTATCTAGATTATTTCCAATTTTTTTAACTCCTTCCACTTCAAAACTTTTAAGAGTTAGTTTCTCTGCTATTTTCTCAGGTGATAATTTTGTATTGCTCAAATCCTTGAGCCAATTGTAGCTAAATTTCATATTTTTTTGACTAGTATTTTAAGAATGTGTCTTTAATATACGCTAGTATCAATATCCATACTTTCCAAGGATGTATCGGAATTTTTTCCTCTTGAAATGCCTTTATCGGGATAATTTTTTACTTTTTGATCATTTATGGAAACAACTTGACCGTTTATCATTTTATAATCTGAATTACTATCTAATTCAATTCCATTTTTTTGAGCCACCTCTTCAACTTTCTTCCAACTGTTTGCTCTATCCAGAAAAGTATTTCTGTGCTTGATTATAGATCTAGACCATCTTTTATCTGCCTCTTCTTGGCTTAAGTTGTATTTTTCCCTAAATTGATCAAAAGAATTTTTTCCATATCTTGCTTCAAATTCTTGAAATACTCTTGAATTACTAAATCCTTTTTTAATAAATTCTTCTTTGAGGTTTTGAAACTCTACGTTATTGAAATCTTTTCTTTCTTTACCATCCTCCATATTACATCCAAGTGTGGTCATTGCAAATCCTGCAAGTGCTGTCCTTCCCATTCCTTTTAAAAAATCGCGTCTATTTATCTGTTTTTCACTTTCGTTTTCAGCATCACTCCCTTCTTTTGGTAAAGGCATTTTTTCCATAGTATTTTATTCTAATATTTTTTTAAAAAATTAAAACTGCCTTGTAAACCTCACATCTCCACTATGAAACAATCTCACTTCATCTATTTTATATTTCATCATTGCAAGTCTTTCAAGTCCAAATCCCCATGCAAATCCTTGATACTTCCCCCTCTCATATCCTGCTGCTTCAAAAACATTTTGATGAACCATTCCAGCCCCGCCAATTTCCAACCAGCCAGTTCTTTGGCAAACACTGCATCCGTCTCCTTGGCAATTAGTACAACTTATATCAAATTCAAATCCGGGTTCCACAAAAGGAAAATAGCTCGGTCTAACACGTACTTTAATTTTTTCTCCAAAAAATTGGGAAAAAAAAGTCTGTGCTACGTTTAAGAAATTTGCCACGCTCACTTTTTCTCCAACTACTAATGCTTCAAATTGATGAAATGTATGATCATGGCTAGCGTCAGTTGCCTCCGAACGAAAAACTCTCCCTGGTACAATTATTCGCAGTGGTGGCTTATGTGTTTCCATATAACGAACTTGGGTATTGGATGTTTGAGTACGAAGAACTATACCAGATCCTTTTTCTCGTCCTTCTTCCTTACTAATCCAAAAAGTGTCTTGCATATCTCTAGCAGGATGATGATCAGGCATGTTGATAGCATCGAAGTTATAAGACTCACTATCGACATCCGGACCATCCGCGATCTCAAATCCCATGGAAGTAAAGATATCTTCAATATCTCTTTGCACTATACTCAATGGATGAAGGTGTCCTCTTTTATTTTTCTTGCCTGGTGCAGTAACGTCAATCCATTCTTTCTTAGCGTCTTCACTGCTTTCTAAGTCATGATTCTTGTTTTCAATCGCACTTTGAATTTCTTGCTTAGCTTTATTAGCTAGAGGTCCAACTTCTCTTTTCTCTTCGGAAGATAAGTCCTTTAACTCTTTTAAAATTTGGTTAAATTCACTTTTTTTGCCTAGATATTTTATACGTAAAAGCTCCAGTTTTTCTGGAGAACTAATTGCTTCAATTTCTCTTGAAGCATTTTCTTTTATTTTATTTATTTTTTCAATCATTGAAAATTTATTTAAGTCAATACAAATCCATTATATCACTAGCTTTTTAAAAAGTGAAGTCTTTTTTCAATACGCCAAGCGGGTGGCGTATTGAAAACTTGTTTATTTTAGGCGATATTTAACATTATGACCACTAGCGCCAATCTGTTCAACTTTACCTTCATCTTCAAGCTCGTCCAAATATCGCACAACAGTGCGACTGGGTACACCGAGAGTCTCGCGAATATCAGAATTTCCAAGTTCCCCTTTCTCACGCAAAAGCACCTTGATCTGCTCCTTTAGAGTTTCTTTCACTGAAGTCGCTTCCATAGTAGTTTTGCAGATACCAGCCTCTTCTGTCAAATTACTTTCCGCGGATTTACTCTCAATCTTTTTTGTCCACATATAAAAAATCAAAATTGCAACAATCGCAACAAGAAAAATAATTGTGATAAGTAAAATTGTAGTAGTCATGATACAGGTATTTTAATAGAATATATCTTTCAACAAAAGCGCTTTAAAAGGTGTCTGCCTTTTTTCACCATCCTGCCACGGCCGTGAGGAGATGGTGAATTGGAGATTTCATAGTTTACCGCTAAATGCGTATGTAGAATAGATTGGCGAAGGGATTTGAAGCCCTGGACGGTTTCTCTTTGAAATGCTTCTATGATTTTGACTACCTATTTCCTTTCGCTCGATTGTGAGTCTTGCATAACATTTGGCAATTTTTCGCGTCTGTTTTGCCACCTTTGCTCCACGCCGCAACATGATCAGCGTCCATTTCTTTTAGGCTCCATACTTTTTCCTTATTAGCATCATGTCCTATAGCACAAAAAGGACAATTTGATGCACCTTTCTCTTTGGCGATTTCTGATTGTTTAGAGTAAACTGATTTTTTAGTGGCTTCGTCAAAAACTCGAACATCAAGCAATTTTGTATCCTTTGAATCTCCAAGAATGTATTCAAAAATACCTTTGCGGTTTTTGACATACGGATCGCCATAAAGCTTGTGCACTTCTTCTGAAACTTTCTTGGAATCATATGATTTTTTATGGTACTCCTCATACAATCGCCCCCATTCGAGACCGCACACTTCTTTTTCGACATCTATAAACACACCAGAAATCCAATCAATCACACTATTAAAATATATTTTTAGTTCTGAAATATTTGTATCATTCCGATGAAGACTCATATACCCATCAATATTACCCCTACTCACCCAATCAAGTGCTCGCTCCAAAAAATCTTGGCGGTTAGCATTACCTTTTATATACGCGCCCCACTTTTGAATGTTAGAATTCTGACTATTGCTAAATTCTTCCTTGGCAAGCGTCACAAACTCCCCGGAATAAATAGCATTGAGTAATTCTTGGGGCTTGAGAGGAACGCCGGCAATATTAATTGTCCTAAACCATTCTTTTATCTCACTTTCAGCACCCTCACATTCATAAATAAGAAGCTTGGTTTCTAAAATTTTGTCTTGCTTGTCTTTTGCCATACCGCTAAAATTTTGTTCTGTGCCGTTTTCATCCTTAATGGCAAATTTTTCATTAACAAAGCGTCCGACACTAGTAATACGTTGCTGTCCATCCAACACTTCAAAATTATCGCTGCTAATTTTATTGAAATAAATCAAGCCAAGAGGATAGCCTTTAAGTATTGACCTAATTACAGCAACCTCTCTTCCCTCTTCGGCATAAATATAATTACGTTGATATTCCGGTTGGATAGTTAGTTTGCCTGACAAGCCAAACAACCCCTTGCCTTCGAGTTCGTTATAGACAAATCCGTCGCAAATATCTTTAACGGCAATATTGGTTTTTAAAATTGTTTTCATATTATTTCTTATTTTTTAATTTCTCAAATTCCTTGGCAACACTTGGACTATTCGCTGTAAGTCTTTTGATAGACAAATCAGTAGCTTTATTATTAGCTAATCGCAAATTATTATCAGTTTTTAGTAAATTATCCTTCACTTTATTTAAATGATCAATTGTTTTATCAATTTCTTCTATACTCTTAGAAAATTGTTTTGAGGCCAAAACGTAGTTTCTTGAAAATGCCTCTTTAAATTCATTCATGTTATTTTCGAAGTTTGATACATCAATATTTTGATTATTGAGCATATGGATTTCTTTTCGAAGTTGTTGTGATTTGATATTTGCTTGTCGTAAAAATCCAATAATCGTAATAAAGTGTTGTGGTCTAATTACGTACATAAGTTCATATTCATGTACTGTCACAATGTCATCATAATACTCATTGTCCTTTTCAAGCAAACTTACTAAAACGGCATATTCGCATTTTTTTTCTCGCCTATCTTTATCAAGTTCTTTGAAAAAATCTTTGTTTTTTTTCTTAGTAGCGGTTTCATCATCCTCATTTTTCATCTCAAACATAATCGACAAGATCTCATTACCATCTTCGTCCATTTCTCTGTAAATATAATCCCCCTTGGAACCAGATTTTGAAATAATATTATCTTTATCAAATTTTGCATTTGGAAATGCAATTGGTCGAATGCGATTGAATTCATTTTCACAATGCAATTCCAATGATTCCCCAATCATCTTGGTACTCATTTTTGTCCGCATTTCTTTGAGAGAGACAAGCGCAGTTTCAGTGGAGTTGATTTTTTCTTTGAGTTTTTCTTCGTTCAATTCCTTTTCGTGTTTGATGTTATTAAGTTCCGTGTCTTTTTCGCTTAATTTCTCTCGATATTCTTCTTCTATTTTTTGTTTTTCTTGAAGTGCTTCGAGTTTTGAATTTGATTCAGTTTTTTCTGCGATACTTTCCAGTTTTGAATTAAGTAAAACAATTTCTTTGTCTCTTTCAGATAACTCCTTTTCAGCTCGATCAGCATATTCTTTTTCTTTTAGTTCCAATTTCAAATTATTTTCCCGCTCAATTGCTTCTTTTTCTTTTTGCAATTCTGCATCAAAAGTATCCCGTTTTATGGAATTAACTACATTTGAAATCGTTGTTTTATCAATATCAGTTTCGTGAATAGATTTAAGATCGATTAAATCACCTTTCGAGCCATCCTCCAAAAGGACTAGGGTATTTTCATCCTGAATTGATACTTTAACTTTTTTCATAGTGGTTTTTATCTTCTAAAGAAATTATATGTTCAGGATATTTGTCGTTTATTGCTGTTAAAACTTTTTGTATGCTTTCGCTTATATTATCAGGATTTTTTGAGATAAAATCTGTTCTCGTTTGCATATGACTTCCTTCATTACTTAAACGGTAAACAATAAATGATTCGATATCTGGGGATAATTTATAATCATCACGTAAAAGAGTTTCTAAAATTATATCTATCCCAAAATTATTTGGGTACATAAAGGAAGTAAAATGTTCTAAAAACTTTCTCAAATGATTTAAGACAGTTACATTTTCTTCAACTTCAGGATTTTGAATAAATTCTTTTAGTTTTGAATAGATAAAAGTATAGTCGGATTGATGATTAACTAGAACATGATTGTTATCTAACTCTAATATTGTTGAATTGCCTTTCTTTTTTTCAATTAAAAAATGAAAATAGCCCTGATAACTACCTCTATTTCTAAAACATCTCCAAAAACTAAAATTGTGTGTTGTAATAAAAAGCTGTTTTGTATTTTTGAAATGATTTTTAATAAATCCAGCTACCAAATGTAAATTCGAATCATCTAAGCTTGATATTGGATCATCAATAAAAACAATCCAATCTTTCAAATCTTCTTTGAGTTCATTTTTCTTATCTTTGCCATCGCTAAAGCTCAACACAAAATAAACAAAACTTAATACATTTCTTTCGCCTTCACTTAGGTGCTTTACACGATGATTACCTCTCTTCAAAGTAAAATTATCTCCGCTTGGCTCAATCATTAAACCAAGAGAAGGCAACAGTTCATCAAGATATTGATTAAATTTATCTGCTCCGATGTGTAGCTCATGAATTTCTTTAGAAAGTGTTTTTATTTTTGTGCCTGTTGTAGCTATTTGATCTTTCAGCGCATTTATTGTTGTTTCAAGTTTCCCTAGCTTTTCTTTGTTAGTTTTTATTTTGACTTGCTTATCTATAAAATCTGCAGACTTTTCCATTTCCAAAATCTTGTAGATAACAACCTTATTTACAGATTCATCTTTTGCAGTTTCAAAGTTTTGATGCTTCTCTCTATGTTTTATTATTAAATCATTCAGGTTAAAAATATTTAAATCAAAATCTTCGTGTTCCACTTTAAGATCAGTATTGAAGGCATTTTTCTTTTTATTTTCTAAAATCGCAATAGTTTCGGAAAGATATTTATTATAGGCTTCTATTTTGTCGTTTATTATTTTCCTATGATTTTCTCCTTCTTCTCTAAAGTCTTCATACCAATCAAAATATTTTTCTATCTTTGATAACTTTGGTGTCTTTAGTGTATCAATTTTAATATCAATTTTTGAAATCAAGTTTTTATACTCATCAGAAAAGTGTGAATTTAATGCTTTTTTTCTTTCTTTTGCTAACGATGAGCCACAGAAAACACACTTATTTTTATCTTTGTGCAGTTCCAAGCCATCGCTTGCCCATTTTTCAAATTCTGCTGTAATTTCTGCTATTTTTACACTATCTAAAACAGATGATTCTAAAATATTGTTTATTTTCTCAACTTCATCTTCTGTGATTTGCTGTAATGAAAGTTGAATTTCAATATTTTGTTTATTTGTTGAATTGTAATTTTGGATTTCTTTTTCCAAGTCAATGCTTTGTGTTTCGTATGTTTTAAAATTTTGATTTTTGTCTTTAAAATCATTCAACTTTCTTTTGTCATAAGAGTTATCGAAACCCTTTAATTTATCCTTTATAAATTTGGCTATCTGACTTTTTTGATTTTCAATTTTTAAATTTAAGCTATCTATTTCACTTTGTAATTTTTCTTTATTCTCTCCCTGTAAATCCAATTGTCCCTGCAAGCTGTCATTTTTCTTTGTTAATTCAACAATTTCATTTTGTTTTTCTTGACTTTCTTCTCCAGCAATTAAAATTCCTGTTAAGTTGTCATAATTTATATTCTTACT
>Ga0136555_1000184_pt1 | contig 25048 bp, 21 predicted proteins | sample AntRauTorckE5432_FD_104927 | JGI IMG/M metagenome (GOLD analysis project Ga0136555, IMG submission 104927) | Saline lake microbial communities from Rauer Islands, Antarctica - Metagenome Torckler E5 #432 | ecosystem: Environmental > Aquatic > Non-marine Saline and Alkaline > Saline | place...
AAAAACATATCGAAGCCAGCAAACAAAAGTTGGAATATGTAGAACCTGAAACAGGGAATAAAATCGTGCCGCATGTTATCGAACCATCACTCGGAGTTGACCGTACAATTTTGGCAGTTTTGGATGCTGCTTATACAGAAGACGAATTGGATGGAGAAACTAGAGTTTATATGAAATTCTCTCCAAAAGTGGCACCAGTAAAAGTCGCAGTTTTCCCTCTATTAAAAAACAAGCCAGAATTAATTGAAAAAGCTCGCGCTGTTTATGATGCAATCAGAAAAGAAATTCCGGAAACAATGTTTGATGACAATGGAAATATTGGAAAGAGATATCGTCGCCAAGATGAAATTGGAACACCTTTCTGTGTGACAGTTGATTTTGAAACTCTGGAAGGGGATGACGATTCTGTAACATTGCGTTCTCGCGACACAGGTAAACAAGAAAGAATTAAAATTTCTGAACTAGTTTCTAAATTATCAGAAGCTTTAAAATAATTTTAAAAAACCAACATTAGTATTTAGTTTTTATTTACAACCACACCAAAGTAGGCACAGATTCTTCTTTGGTGTGGTTGACTTTACAGACCCCCAGAGTTAGTGTGAAATACAGAGGTTAATTTAACAGAAAGGTTTATTATGCAGAGTAGTTGGAATGATTCACCCGGAGATAATTATTTATTTAAAGTTGATTTTGATATCAGGCCTAATATCGCAATGGACTTCAAAGAAAGAGAAAGATTCGATAAAGAAATAAATAAATATACATGGTTGGTTAATGAAAATGGTGTTTTAGTTGGCGCTGCAGGAGTTGATCATAAACACATACCAGAAGTAAATTTTGTTTTCGATGCAGAAGACGAAACAACTGTCTGGAGTTTAAATCAAATAAGTCGTTTGTTTGATAAAAAATTTAAAAAATCTGAAGAACTAAGATGGCGGTGTAAAATTTATCAAGAATTTTGTACCAATGGAGATTATTGGAAGGACACAATCACTATTGTTGACGTATCTGGGAAAAGAAAATTTGCCCTTTTAGATATTGGATCAAGGATGAGTATTGTCAGAAGACAAGAAAGAGAATTAATCAGAGAGTTGGAGCAAGTAGAAAAAGAACTTCAAGAATAACTAGGATAAAACCTAGTTTTTTTATTTCCTGTACATACAGGAATCTTATTAAATTATTTAATCTAAATGCTTTATCATGCAAAACCACTGTAATCCCTTAAACTAAAAATATCTCTGAATAAATCAGAGAATGGTTGGAAAGCAACTTGTTTCTGGTGTCTCGTATCATTCTTCTCCTTTATACCTCGTACTTTACGCTATATGTTATATGCGGTACGCTATTTAAATGAAATACAACAAAAAAGTTTTATCTAATGGATTACGCATTATTACAGTACCAATGAAAGAGTCTGAAACTGCAATCGCTACTATTTTTGTTGAGATAGGTTCTGATTATGAAACAAAACAAAATAACGGAATCTCTCATTTTTTGGAACATATGTTTTTTAAAGGAACAAAAAACAGGACAGGAAAAGAAATAAATATTGAATTAGATTCTTTAGGTTCAGAAAATAATGCGTATACAAGTAGTGAAATAACTGCGTATCATGCAAAAGCAAGATATAAAAAAGTAAATAAAATAATAGATATTATTTCTGATATGTATCTGAACCCAACCTTTCCTGAAAAAGACATAGAGACAGAGAGAGGAGTTATTTTGGAGGAAGTAAATATGTATAAAGATTTACCACAAAGACAAGTTCTAGTTGCTTGGCAAGAAATGTTGCATCCAAAACAACCTCATGGAATGTCTACTATTGGAACAGAGATAAATATTAAAAAATTTAAAAGAAATGATTTGGTTGAATATTATGAAAAACATTATGTTCCAAATAAAACGATTATAGTTGTTGCGGGAAAAATTGATGAAAAGCAAATAATTAAAAAAATTAAAGAAAAATTTGGTTCATTAAAAAATTCTAAAATAATTAAAAAAGAAAAATATAATAATAATCAAAAAACTCCTCAAGTAAAAATAAACTATAAAAAATCAGACCAAACACATATTGTTATGGGCTTTAGAAGTTATGATTTATATAATGAAAAAAATTATGCCCTAAGACAAGCATCTACTATTTTAGGTGGAGGAATGAGCTCAAGACTTTTCCAAAAAATGAGAGAAGAATTAGGTATTTGTTACTATGTTCGTTCTGCGAACTATTGCCTAACAGATTATGGTTACTTTTTTGTTTCTATTGGGGTTGGAAATAGTAGAACAGAAGAAGCTGTAAAAGTTTTAGTAGAAGAATTCAAAAAAATCAGAGACGAAGGAGTTACAAAAGAAGAAATTTCTAGAGCAAAAGATATTATTCTTGGAAACATTGCAAATGGGCTTGAAACATCTGCGGATTGGGCAGAATATTATGGAGAACAAGAAACTCTTCATGAAAAAATTACTACCCCAAAGGAAGATGAAAAGAAAGTTCGTTCAGTAACAGAAAAAGATATTAAAAAAGTTCTAAATGAAGTTATTCAAAATAAAAATCTGAACTTGGCTATTGTTGGACCACACAAAAATTCTGCAAAATTTAAAAAGTTACTAAAGATTTAAACCCCTTAACTAACTATTATTAAAGTGGTATATTAACTTTAATGAAAAACCTAGAAAAACCTCTTCTCATCAGTATCACACCAGGAGCAGTTGTAAAAGCAATCCTAGTTATTTTGCTGTTCTGGTTCCTGTTTGTCATGAAGGATTTAGTTTTGGTGTTACTGACTTCTGTTGTAATCGCATCTTCTGTTGAACCTGCAACAAAATTCTTGATGAGATATAAATTACCTAGAGTAATTTCAGTTCTGCTTATTTACGTTATTGTAATTTTCACTTTATCTGCGATTACATTTCTTTTCTTGCCACCACTAATCAATGACACATCAGATATTCTAAGTAGCCTGCCGGGATATTTGGAAACTTTTAAAACAAACGCCGGACAATTAGGAGATTTACCCGCATTACAAAATTTATTAAATAATCTTTCTGAAAGTGTGAACGCCAGCCAAGTGGTTTCAACAATCGGAGGAGGGGTTTCAGGAGCAACAGTTGGATTCCTGACAACTGCCAGTACAATTTTTGGAGGGGTATTAAGTTTTCTTTTGATTATCGTTTTGTCATTTTATTTGGCCGTACAAGAAGATGGAGTTAGTAACTTTCTAAGAATTGTTACACCAGTTCAACATGAAAAATATGTTGTAGACCTTTGGAGACGTTCACAAAGAAAAATTGGACTTTGGATGCAGGGACAATTAATTCTAGGAGTCTTGATTGGAGTTTTGACTTATTTAGGACTTTCTATATTAGGAGTTGAAAATGCACTATTCTTGGCTCTAATTGCTGCTCTATTCGAACTTATTCCTCTTTTTGGACCAATACTCGCAGCAGTTCCTGCAATCGCATTTGCCCTTGTTCAAGGAGGACCAACATTGGGACTATTTGTTCTAGGACTTTATGTGATCATTCAACAATTTGAAAGCCAATTAATTCACCCTTTGGTTGTCACAAAGATTGTTGGAATTCCTGCGCTGATTGCCATTCTCGCTCTTATTATTGGTGCACAACTCGCAGGATTTTTAGGAATTTTAATTTCCGTTCCAGTTGCGGCTGCAATCATGGAATACATTACTGATGTTGAAAAAAGAAAAGTGGCTGAATTGAAAGAAATGGAAGCTTAATATTTTAATACTAAATTAATTTTATGAAACCTTTTTATATAACAACGACTTTGCCTTATGTGAATTCAGATCCTCACATTGGTTTTGCTATGGAAGTTATTCGCGCAGATGTAATTGCTCGTCATAAAAAAAATCTGGGACACGAAGTATTTTTTAATACAGGAACAGATGAACATGGAGTAAAGATTTATCAAAAGGCAGAAGAAGAGGGAATTACTCCAAAAGAATTAACAGACAGACACTCAAAAAGATTCCGAGAACTTGGAGAGTCTTTGGGGTTATCAGAAGATATTAATTTTATCCGTACGACAGATGAAAAACATATTTCCGCTGCAAAAGATTTTTGGAAAGTTTGTGATAATAACGGTTTTATTGAAAAGCGTGCATATAAAGGACTGTATTGTAATGGCTGTGAACTTTTCCTAAAAGAAAAAGATTTAGTAGATGGAAAATGCCAATTTCACCCAGATATAAAACCCGTTGAAATCGAAGAAGAGAATTACTTCTTTAAAGCCTCTGCTTTTAAAGATCAACTTTTGGATCACTATAAAAATAATCCAAATTTTGTAACTCCGGATTTTCGCCTAAACGAAATAACTAAATTAGTAGAAAGTGGTTTTGATGATTTCAGTATTTCACGTGTTGCGGAAAAAATGCCTTGGGGAATTCCAGTCCCAGGAGATGATTCACAAGTGATGTATGTTTGGTTTGATGCTTTGGTGAATTATATTTCTACACTTGGTTGGCCAAACGACATGGAGAATTTTAATAAATTTTGGACAGAAGGAGAAACAGTTCAATATGCTGGAAAAGATAATCTGCGCCAACAATCTGCAATGTGGCAATCGATGTTAATGGCTGCAGGACTTGCTCCAACCGGCAAAGTGATTATTAACGGATTTATTACAAGTGGAGGACAAAAAATATCTAAATCAACAGGAAACGTTATTGATCCGTTTTCAGTCGTGGATGAATATGGAACTGATGCTTTGCGATATTATGTTTTGCGCGAATTGAATCCTTATGAGGATGGAGATTTTACTATGGACGGATTTAAAGAAGCCTACAATGCAAACTTGGCGAACGGAATAGGGAACTTGGCGAACAGAATTATGAAAATGTCAGAAGACCATCTAGATTCTGCAGGAGAATTTTCAGAAGAGGTTGATACTGATTTTATAAAAGATTCCAGAAAAGAAATCGAAAACTTTAACCTTCAAAAAGCGATGGATCATATTTGGTCTGAAATTCAATCAATTGATAACGAGATTGCAGAAAAAGAACCTTTTAAATTAATTAAGACCGACAAAGATGCAGCCAAAGAAATTATTTCAGGTTTGAGAAATCGCCTAGGTAAAGTTTCAGTTGCGCTAAAACCTTTTCTTCCTGAAACTGCAGAAAAAATCAAACAAGCAATTTTGGAAAACAAAAAACCAGAGATTGCTCTATTTTTGAGGAAGGATTAATTAACTAGACAAATCTATAAATAAGAATAGTATTTGCTCTAGATGAAAAGCACACTAATATTAATATTGTTGGCTGCTTTCGCAATTAATGTGAATGCAGGTGTTGGGAAACCAGAGAGATCTAAGACGGTTAAAAATACTGTCGCGGTTACTCCAGAGAAAAAGGAGCCATTAAAGGTTGTACAGAGAAAGATTAAGGAATATGACGTCTCTCCAAAACCTGATCACTTGAATCCTTTTTCTGAAGTAGTTCTGTTGGCTGATTTAGGTCTCGAAGCAGATTACAGCCTGAATCCAAATCGGATTCCTTTCTATCTGAAAAAGAATGAGGAACGTTTTAAATTACAAGAAAGACTTCCTGAAGGAGCTAGAATTATTTACCAGAAATTTTGATTTCTGAAACTGATCATTTGCGTGGTCGGTTTTTTATTTCCTGCGATTACTCTCTTCGATAACGCGACAACGAAGCGAGTATCACTTCGCTAACACATAGTGTAGCGAGAGGGAACATTTTTGTGTTAAATAAATCTCACCCTTGTCATTCCAGAGTCATCGGGAATCTACATTCTGTTTAACTGAAATTAAACAAAACTTTAGTGTCCCCGAACTTGATTCAGGGTCTTGTGATATTAGTAGCTAAATAATGTATATTAGAAATTATAGATCTCCAATCAAGTTGGAGATGACAATAGAGGGTTTTGGAAATCAAGCTAATTTACTTGACGCTCACCGCTCACCGCTATACGCTAACAATATGAAAATAAACCATGTAGATATCCACGCGCACATAAATTTTTCTGATTTTGATGCAGATCGTGATCAACTGATTCAAAACGCCAAAGACAAAGAATTGGCGATAATCAATATTGGAACAGGAATTGAAACTTCAAAACAAGTTATTGAATTATCAAAAGAGCACGAAAACCTGTTTGCGATTGCAGGACTCCATCCGATTTATATAAAAAAAGATTCTGACACAGAAAAAATGATTTCAGAATTAGAAAGTTTGATTACAGAAAATCCAGCCACTAAAGACGGCTCGATAAGGAACCTTGTTGGAGTAGGGGAATGTGGGTTGGACTATTTTCATATTAAAGAAACAGAAGAATCAGAAATAAAAATAATTAAGGAAAAACAAGCTGAAATTTTTCGTGCTCAGATTGATTTGGCGATTAAACATGATTTTCCGATTATGATTCATTGTCGTTCCGCTTCGTCGAATCGAGGTGGGGATGCTTATTTAGATGTTTTAGAGATTTTAAGTGATTATGCAGGAAAAGTTAGAGGAAACATTCACTTTTTTGCAGGAGACAAAGAAATCGCCCAAAAATTCCTGGACCTTGGTTTTACAATCTCATTCACTGGAGTAATTACTTTTGCCGAACAATACAGAGAATTGGTTGAATTTGTGCCTTTGGACAAGATTCATGCCGAAACTGATTGTCCTTATGTTTCGCCAGCCCCACACAGAGGTAAGCGTAATGAACCTGCAAATTCTATAATTGTGGCTGAAAAAATTGCCGAAATTAAAGGATTGGATTTTGAGGAGGTAAAACAGCAATTAGTGGCTAATGCAAAGAGCTTATTTCAGTTGCCAATTTAATATCTCTGTGTTAATCTCTTATTCATGTCACAAGAAACTGAAAATACAGAAACAAAGCTTTACGAGCTTAGTTTTAACATCATCCCATCTCTAGTAGAAGGGGATTTAAAGGCGGAATTAGAAGCTATTAAAAAAGTTCTATCTGATAATGGAACAGAGATTTTTAAAGAAGGAGAAACTAAATTAATCGACCTAAAGTACACAATGGTAAAACATATTGCTGGATCAAATCAAAAATTTGGACAAGCTTATTTTGGATGGATTAAATTTAATGGAACAAGTGAAGCTGTAGAAGATATCAAGGTTAAGATTGAAGCTATGGAGAATGTTTTGCGCCACCTATTAATTAAAACTGTTGATGATGAAGAACACAGTACTTCAAAAATCTCATTAGAAGAAGGAGATGAAGGAATTGCAGAGGCTGGAGAAAAAGAAGCAGAAAAACCAGAAGTTAAAGAAGAGTCTAAAAAAGCTGAAGCGACTGAATCAAAAGACGAAGTTGATGAAGCAATTGAAGAAGCGGTTAAGTAACGGAAAGCGGTCAGCTTGAAGCGTAAAGAAAAACTCTCCAAATGGAGAGTTTTTTCATTCCCACCATTCTCAATTACATAGAGGCATTTCGCACCACAAGGGCACTTCTATTTTGATAAATCAAAATATGTCACAAAAAACGGCGGAGCCTAGTTTTTCGATAATAGAGACGTCGAGCCTAGTCGAGACGGACTCGCGTCTCTATGGAATTAGTGGATAAATAAGTTTCAATAAAGTTTTGTTGAATATATAAATATTAGTTGGTTTTTATAATTTTAGATCTCCAATCAAGTTGGAGATGACAAATATGAGATTAGCATGACGTATTTGGAATAAAAATGATGTAATTAATAGATTTTTTAAATTCTATGTCATAACCATTGTTCCTTGTGATTTTTCTTATTATAAACTCTAAATAAACTTTTCTTTTGACTATCTGATTAAATATATTAAGATTGTGTACATGTATATAAACAAAGCAATCGTAATAGGAAACCTAACAAGGGATCCAGAACAAAAAGCCTTACCATCAGGAATCGCAGTAACAACATTTAGTCTTGCAACAAACCGTGTTTATAAAGACAAAGACGGAAACAAGCAAGAACAAGTAGATTATCACAACATTGTAGTATTTGGTCGCCAAGCTGAAACATCGGCTCAATATTTAAAGAAAGGGCAATCAGCATTTGTTGAGGGGAGAATGCAAACACGTTCTTGGGAACAAGACGGAGTTAAAAAGTATAGAACAGAGGTTGTGGCAGATCGCGTGCAATTCGGACAAAAGTCTGGTAATATGCCTTCTACGCCAAATCAAGGTGATGCTGGGCAACCAAAAGCACCTGATACTGGTAATCAAATTGAATATCCTGCGGATGAAATCAACCCAGAAGATATTCCGTTTTAGTCCATAATTTAATTACTTAAAACTATGAATAAAAATTGTTATTTTAAGGAAAATAACATTGACCACATCGATTACAAAGATGTACACGTGTTAAAGAAGTTTATAAATCCAAATGGTCGTATCTTGTCTGCTAGAAGAACTGGAGTTTCTGCAAAAATGCAAAGACGCCTGTCTCAAGCAATCAAGAGATCAAGATTTATGGGACTTCTGCCTTATATCCAAAGATAAACAAAAAGCCGGCTATATGCCGGTTTTTTGTTTTATTGGCTAACTCTCTCTACATATTCACCAGTCTCTGTATTTACTCTAACAACATCGCCCTCGTTAATAAAAATTGGAGTGTTAATCACTACACCAGTTTCAAGGGTAATTTGTTTGTTTGCTCCAGAGGTAGTATTTCCTTTTACAGCAGGTGGTGCATCGGTTACTTTCAATTCAACTTTGATTGGCATTTTTACACCAATAATTTTCTTTGCCTCGCCAGATTTATCGGCGGGATCATCGAATAATAATGAATCTACCTCGGAATTTTCTTTCATATATTTAACAGAATCTCCTAGAACTTTCTCATCGATAGGGAATCGATTGCTAGCATCATCAATAGCACAGAACCAGTATTCAGTAATATGGTTTTGGCGGTCTGGTTTCTTGAATAAGAACTTAACTTTTCCGCGATCAATTTCTGCCATTTCAATTTTATCTGCTGAATGAAAAGTTTCGGCGCGCACAGAACCTGTGATTAGATTGCGCAGCTTGGTTTGATTAACAGGTTTTCTTTGTTGTTTACGAAAGACATGAGATGACAAAACTTCATACGGATCTCCATCCAAAACAATATATCTTCGTTCTTTTACTTCGTTGTATGACAACATGATTAAAAAATTCTAATCTAATTAAGTTTAAAAGTCTATTCTTGCTTATTTTATTATTAGTTGTATCTTTAAATATAGAAAGAAAGGAAAGTAAATTATGATTAAATTAAGTTTGGTCCAGTCTGTCTACTTATCTATACTCATTTTTCCGATGACAGTGATAATCATTCGGCAAATTGTTGCTGTTTGGATTGTAAGGCATGCTTGTAAAAAATACGGTTATAACACAAACATTCTTTCGAAGTTAAGTTTGGATAATCTTGAAGATAGAAATTTGTACTTCAGGTGCATTAAAATCTGCAAGTTAATCAAAAGACTTCCAAAACCAAATTCTAAGATGTAACTCGCCATTAATGGTGAGTTTTTTATTTGACTAAAATCTTCAAAAGAGTAGTCTAATGAATAGAAACTTAAACCAAGGAGAAAAAATGACAAGTACATGTGAAGCCACACCTATAACGATTGAAGAATTAGAAAATCTGATGTGTAACAATGATGGTAATGTTCCTTTTTGGGAAATGCATCCTGCTGTTCAGCACTGTATGAGAATGCATGCGAAACATTATCCTGACGAAATTGAAAAATTTTTTGATGAGGATCAAAAATGGATTAGTTTTACTAATATACTTTTTGAAAATAAACCAGAAATGATGTTTATGAACGCTTATCGTCTTAAAGAAGGCTGTTTTAAAAAATGGTTTATTGAACAAGCGACCAATCTTCATATTTGGAACCGTCTGAGAAATTCTTAATTCAAAAATCCCAGCATAATGCCGGGATTTTTTTATTTGCCTAAAACCTACAAGCTATTAGCTACTACGCCCTCATCTCTTTCTGAATCTTCTTCAAAATCTCACTCGTCATCTTTGTATTTTCTTTCAAGAATTTTCGAGTCGCATCGTATCCTCGACCCAGCTTTTCTTCTCCATAAGAATAACTTGATCCAGATTTAGTTAGGATTTCATATTTTTCTCCAAGAGCAATTATTTCTCCTTCTCTGGAAATTCCTTCGTTATACATCAAATCGAACTCTGTTAATTTGAATGGGGCAGCGACCTTATTTTTCACAACCTTAACTCGGACTCGTCCTCCCATAATTTCATCACCCTTTTTAATCTGAGCAATACGACGAATGTCCAAACGAACAGAAGTATAGAATTTTAATGCGCGTCCACCAGGAGTAGTTTCAGGATTACCAAACATCACACCAATTTGCATTCTGATTTGGTTAATGAAAATAACAACAGTTTTACTCTTTGCAACAATAGCAGTCAGTTTACGCAAAGCCTGTGACATCAAACGAGCTTGCTTTCCAACATGGTAAGCACCCATGTCTCCTTCGATCTCATCTTTTGGAGTAAGGGCAGCGACTGAATCAATTACGATAACATCCAAGTTTCCAGAACGAACCAAAGACTCTACAATCTCGAGAGCTTGTTCTCCTGTATCTGGTTGTGAAATCAACAAGTCATCAATTTTCACACCGATCTTTTTAGAATATTCAGGATCCATAGCATGTTCTGCATCAACGAATGCACAAATCCCTCCTTTCTTTTGAGCTTCGGCAATAACATGAAGGGCTAGGGTAGTTTTTCCACTGGATTCTGGTCCATAAATCTCAACAATTCTTCCTCTAGGCATCCCACCAATTCCAAGAGCATCATCTAACCCCAGAGACCCCGTTGGAATTGCGTCTATATCAACTTTTTTTGTATCACCAAGTTTCATGATTGATTCGTCACCGAATTTTGTCTTGATGTCGTTCAGTGTATCTTCCAATACTCCTGCTTTATTTTTCTCTCCTATTTCTTTTGGTTTTGTTGCTTTTTTTGGCATATTTTTTTGATTCAGTTTAATAAAATGATAATAACAATCTAGTTTAAATTTTATATAAATTAATTTTAAATTTCTTCTAGATCTTTTTCTTGTGTTGATGTTGCAGAACTTGTGGCAGGGGAGGTTAGTTCTTCTGTCGCCTCTATTTCATATTCAGCCTCCGTCCCACTATAAGTCAGCTCTAGCTGCTCTTTTTCTTCTCGCCCGAACCTGTCTTCGGCAGTAATCCAAATTATATTATAGCCAGAGGAAAGTAACAAAGATTCATCAAAAAATCCTTCTTCGTTTACTGATATTTGTCTCCCGTTAAGCCTTATAAACGCTATATTTGAAGCAGAACCTTTGATTTGAATCAATTGCTCGTCTATGAAATTTTCTCCATTTGCAGGCGATTCTATGCTGATTTGAGGTCCTGCGATAAAAATCCTGGAATTAAAAACCGCGTAAAAAACTAGACCTGAAACAGCAAGGACTATAATTAATATTTTTAATATTTTTGAAGTCTCGTATCTTGTCATAAATTAGTTATTAGAGAATAGTAGATAGAGAATATGTTTTTTGTTGTCCCATTCTCTTTTCTCTATACGCTATTCTCTGGTTTGTAAATTACTCTTCTTCTTCCTCATCTTCATCTTCATCTCCACCAACCAAAACTTCGCGCGGCTTTGAGCCTTCCGCTGGTCCGATAATTCCTTTATCTTCTAGGATATCCATAATTCTGGCTGCTCTGGAATAACCAATTCGCAATTTTCTTTGTAAATAAGACGTAGAACCTTTTCCTGCACTAATTACAATTGCTTTTGCTTCGTCATACAAATCGTCTTCTGGCTCGTCATCATCTGAACCAACTCCTTCCATTCCTTCAAAAATAGCATCGCGACCTGTTGTATCTGGCCCGTCCAAATTAATATCGTCTTCAGGCAGTTCGTCTTTGTAATTTTTATGTAAGTAATCTACAACTTTTTTAACTTCTTCTTCTGAAATAAAGGCAGATTGAACACGTCGAGGTTGTGACATTTCTCCACCTAGAAACAGCATATCTCCGCGACCTAACAGTTTTTCGGCTCCTGGCATATCCAAAATTGTTCGGGAATCAATTTGAGAAGCAACTTGCAACGCAACACGAGTCGGCACATTTGCTTTGATAAGCCCTGTAATAACATTTACAGAAGGGCGTTGAGTAGAAATAATCAAGTGAATTCCAACCGCACGTGACATTTGGGCCAAACGCACAATTCCAGCCTCCAATTCACGAGGATATGTTTGCATGATGTCGGCTAATTCATCAATAACAATAATAATAAATGGCATTGTTTCGGGCAGGTCTTCGGATTCCTTATCTTTTTTAATAGCAGGCTCTAATACGTTTTTATGATAAGACGTAATGTCGCGAACTCCGTGTGATTCCAAAACATCGTAACGACGGGACATTTCTTTGGCTGCCCATTTCAGTGAAAGAATAGTTTTCTTTGCATCAGTAATAACAGGAGTCAAAAGGTGAGGGATTTTGTTATACATTGTCAGTTCGACTCTTTTTGGATCGACCATAATGAATTTCAACATTTCAGGTGAATTTCTATATAGAAGGGAAGTAATAAGTGTATGAATCGCTACAGATTTTCCGGCTCCAGTAGCACCAGCAATTAACATGTGAGGAGCTTTTCCCAGATCAGCAAAAAATGATTTTCCAGAAACGTCCTTTCCAACCCCTAATAGAAGTGGTTTTGCAGAATCAGCAAATTCAGGAACTTTTAATAATGTCCCCAGTCCCACTGTAGTTTTTGATGTATTTGGAATTTCAATACCAACAAGAGATTTTCCAGGGATGGGTGCCTCGATACGAATAGTTTGCGCAGCCAGAGCAAGAGCAAGTTCTCTTTGCAAGGAAACAATTTTTGAAAGTTTAACTCCTTCAGCAGGTTTAATTGCATAACGGGTTACAGATGGTCCGATTGAAATTTCATCCATCTCCGCTTGGATTCCAAAGTTCGCCAAAGTTCTCTTGATCATGTTTGCGTTTGTTTTGATATCTCCAACTTCTGGTTTTCCAGAATCTTTTTGTAGAAGTGAAAGGGGAGGGTTTTTGTATTCTTCTAAATGAGAAGATTTTTTTGAAAAGAAAATCAGACCAGATTGTTTTTTAGGAGCTTCTTCAACTTCCTCATCCTCTACTTCATCTTCATCTGTTTCGTCCTCCTCATCTTCTTCGGGTAATTCAAATTCAACTTCTTCTTCCTCATCTTCTTCAGATTCCTTTTTTCTAAAAATTCCTCCGAACCAATTTTTCACATCTTCTAATTTAATAGATAGTTCAAAAATAACTAAGATTGAAATTATAAAAATTGCTGCGTGAACTATTGATGTCATCCATACATCGAACATTGCCAGTAGGGGAATGTTAATCCACTTCCCGATAATTCCTCCTTTGTCTACAAGAATATCTAGAACACCTAATCCTGTTATTAGCATAAAGAATCCTGCAATGAATTTTGGCCAAGCAACATTCTCACTAAGAGATTTGATAAAAGAAATTCCTAGGAAGATTAATATAATAGGAAGCAGATAATATCCAACACCGAATAATTTTTCTAAGAGGGTGTATGAAAAATCTCCAATAAATCCAGCTTTACCAAAAGCAGATAATATTAAAAATATTGAAATTAATATAAATATGATCGCGGTGATTCCCTCGACAGTTTCTTTCTTGATCGCGTTCCAGAACCCATCTTCGTTTGTTTTTTTTCTTGCCATTTCATACTATTATAGCAATGAAGTAGGGAAGGGACAAAGTGCAGAGAGTTACCAGCCACGAGCCACCTAGCAACGAGCTACTCAGTTTTACTTTGAAGTTTTTTAATAAGTCCGGATATCATTTTACTTATTTCTGTCAGTTCTATTTTAATTTCTTTAAACTCATTTTCGCTTATGTAACCTAATTTTTTGCAATAGATTATTTGAGTCTGTAATTCAAAAAGAGATCCTCTGGATACGTTTAAAAAGTATATGAAAGATTTTCTAGACATTCTCCCATGACCCTCTGCTATATTTGATGATATTGAAATCGCGGATCTTCTAGCTTGAGAAGTTAAGCCAAATATTTCTTCCCTGGGTAATTTTTTTGTAACCTCATAAATTTTAAAACCCAATTCTAGACTTTTATTAAAAACCTTTAATTCTCTAGTGAGCATAGTTATTTTTTAGCATATGTCTATAAAATCCATATAAACTAATAACTTCTTTGCTGAGTTGCTCGTAGCTATTTATAACATTGACTTTTATCCTGTCTGATATACTATTTAAGACAACAGAAGTCCTTTAAAGAGTAAAAGTCAGTATTTTCTTTAAAGGACTTTTTCTATTTATAAAAGGACAAACAAATATATATGTTAGATAAAAAGGACAACAATAAAATAGCTTTAAATAACAACCTAACAATATTTAAGGACAAAGATTTTGAATATATTTATAAAAAGACAGAACAGCTATCCACTGCAGTTTATATGGTGACAAATTTCTTTGATAAAGAAGAACCATTAAAATGGAATTTGAGAGAGGGATCAGTTTGTCTTTTAAACTCAGTAATGTCTTTAAGTAACGCGACTCTGCAAAATAGAGACGAAATCTCCAGAGAAATTAGTAAAGAACTATATAAAGTAATATCCTTATTTAATATAGCTTTTAGATCAGGTTTTATATCCAGCATGAACTATGAGATTATTAATTATGAATTAAATCATCTAGGACAAACCCTGTCTGAAAAAGACACCAATCAATTATCTGCAAACCAAAAACTGTTTGAAGATGACTTTTTTAAGGTAGAATATTCTAAAGGACAAGAAAAACAACATACACCTGTAAAGGACACTAAAGGACATGAATCTAAAAAAACTACTAATAGTAATACTAAATCAATCGAATCTAGTACTTCATTCAATAGGACAGAATCAAAAAATGATAGAGAACAAAAAATAATGAGTATAGTTAAAGAAAAAGGGAATATTAGTGTAAAAGACATATCAGACAGAATCAAAGATTTCAGTGAAAAAACTCTACAAAGGGAATTGTTGAAGATGGTGGCAAAAGGTGTCCTTAATAAAGAAGGGGAGAGAAGATGGAGCCGATATAGTTTGAAATAATTTTTTTGAGAGATATAGAGGGTAGGAACAACTCAGCAAGGAGAAAATTAGTTGCCCGTAGATAATCCTCCCAGACCCCTTGATTTTTAGCCTTATTTATGGTAAAAGTATGTGAGTTCAGTTGTTTTAATTAAGTGAAAATATTGGATTTAAAAGGGTTGTTAATACTTAATTTCATCCAGGATTTAATAGGTCATTAATAGTTTTTGGGACTTATCCACAAGGATTGTTTTACATAACTTTTAATGACCTCTATAATTAGAGCAACTCCGGAAATGGTTGAGGATGACTGAAAAGACAGATCGTTAACAATTAAATAAATAAATGTTAACTAAGTCGTATCCAGAAAATGGATACGCGAAACCAAAGGTAATACCTATGGTTTGTATTCTGCTATTACGGATGACAATTCCTTTACGATATGAAATTCAGATTTCCCAAATTACTTTAAAGCCAAACTCTCATAAAAACTTTTTAGTCGAAATTAAAAATATTTTTATGAAGTGGTGATTATTAAAAAGCATTTAAAAGATGCCCGCGCCACCACGCGGTATTACTGCACGGATGTTCAAAACTCGGAGACGAGATTAGTTGGCTGGACTAATCACTGTGGACATTATTATTAAACGTTTATTAATAAGTCCGAAACAATTCAAACTTTTTATTAATAAAGAGTTGTTTCATAACTTAGACTTAAAATTCAAAAAAAATTAATCATGAATAAAATTATTGCAAAAATTGCAGGTGTTGCATTGGCAGTTACCCTACTAGTAGGTGTAGCAGCTCCAACAGCTTCTGCTTTAACATCAGCCGAACTTACAGCAATCCTTATCGGAGCTGGAGTTGACGCTGGTACTGCAGCTACATTAGCCGCAGCTCTAGTAACAGATGACTCATCAAGCTCAGCTTCATGTACAACTTACACTAGAGATTTAACAATCGGATCAACAGGTTCTGACGTTGTGGCATTACAAGATATGCTAGTAATGAATGGAAACCTAGTTATTCCAGCTGGAGTATCTAAAGGTTACTTTGGAGGACTTACTCAATCAGCTTTGATTTCATACCAAAGCTCAATGGGAATTTCACCAGCTTCAGGATATTTTGGACCAATCACAAGAGGATCAATCTCATGTGATTCAAGTTCATCTTCATCATCAAGTTCATCAAGCTCAAGCTCATCATCTCTATCAGGTGGAGAAGCTTCACTTAATGACTATGATGTAAGATCAACATATTCAAACGAAGATCTTAACGAAGGAGAAACTCAAAAAGTTCTTCTTGCAGAGTTCGACGTTGAAGATGGTGACGCTGAAGTTCAAAGAGTTGACGTTAGATTTGAAGCTGTAGATGAGTCTCTAGAAGACGAACCTTGGAATCAAATCGACGAAGTTGCTCTATACATCAACGGTGAAAAAGTTGCCGATGTAAGTGTAGACGATGAAGACGATTGGTCAAAAGAAGATTCAAACTCAAACCTTTCAGTTAACATTTCAGGAAACGACGCATGGGAACTAAGATTCTCAGGTCTTTCAGAAGTTATTGCAGAGGATGATGAAGTTGAAGTAGTTGTAGAAATTACAGCTGCAGACAACATTGATGATTCAGACCTAACACAATCATGGGCAGTATTCATTCCTGAAAACGGAATTCGTGCTATCGATGGTGAAGGAATCGACCAATACACAGGTTCAAACACTGAATCAGTAGAATTCGATATCGAAGCTGCAGAAGACGGAGAACTTGATCTACAATCTAGTTCAGAAGATCCAGATGCTGCAACTGTAGTAGTTGACGAAGACGACGATTCTTCAGCAGTTGATGTGTTCGTATTCGAACTTGAAGCTGACGAAGCTGACATTCTTCTAAACCAACTTATTATTACAGCTTCAACATCAGATGATGATATTGAAGACGTAATTTCAGATATCGTTATTGAAATTAACGGTGATGAATTTGATTACGATACAGCTTCAACAACAGCTCAAACTGGATCATATACATTTGATCTAGAAGAGAATGATGATGAAGTATCTATCGAACAAGATGAAGACGTTACAGTTACAGTTAAGATTGAATTCAATCAACAACAAGGTAACTACGCTGACGGTTCAACTATCTACCTAACACTTGCTACAGCAGACGTTTCAGCTGAAGGTAAAGCAACAGGAGATAATTCAACAATCGGAGGAAGTGCCCAAACTTCAGAAACTCATACTCTAAGAGTAGCGGGAATCCAAGCTGAAGGAGTTGGTGAACCAGATTCAACATCAGATGAAAACGTTTCAGATGATGCTACAGATGATGAAGGAGTATTCACATTTGAAATTGATGTTACTGCATTTGAATCAGATGCATTCATCCCAGATTCAGTTGGAACAACTGCAGGAAACGGTATTATCTTCTCAATTACTGAGGGAACTACTGCATTCTCAGGTACATCAACAGGTAACATCATTGAGGTTGACTTAGATGATGAAACTAAAGTTAATGGACGTTACAACGTAGATGAAGGAGAAACAGGAACAATAACAGTTGAGATCAGATTAGATCCAGCAGTTGACGGTTCATTTGGAGTTGAATTGCAAACAATTGAATTCTCAACAGGAACAGCAACAGCTGCAACATCAACATATACATTCCCTGATGAATCAGAATTCGAAGCTAGCAGACTTTCAATCCAAAGCTAATCTTTTAAATTCTAAATTTATAATTTAGAAAATAAGTTAGAAAAAGATTGAATCTAGTCTAGTATTAGATTTCAAACAAAAGCCCTTGCGCGAAAGCGTAGGGGCTTTTGTGTTTTCCTGTTTTAATTGTAAAAATATTTATTTATACAGATTTTATTTCTTTGTGAATAATTATATTTATATGAAAAAGATTTTATTTTTAATTATTTTATTTTGGCCAAGTTTGTCTTCTGCACAGGTTTTGATTAGTGAAATAATGTACAACCCAGAAGGGACAGATTCTGGAAGGGAATGGGTGGAGTTTTATAATTCAGGCGACGCTGGTGTTGATATTTCAGAGTACAAATTCTTTGAAAATGGAACAGGACATAAACTCAAACTTATTTTAGGGGATACTATTTTAGACTCGGATAAATATGTGGTTATTGCTGATAATTCAGAAAAGTTTTTGATAGATTATCCTGATTTTGATGGAGATTTATTTGATTCTGCTTTCTCACTAAAAAATACTGGTGAAGAAATAGCTATTTTAAATGATTCAGGAACAGAAATAGATTCTTTTGAATATTCGGCAGATCTGGGTGCAAATGGGGATGGAAATTCATTACAATTAAATGATGGATTTTTTGTAGGTGCCGAACCAACGCCAGGAATTAAAAATACAGATAAGCCCTTAAAAGAAGAATCTAATCAGGACACAGAAACCTCCTCAGAGTCTTCAACGCACACAGGAAGCAGCGACATCTCAGATTTTGAACCAGACATTGATTTCCAGGTTTACGCCGGCAGAGACAGGTATATTTCTGTAAATAGTCCTGTTGAATTAGTCTCGGAAAATAATCTGGATATTAATAGAGGAATTAAATATTTGTGGACAATGGGGAATGGAGATACTGAAACTGGTTATAAGAATACCTATTCTTATAAAAATCCAGGAGTCTATAATGTTGTTCTAATGGCCAGATATAAAGGGCAACAATCTATTTCCAGATTGAAAATCCATGTGACAGAGCCTGATGTGGAAATATCAGTTATCAAAAGTGGAAAACATGTGGATATCATGTTTAAAAACAATCTGCCCAGTGAATTCAATCTAGGTAATTTTTTAATAGAAAGTGACCAATCTGAATTTGAAATACCAGAAAACACTATATTAGAAGCAGGTTCTGAAATAATTTTTGATTCGGATATTACCGAAATTCAAGGCAATAATATAAAGGTTTATTTTCCAAATAATGATTTATTATGGGAATCAGACTTGAATCAAGAAGGGTTGGATTTCCATGAGCTTATTGATCTGGAAAAATTGAATAAAATAAATAATCTTCTACAAGAAATAAGACAATAAAAATCCTAAATCTGCCACGGTTAAAATCCTTATATTTTTGATATAATAAATCTAAAGAGGGTACTTCAAACAATAATATGTTAACTAACAACGCTTTAAAATTTATTTTAGCTTTCATTTTAATATTGGTGGCAAGCTTATTATTGTTTAATTTTTTCGCTTAATATGTCAATTCAAATTCTAGAAAAAATATTCGGTAGTTCTGCGAGAGTGAAAATCATGAGGCTTTTCCTATTCAATCCAGAAGAATCTTTTGACAAGACAGACATCACAAAAAAATCAAAAGTCTCAGCGTCGTCTATTCAAAAAGAACTTAATAATTTATTAGGTATGGGCTTTATTAAAAAGAAAAGCTTTTTCAAAGAGGTAAAATTGAAATCAGGAATCAAAAATAAAAGAGTTCAAGGGTATACTATTGATTCAAATTTTCTATATATAAATCAAATAAAATCTCTTCTGGCGGGAACTGAACCACTACAACACGGAGATGTTGTTAAAAAATTAAATAGATCTGGAAAAGTGAAACTCGTTGTTTTGTCGGGCTTATTTTTACAAGAAGAAAATTCCAGATTGGATTTATTGTTGGTTGTTGATGAAGTAAAAGATCGCGTCCTTAAAAATGCAATTAACATTTTAGAATCAGAAGTAGGGAAAGAACTCAGTTATGCAGTATTCTCAAGTCACGATTTTAAATACAGATTAGGTGTGCACGACAGGGTGGTCAGAGACGTTTTTGAATATCCTCATCAGGTGGTGATAGATCGTCTAGGGCTATAGTTTTAGGTGTTATAATTAGTGTAACGACAAATTCGTCGTAAGTTTTCGAAAACTTGGCAAAAGGAAGTTTATTCCTTTTATCGTTTTATTAATATAACTAACAGTATAAAATTATGAATAGTTTTGATGTATGGGCAAGTATACTACAAGGATCTTTTGAGAACGTCCTAAGCGGTGTTCTTGGAGTATTGCCAAATATTATTATCGCAGTAATTATCGTTATCTTGGGATGGATAATTGGAGCAGCTTTATCAAAAGTTATTTCTCAAATAGTGAAAGCTTTGAAAGTTGACTCAGCTCTTTCTTCAGCAGGCGTTGAAGAACTAGTAGAAAAATCAGGTTTCAAACTAAACTCAGGAGGATTTCTAGGAGAGCTTGTAAAATGGTTTACAATCGTAGTATTCCTTATTACAGCATTTGATATCTTGGGACTACAACAAGTAAATGACTTTTTACAAGGAGTAGTTGTTGGATACATTCCACAAGTTATTGCTTCAGTATTGATTCTATTAATTGCAGCAGTTCTAGGAGAAGCTTTGCGTAAAGTTGTAGTAGCCAGCGCAAAAGCAGGTGACCTACAATCAGCACCTTTCCTTGGATCAGTTACAAAATGGTCAATCTGGATTTTTGCAGCACTTGCAGCATTATTCCAATTGGGAATCGGAGCAATCTTTATTCAAACTCTATTCACAGGAGTTGTAGTTGCTCTAGCTCTTGCTTTCGGACTTTCATTCGGAATCGGAGGAAAAGAAGCAGCAGCAGAATTTCTAGGAAAACTTAGAAGAGAAATTTCAGAATAAAGACTTATTTTGAAGTAAAATTTTTCTGAAAAAACCGTCAAATTTTGACGGTTTTTTCTTTGTCCACATGAACTCCACAAAAGGCTTATTATAAGCTTGACTTTTTATTCAAATCGATTAGAATATCTGAACCTTATGAAAAGAAATTTAAATTTTAGTTGGCCAGTTTAAAACGCATTTTTCAAGCGCTTTAAGGACTGGCCGACTCTTCATGAGAGTCGGTTTTCTTTAGCCCACATTGCATCTAAAAAATTAGATATAAAATGGGATACGGAAATTCAGATAATTCAGATAGATTGTTCATCGACAATTCAAAGCCACTTAAACAGTTTTACGAGTCTTTCGTCGTTTAAGTGGTAATAAATACAATCAGGAAATTGTATTTTCACAAGTTCTTTTTGTGATGCATTTTTGCATTACATAAAGAAACAAGTTGAGAAAAACAATAACTCGTTCGTACAATTTAGTAGAGTTGTACAGAACAAAAAATAAGTGGTTTTTAGATTTCCTAATGGGAATCTAAGGGCGTATGGTGGATGCCTAGGTTAAAAGAGGCGATGAAGGACGTAGTATGACTGCGATAAGCTCCGAGTAGATGTCTAGCAATCTTATCCGGAGATCTCCGAATGGGGGAACCCATTACTTCATGTAATATCTTGTACTTGATACAAGATGCGTACCCAGGGAAGTGAAACATCTCAGTACCTGGAGGAAAAGAAAACAACGTCGCATTTGCGACGAATATTTCCCTAGTAGCGGCGAGCGAAAAGGAAAGAGCCCAAACCAGTCGTATTTATATGACTGGGGTTGTAGGACAGTAACGTCCCGCTTCGGCGGGAGAAGAGTAAAAAAATGATTTGTTAGTTGAATTTTCTGGAAAGAAAAACCTTAGAAGGTAATAGTCCTGTAAGTGAAAACATTTCATCTCTTTTGTAACTGCTCCTGAGTAGTTCAAGACACGAATAGCTTGAATGAATCTGCCAGAACTAACTGGTAAGGCTAAATACTCTTTTAAACCGATAGTGAACTAGTACCGTGAGGGAAAGGTGAAAAGTAGCCCGATTAGGGCGGTGAAATAGACCTGAAACCATATGTCTACAAACAATCGAAGAGGAGCTTGCTCCTCGACGGTGTGCCTATTGAAGAATGAGCCAACGAGTTAATACGTGATGCATAGCTAAGTCCGTAGGGACGCAGCTTTAGGGAAACCGAGTGTGAATAGCGCGTTAGTATTACGTATTAGACCCGAAGCCAAGCGATCTACCCATGAGCAGGGTGAATCTTGTCGAAAGACAAGAGGAGGCCCGAACCCGTTCGCCGTGCGACACGTTGGGATGACTTGTGGGTCGCAGTGAAAAGCTAATCGAGCTTGGTAATAGCTGGTTCTCTCCGAAATAGCTTTAGGGTTAGCGTTATGTGTTCCTCTAGGGGGTAGAGCACTGGAAGGTCTGGACAGGGAGAAATCTCGCTAGACCTATCAAACTCCGAATACCTAGAGTCAAAAGCATAGCAGTTAGACTACGGGCGCTAAGGTCCGTCGGTCAAAAGGAAAACAGTCCAGATCTCAAGCTAAGGTCCCTAAATTTATACTAAGTGCACTTAAGGTGGTGAAATTTCTTCGACAACGAGGAGGTTGGCTTAGAAGCAGCCATCCTTTAAAGATAGCGTAACAGCTCACTCTTTCAGAGATTTTGCGCCGCAGATTATCGGGGCTAAGTATAATACCGAAGCTGAGGGCTTGTGAATTTCATTGAGGAGGTTTAAAACTTCTCAAATATTTCCTGTAAACAAATCGTTCACTCGAAAAAAGAGGAACTAGCAACAATTGTTTTCTCGCACAGTTTTAAAATTATGGATATGCCAAAAGATCAACGGCATATCGGTGAATTTGATAATGAGCCAGAATAAAACAATGCGCGAAGTAAGCCTCTATTTGTTTACAGGAAAATTTTGTACATTTCTTGGAACTATCTCAATTAAAGAGAGATAAAACACAAAAACACGTCCCGCCCGTAAGGCTACAGGTTAGATCCTAAACGTTATAGATGTTTTACTGAGGTTCAAATCCTCTGTAGTTCCATAAAATTTTTCCGATTCAGGATGAAGGCCCAATTTGAAGACTATTGTCTTTAAAAATGTCGCTGGTTTAAACCAGCCATCCTAGGAAAATTAAACAAAGGTAATCATGCATATGATTACCTCTTCAATGAAATTCATGAGCGGTAGGAGAGTATTCGTATCTGCGCCGAAGCCAAAGGGGTGACCCATGGTGGAGCGGTACGAAGCAAGAATGTTGGCACAAGTAACCACAATGCGGGTGAGACCCCCGCACGCCGAAAGATCAAGGTTTCCTTTGCAATGACAATCAGCGAAGGGTTAGTCGGTCCTAAGGGGATGGAGAAATCCGCACTCGATGGACAGATGGTTAATATTCCATCACTTGATTAAGATGCGATTGGAGGGACGGAGAGTATTATGTTAAGCCCATTATTGGATTTGGGTCCATGCCAAGAGGCCGTTTTCTAGGAAAATCCGGAAAACACAAGGCTAGTTTGGAGTGGAAATTCCGCGGTTCGCCAAGGAAAATTTAGCAAAAAACTCTTCCCAGAAAAACTTCTAAGCATAATCTTAATCAAACCGTACCGCAAACCGACACAGGTGATCAGGTCGAGTAGACCAAGGCGAACGAGTTAGAGGTCCTCAAGGAACTCGGCAAAAAAGCGGCCGTAACTTCGGAATAAGGCCTGCCTACTCCAAGCAATTGGAGAGGCCGCAGCTAAAGAATCCCTGGCAACTGTTTACCAAAAACACAGCTCCCTGCGAACTCGTAAGAGGATGTATAGGGGGTGACACCTGACCAATGCCGGAAGGTTAAATATCGGCGGTGCCAAACATTTTGAGCGCAAGAATAATTTGTTCTTAAAATGTTTGGTGCTGACTGATATAAGCCCCGGTGAATGTCGGCCGTAACTATAACGGTCCTAAGGTTCAGGGTCTGAATAAAATCAGATCCTGAATGACTGGGACGGTTATATGTGGGCAAAGGTTCAGTTTTTAGTAAACAAACAAATTAAATCATTATACTATGCTACCTACGTTTGTAGTAATACAACGTTTAGTCATATGCGGTTATCAAGAGACCAACGCCGCACATCCTATCTCTTTTAGATTTAGGATGAAGATAGAGTCCTTCTGTGTTAAAGGAATAGAAGAGCGAAATTCCTTGTCTGGTAAGTTCAGACGCGCACGAATGGTGTAATGACTGGGGAACTGTCTCGAGGACTTGCTCGGTGAAAATACAATGGCGGTGAAGATGCCGCCTACCTGCAGCTAGACGAAAAGACCCCGGGAGCTTTACTGCAACTTGGTATTGGGTGCACGTTTTTATTGCGTAGCATAGGTGGGAGACTTTGAAGCCTTTCTTTTGGGAGAGGTGGAGTCGTCAGTGAAATACCACTCTATAAGAATGTGTAGTCTAACCAGAACGGAAAAAACGTTTTGGAACAGTATCTGGTGGGCAGTTTTAGTGGGGCGCTATCCTCCTAAAGAGTAACGGAGGAGTATACAAAGGTTAGCTAGGCGCGAATGGAAACCGTGCCGATAGTGTAATGGCACAAGCTAGCTTGACTGCAAGACGTACATGTCGAGCAGGTGCGAAAGCAGATCATAGTGAACCGACGGTACGCGTTAGATGCGGCCGGAGATTAACGGATAAAAGTTACCCCGGGGATAACAGGCTGGTACTACCTAAGAGTTCATATCGACGGTAGTGTTCGGCACCTCGATGTCGGCTCAACTTATCCTGGGGCTGGAGAAGGTCCCAAGGGTATGGCTGTTCGCCATTTAAAAAGTTACGCGAGCTGGGTTCAGACCGTTTAGGAGCGAATTTATTTTTGCTTTTAAACCGTCTGAGTCCACTCTGAAATACGAAATACAAAATCGAGTCTGTTCGTCTTTAAAGATATACCAACCATAATTACGGCGGTCATATATAGAAATATATATGTACGTTTTCAACTAATATCGGTGAAACCCTTTCCTAATCCGAGAGGGGGCAATACCGAGGGAAACAAATAATGCATGTCATTCATTTGTGCCCGTAGAGACTAAACGTTGAAGTTCTTAGTTTAGAAATAAACAGAATAAGTTATAGTCCAATCCACTTGGCAACAAGTGAAAAGATGCGTGAGACAGGTTGGTCTCCTATCTGCTGCAGGCGTTGATTCTTGAGGGGAGTTGCTTCTAGTACGAGAGGACCGAAGTGAATTTACCTCTGGTGTGCCGGCTGTTGTGCCAACAGCATTGCCGGGTAGCTATGTAGAGTCGGGATAACCGCTGAAAGCATCTAAGC
>Ga0136555_1000186_pt1 | contig 24976 bp, 20 predicted proteins | sample AntRauTorckE5432_FD_104927 | JGI IMG/M metagenome (GOLD analysis project Ga0136555, IMG submission 104927) | Saline lake microbial communities from Rauer Islands, Antarctica - Metagenome Torckler E5 #432 | ecosystem: Environmental > Aquatic > Non-marine Saline and Alkaline > Saline | place...
CAGTCAACAACAGTAACATCCCCCCAGTCGCCATGCCCGACGGTAGCGTCAGCAACCCAATCCCGGTTCAGTTTGAGCAAGACCTCGGAATTGATGTTCTTGGAGATTCGTACAGTGGGCAGGACTCTGACCCGGACAACGGGCCAGATACCCCACTAGTTATCACCCAAGCCACATCCGGTTTCGGATCATCAGTTAGCGTAATTAATGGAGGTAGTGAAATTCACTACAACCCTCACGACCTCGACTACGGCGACACCGACGAAATCACCTATACTATTTCTGACGGTGCTGACACCGACACTGCCACCGCCTACATCAAGATTGTCGAAAAGACCGGAACCGTAACGGTCAATAACCCCAACATTCCTTTTTTGATTTACCGACCTCGCCTTGAAGGGCAAGCACTTTTGTATAGGTTTGCACTAGGAGGTGCTTCTCATCAGTATACGGTTGACATAACAAAAACTCCGAAAATTTTTGAGATACCACGAAGTCATGCACGGGTACTTAATTGGTCCGAAACTACAGCTGAGTTTGCAGATGGCGTAAACTGGATAACAAAATATGTTGACATAAATGTCACTGGTAAAAATTACAGTGCCGAGCTTGGGCGTACGTATACTATCAGCAGTGTCGGGAGCAACCAGCCACCGACAGCTGATTTTGTCTGGATTCCAGGGCCATTCTCCAGCTCATATTTTTGTAGCGAGGATGGGTATCAGGTAAGCTTCACGGATCTGTCCTCTGATCCAGATGGAGATATGCTTTCATATTTCTGGAGGTTTGATCAGAGCGTTATAACCTCAACTCTACGAAATCCGAGTTACAATTTTCCCGGATACGATCCAGTTAATGAAGTTAATGAAATCTGGGAAATAAGCCTGACTGTAAATGATGGGAACGGTGGTACTGACACGATTACTAAACAGGTTCCAAGCTGTCAGACAGTGGTTAAATGACAACAGGTTCCAAGCTGTCAGACAGCGGTTACTGGAGACTACTATTAATTATTCATCTCGTCTAAATCTAACCCAATCATGAAAACCACCCACACAAAACCAAGCTCTCGCATTACCGCCCTCATCAGCGGCATCTTCATGGTTGCCACGTTAGCTATTGTGCTCAGCTTTTCTGGTGTATTTAATATCTCAAGCCTTACTGCCGAGACAAGAGCACAAAGTACTGTCCAGCAGAATGAAGAGGCTGAATTTACCTTTAATGAAGCCGGGGCACCGCCACCGCCTTCGCGAAGCGTTTCAATTAATTCAAGCGACTCCGAGGTTGATACTGGTGAGACCTTCACCCTCTCCTGGGATTCTGAAAACATTTCAACGCTGGAGTCGTATGGTGATTGGGGACCTTCATCACTACCTACAAATACAGCCGCGAATACCTCACGTAGCGAATCTACCTCTGGAACATATACCTACGGAGTTGTGGCAGATGAGGCGACCAACCCAATAACTGATGAAGTTACAGTATCAGTCATTGCTCCACCACGCTTTAACTTTGATTTTGAGCCAATCATAAATGTTGATATTGACGGTCGGCCAGGTGCAACCTCTAGCATAAATCTAATTCTGGAGTCTGTGAATGGTTACAGTGGCACAATAGATGTCGCCATAACCGATGTTCTTGATGAAAATGACAACTCATATGGACCTAATTTTGAAGATGAAAATGGTGATAAACTGATTAATATTGTTCTGGATGAGAGCAGTGTTACATTACAGGGCGCATCTAACAATCAATTTGCAGCTGTACAGGCAAGTCTTTCCTCAGGTGATACAGCAACTATCCCGATCAGTCTTCAAACCATGAAGCCAATCAATGAAGACGCTGAGTTCAGGGTACAAATTCGAATGGATGACCTATCAAATACTGCTGACAATGATCCACAGTTTGGTGAGTTTACAATCAACGCCGACGGCTTCGCCCCACGCACCATCGAAGAGTTCTAGGCTCTTAAAGTTATTTTTTAAAGAAAAAACCCGCATTCTAATTAGAATGCGGGTTTTATTATGATTTATTTTAGATTTACAACTTCATCGGTGATTTCTACATCTCCGATTTTTTTTCTTTGTTGTTTTTTGGCTATTTCTTGAGACAGTAACTCTGGCTCATAAATGGCACTTATGACAAAGTAATCATCGCGTTGCTTTTGGAAGATTACAACATCATCATTGCCATCGGTCGGGTCTTCTTCGCGCAACTTTGTGGCATGAATTATCTTCATGCCGTAATAAGTCCCTTTAGAGAAGTAATCTCGAGATAAGGGTAGTATTACTTCAATCCACCCTTCTTTATCCTCATCCGCCACGATAGATGTTATGTTTACAACATCTTTATCATTCTCACTGGAACCTGTTCGGAACTCCAGTGCGAATTCTTCTCCAGACTGATCCTTGGATACCAGTTTTGTAAACCGAGCCTCAACAGATACGGCTACTTCAACTAATTCCCAAAGAGGGTTAATGAAAGAAATAAAGTTACTTTCACGCTTACCTTCTTTTCCGGAGACTGCGTAGTCACTATATGCATAGAACCCTTCAGTTGCTGTGAATCCACTCAATGATTCATAATCATCTTCTGGTTCGTACACGAAGCCATTGGTGCCAGGCTCGATGCTGGTCGATGCCCAGGTGTCTAGACAGCCGGGCTCCTCGGCATCAGCCTTTCCTGAAAAGTTATTATCAACCCCATCAGAACAAGCCGGAATGTGCGCTAGCTCCAGCACTACGTCACTATCGCTATCACCTGACAGGTCGATTGTGCCCTCGGCTACATTCAGGTAGTGATTATCGCTGTGTGCATGCCCTTCTTCAGGAACATAGACTGCTCGCATCGACGCCTCTATCGGATTCGGCCCGGCCGGGTAGGTGTAGGTGGTTGCTAAACCTTCTCGAATATATGGGTTAAATACGAAATCCGAAAAGTTATCATGGGCTTCTAGATTATCCACCCATACACTATCACCAATCAAAAGTCTGTAGTCAGTATGACTAATAGCTGTCGAAGTATTTCCGTATTCATCATCTAATTGATCGGTATACCCAACAATATCCGGGGTGATGGTGATAGACACCGTCTCACGTCGAAGCGCTAATGTAATCGAGTGATTATCACTCGGCACTATCTCTCGACACAACTGCTTGTAATAATCAGCAGACCCACAGACGGTGATTGCCATCTTTGAGTAGGGGACAGTGATTGATCCGCTCGGCCCTGGAATTGCCAGTGTATCGGCACTTGTGAACTCTGCATTACTGATTGATCCACCATCCTCACCAATGATTTGGTACGTAATCGTTATTGTCTCAGGATTCTCCTGATCCAAGCTAAACGTAACTGCGTCATCATTCGTGAACTCCACTGTTTTTGTCGTTGATTGATAATTACTAGCTTCAGCGCGAATATCAAGACGACTGTCTTTTTCACGCTCGACCGGGTTATCCAGTCGCTCATCTGTGTCGGCGTTGTAAAAGACAGCATCAGCGATGCTGTTTTCACTACCGTCGACAGCGGTCAGGGTCTTGCTTACCTTTTCCGCAGGATCCGGCCCTATCGGCGAATCTTCACAACCACTGAGAACTACCGCCATAAGCAGGACTCCAATTACGGCTATAAATAAAACCCAGCCGAGTCGGCTGCTTCCTTCGTCTCGTCTTCCAATTCGTTCCATAGTGTCTCCTTTTTCTGTTTTGGGATAAATTGTTAAAAAATGTCTGTTCTCATACTAACCACAAAAGTGCCAATTGTCAATCTAAACTACACAATCCCAGTATGTCAACCAAAGTCTGCAAGGATCTTAACCTTACAAGACTTGTCTGTAACAATCAGATTGTTACAGAAACTCATTAAGAGCCGTATTTTTGCTACAATGATCGTATATGAATTCGTCCCAGGCAAAGGATCGCATCACAAAACTCCGCACTATAATAGAGGAGCATCGCTACAAGTATCACGTCCAGGATCAGCCTGAGCTTGATGATGATGCCTATGACTCACTCAAGGCCGAGCTTGCCAGTCTTGAGGCTGAATATCCAGACCTAGACAGTCCGACCAGTCCGACACACAGAGTCGGTGGCGAACCACTTGAAGCCTTTCAGCGAGTTGAGCACACGGTCCGGCAGTACTCCTTTGATAATATTTTTGGCGCTTCGGAGCTCTTCGACTGGGACGAGAAGATCGCGCGCTTTGTATCCAAGACTGACATAGACACTGATGAAATAACCTACATCGCCGAACTAAAGATTGATGGACTCAAGGTCGTGTTGACCTATGAATCCGGACACCTAGTACAGGCTGCCACTCGTGGTGATGGGCAGGCAGGAGAGAATGTCACCAGTAACATTAAGACCATCTCTGCCATCCCGCTGCAGCTACCACATGACGTTGATGTCATTATTGGCGGTGAGGTTTGGCTTCCAAAACAAGAGTTTGCTCGTATCAACAATGATCGTCGCCAGGCTGGAGAGCCAGAATTTGCCAATCCGCGCAACGCTGCCGCCGGTTCCATTCGTCAGCTCGATCCGGCCGTTGCTGCCAGCCGTCATTTGGACTTTTTTGCTTATGATATTGAATCCATTGATACCCGTGATACTGATCTGGATGCACCGGATACGCAGCAGGCAGAACTACAGCTGCTTTCCACGCTTCACTTCCGTGTTAACCCAGACCATGTTCACTGCAATGGTATCGACTGTATACAGAAGTTTTATGACGAGTGGATCGAGAAGCGTACAGGCGTTGGCTACGGTGTGGATGGAGTTGTAATCAAGCTGAATGATAAAGGGCTCCAAGAGGAGCTTGGCTACACCGCCAGCGCACCTCGTTTTGCAGTTGCCTACAAGTTTCCGGCCGAGACGACCACAACCCAAATTCAGGACATCACACTGCAGGTTGGTCGGACTGGTGCCATCACACCTGTGGCGCACTTCAAGCCTGTGCTACTGGATGGATCCACAGTATCTCGCGCAACGCTTCACAATGAAGATGAGATAAATCGGCTAGATGTACGAGTGGGTGATACGGTGATTATTAAAAAAGCCGGTGATATCATCCCGCAGGTGGTCGAGGTGCTTACCGATCTTCGAGATGGTTCTGAGGATAAGTTTGTATTTCCACGTCAGTCAGATGCCTGCGGAGGTGATGGTACGATTGTTCGACCGGACGGCGAGGCAAAGCATCGCTGTAAAGAGGTCGGTGATCGCCAGCGACATGAGGTGTTTTATCATTTTGTATCCAAGGGGTGTTTTGATATTGATGGCATGGGGTCAAAGATAATTGACCAGCTTCTCGAGCATGATCTAGTCACAGAGTTTGCTGATATATTCAAGCTAAATAAGGAGGAGATTACGGAGCTACCACGTATGGCAGAGAAGTCAGCAGACAACCTCCTAGACGCCGTAGAGGCTTCTCGTGAGGTTACACTGCCTCGATTCCTGCATGGGCTTTCTATCGGCTTTGTTGGTTCTGAGACGGCGCGCCTGATAGCTCAGCACTTCGGCAGTATTACAGACATTCGCCAGGCCGACCGAGAGGATTTGATTGCCATTGATGGTGTTGGTGATACCGTTGCTGAATCGGTGCAGGACTTCTTTGCTGCCGAGGATAATCAGACGGTGGTTGATCATCTGCTTGATGAGGTTGAGATTACCCAGCCAAAATCATCCGATGTCTCTGACAATCTTTCAGGAAAAACCTTTGTCTTTACCGGTTCACTTGATGGCTTCTCGCGTACTGAGGCCAAGGAGGCAGTGCATGCCCGCGGTGGAAAGGTATCCTCATCAGTATCTACAAATACAGACTATGTGGTGGTGGGTAAAAGTCCTGGTAGTAAAAAGGATCAAGCTAAAGAGCTTGAGGTATCCATACTTTCTGAGTCAGATTTCAATAAAATGATCTCGTAATTGATTATAAAAAAATATTCTGTTAGTTTACTTATGATAGGGAGGTATAAAAAAGCCCGGCATACAAAATGTATGTCGGGCTGTAGAGTTAATTTTAATTTAGTACATTTAGTAGGTGTATCGGGTGATCTTCCCCTGTTTTTTTATTTGAGCTCAATTGTAAACGCAAGTTGTTCTTGCTGTCTACGATGCTTACATAAGCTATGGTTATGTTTTTTTCTTGAAAGACATACTGTTCCCAAGAAACTCCTGTATTGTCGTCATACCTTGTTTCTATCCTCGGAAGAGAAGGGTCGCTTTCGATTAGCCTAATCATGGCGTTCGCTCTCTGCTTCATCACGTCATTCTTTTCCTGAATGGTCTGGTGATACATGCGATGTTTTGGTGCTGAAACACATGATATTGCAATGATTGATACTGCAATAATTCCGATAGATATTAGTGTAACTTTTCTCATTAACTAGTTATATTTTATTGTTAAGGTTTGTACTCCGCTAAGGAGGTTAACTCAGTTATATTTTTCTGTCAAACGCTAAGGTTTTTTGCTTTATAACGATTCTTAAATAGATATAAAAAAGCCCCGACATACGATGTATGCGGGGCAATGTGTTGCGATTTTATTTTTAATTTTGATATATTGAGAATTGTGCTAGCTCAATATCTTTTCCTTTTCTCTTTACACCACTTAGGTGTTGTTTGTACTTAACTCTTGCATCTTCAAGAGCAATATCTATCATCACTACATTTTTGCCTTCCTGTGCAGTAATTTTCCAGGTTGAGGAAGGATGTTTGTAGAAAGTACTGTCAATCTCTGAAATTTCTGGGTCGTTTTCAATCTGCTGGATCAACTTATTCGCTGCTTTCAGCATAGACTCATTATTATCGTCGAGTATTTGGTGGATTACAGTAGACGGCGCTGTTGTGGTTGCATTAACCAGTATTATCGCCAAACCTGTTACAGATAGAAAAAGTATTACCGTTACAAATTTCTTCATATACGTGTGCATTGGTTTGTTAAAGATTGAGGTTCCAGTAGAGAAGACTACACGACCCATATTATTTGTCAAATACTGAATAATATTGCATTATATTTATAATTCTCATGCTATGATACAGCCGTAATATGCCTGATAAGACGTACAAAAAAAGCCTCTTTATATTCCGCCGTGATCTACGGCTTGAAGACAACACTGGTCTTTTGGAAGCCGCTGAAGCTTCCGAAACAGTCATACCTCTCTTTATATTTGACCCACGTCAGGCTGATGCGGATACCAATGATTACTTCTCGAAGCCGGCTTTCAGGTTTATGTGCGAAGCCCTTGTTCATCTTGACGGTCACTTACGCAAGCGTGACAGTCGTCTGCATGTTGGCTCGGCCAGGCCGGATGAGCTACTTGATACACTGCTGGCAGATACTGATGTTCAGGCCGTCTTCTTTAACATGGACTACACACCTTTTTCGATCGAGCGAGACAAGGAGATGAAAGCGGTCTGTGCATCACATGATGTAGAAGTGAAGGATTTTCACGATGTTGCCCTGACCGTTCCTGGAGAGGTGCTGACTAATGCTGGTGATCCGTATCGTGTATTTTCGCCTTTCGAGCGTAAGGCTCGTGAGAATGAGCCGGCGAAACCGCAACGCAATAATTTCGATACCTTTGGTCGTCTTGATCATCGCAAACTTGATGATGTATCGACCGTACGCAGCTACCAACCCGATGGCAATGAAGAGATTCTGCAGACCGGTAGTCGGGATGAAGCCACGGCAATACTCCGACGCATCGAGGACTTTCAGGATTACGAGGAGGAGCGTAATCAGCCATCCATGCAGGGAACAACCCGTCTTAGTGCCCATCTGAAGTTTGGAACCATATCACCACGCGAGCTGTACTGGGTTGTAGCCAAGCATCTTGGCGAATCCAGTGGTCTTATTACCGAGCTGTACTGGCGAGACTTTTATCTGCACATCAGCTGGCATTTCCCAGAGGTTTTCGGAGGTAATTTTAATACTGATTATGATGACATTCCTTGGGAGAATGACAAGGAGAAGTTTCAGGCCTGGCAAGAAGGGAGGACAGGCTTTCCAATTGTTGATGCCGGCATGCGCGAGTTAGAGGATTCTGGCTGGATGCACAACCGGGTTCGCATGATTGTCGCCAGCTTCCTGACTAAGGATCTTAATATCGACTGGCGCTGGGGCGAGAAGCATTTTGCCCAGCATCTAGTTGACTATGATCCGAGCTCCAACAATGGCGGCTGGCAGTGGGCGGCCTCGACCGGCGCAGATGCACAGCCGTATTTTCGTATCTTTAACCCATGGACACAGGGAGAGACGCATGATCCAGATGCTGTATACATTAAAAAGTGGGTACCGGAACTGGCTGACGTCTCTGCTGATCGTATTCATAAAATAGGGGATAAGGGTGTTCCTGATGATACAGATTATCCCGACGCAATCGTCGACCACAAGAAGATGTATCACGAAGCCATCGCTCGCTACAAGCAGGCAAAAAAATAACGCCCCCGCAGCCGAGGCTGAAAGGACGTTTGTTTTACTGTTGGCTAACTTTTTACAATTTCACGAAATATGTCGGTGCCAACAATTTCGCGATAGGATGTTGGGCAAGTCATTTTAATTCACCTCCGGAGGGAATTTAATTTGCGGTTAGCTGACGTTAAGTCCGAAATGTTGGTAGCCTACCGGTCGGAAGATAGCAGGATGATCACCTCCTTTTTCGGTTCATGAGATTTTTGTTGTCTACATGCTGCGATGCATGAGTTTGGGAATATATACAGCATATTTTTTCCTCCGTAGATTTTTAGGGGTTGAAAAGGGCGAACTGAATCCATAATATCATAAGAATTTTGTCTTTTTATAAATTTCTGTATAAAAAAATCCGACGCACATAATGCACGTCGGATTAGATTAGACTAAGGTGATCTGATTACCAGATGTACCCTTCTGAGCCCCAACCTCCATTCCATTGTTCCTCGATACGATTTACCGAAGATGAATCAGCTTCGGTTTCCGTACTGGATGCCTCTGCCGAAAATTCAGTCATTTCGATTGAGGTATCCTCCTGAACTGAAGGACTGGTGATTTCAGAACATCCGAAAAAGAGTAGTAGGACTGCTGCAAATGATAGTACTTTGATCATTATTTGTTCTTTTTTGTGTTTTGATTTGTCTTAAGGTACGTTACCAGCAACTACACTAACCTAACTATGGATACTGGTCAACAGCTAAAATATGGTTAATATACTGCATCTCACATGCTACAATAACCCCATATGAGTGACGACATAGATATAAAAAATATTGCTAAACTTGCCCGTGTTGACCTTGGTGATGCGGATGTTGAGGAGATAAAGGCAAATATGAATGAGGTTCTCTCGTACGTTAGCTCGGTGAAAAAAGTCGCCGGAGAGGCCGGAGAGCCTGAGGCAGGATCAGTGCGTAATGTCCTACGCGAGGATAAGGATCCACATGAGCCTGACGCGTATCGAGAAGCACTGCTTCGGGAGGCGCCATCAGTTGATGGGGATGGATATATTGTTGTACCGCCAATTTTATAATGGATATAGCAAACGCTACAATCAAGGAAATAACAACGGCATTAGCAGCCGGCGACACGACGGCCGTCGAGCTGGCAGAGTCCTGTATTGAAAATATTAAGAAAGATAAGACAGCAGCCTTTCTTGGTACCTATGATGATGTGATAGAGCAGGCCGAGGCGGCGGATACACGACGTGCCGATGGTTTCGAGTCGCCACTGCTTGGTGTGCCGTTGGCTGTCAAGGACAATATTCTAATTGATGGAAAGCCCGTCTCTGCTGGATCACGCATCCTTGAAGACTACGTTGCACCTTATAGTGCCACCGTTATCGAAAAGCTTCAGGCGGCCGGGGCTGTGCTGGTTGGGCGAACCAACATGGATGAGTTTGCCATGGGCTCATCAACAGAGCACTCTGCCTATCAGGTCACAAAAAATCCACATGATAATGATCGAGTGCCAGGTGGATCGTCCGGTGGTTCAGCCGCGGCTGTGGCTGGTGGTTTGGTGCCGGCTGCATTAGGAAGTGATACCGGTGGCTCTGTTCGTCAGCCTGCCAGCTTTTGTGGCGTGGTCGGACTTAAGCCAACGTATGGGGCGGTGTCTCGGTACGGACTGATCGCCATGGGGTCATCACTTGATCAGATCGGTCCGCTAACCAACTCTGTCGCGGATGCCGAGATAATCCATGAAGCTATCTCCGGAGATGACAAGCGGGACAGCACGACGTACCAGGCAGACACGTACACCGAGCCGACGAAGAAACCAAAGAAGATCGGTGTTCCACGAAAGCTGCTACAGCAGGACGGTATTGACCAGGCGGTTCTGGATAATTTTGATGAATCACTGAAGCGTCTTGAGGCTGCTGGTTATGAGATAGTTGATATTGAGTTGCCGGCACTGCAGGAAGCGCTCGCGATGTACTACATCATCATGCCGGCTGAAGTGTCTTCCAACCTGGCTCGGTACGATGGTGTTTCGTACGGTCTTCGTACCGATGATGATGACCTCTTCACCCAGTACGTGAACACCCGGCGTGATGGGTTTGGTCCCGAGGTGAAGCAGCGACTTCTGCTGGGTACTTATGTTTTATCTGCAGGCTACTACGACGCCTACTACCGCACGGCTGTTCGGGCTCGTCGGGTACTGGAAAAATCATTTGAGAGTGTCTTTGCAGAAGTTGATGCGATAGCAACACCAACAACACCAGCGCCAGCCTTCAAGATTGGTGATATGTCGGATGATCCGCTAGAGATGTACATGCAGGACGTATTTACTGTAGGGGCTAACATTGGTGGTGTGCCAGCAATATCGGTACCGTCCGGCACTGCTTCTGTGGATGGAAAGGATCTTCCACTCGGGCTACAGCTGATGGCAGCAAATAATCATGAGTCTACATTGTTTACAATCGGGAAGGAGTTTGAGTCGGCACAAGGATAAGTACATTACATATATATTATGGCTGAAGATGACAACGAAAAAAGAGCTAGGGCTGGAGCTGGTTCTGGCGGGGTCTTTACTAATGATCCGTTTTTAAATATTGCCGCGGCGATTATCATACTGCTTTTGGCGGTTAATTTGTTTCAACAGCTACCGACAATTTGGGCTGATATTTATGCTGCTATAGAAGGTCGTATTGGTTCGCTTGGAGGAATATATACTGGTGCATACATTCTGGCTGTTGGGTTTTCTGCAGCCTGCTTATCTGGTGCGATTTATGCTGGTATGCAAAAAAGTGCTGTCGTATCAGCCGAAAAAAAGGAGCTAAAGGCAATGACGCGTGCAGCTATTAGTGGCGAGGATACACATAATGACCGCTGGCAGCATATTCTTTCTTATGCTGCCTCAGAGGATCAGGAACTTTGGCGTCTGGCCATCATTGATGCGGATGTGATGATGGATGAAATGCTAAAGACGATGGGGTATTCCCAGGACAGCCTTGGTGAAAAGCTGCGTAGTGCCGAGGTGCCAGATTTTCGCACGCTGGATCAGGCCTGGGAAGCTCACAAGCTGCGTAACACCATAGCGCATGAAGGTACGTCGTACGATCTTACACGAAGTGAGGTTGATATAGCGATAAATAATTATCGGCAGGTATTCAATGAGTTTTCTTTTATATAGTAGGTTATCTACAGTATTTTATTCTCAGCTATATACTCTTGATGAATTGAGCTGGAAATAGACAGTTATCTACGCTAGTATAAACGAAGTCGCCCGGGTAGCTCAGGGGTAGAGCATTCCCATGGTAAGGGAAAGGCCGGGGGTTCAATTCCCCCCTCGGGCTCACGAGCTTTGCGAGAGACACGATAAGGCGTGAAATACTATGCCTTATCTTTTATTTTAGATAAATCAATTCATATAATTTCCATGAAAAAGAAAACAAAAATCATTGCAACAATTGGCCCATCATCAGAATCAGCTGAAATGCTTGATAAGCTCTACACTGCCGGTGTAGATATTATTCGTCTTAACTTCTCGCACGGAGACTACCGTGAGCATGAAGGGAAGATTGATCGATGGAATGAAATAATAAACAACTCAGGTACCTACGGTGCAATCATGGCGGATCTGGCCGGTCCCGAGATCCGTACCGGTGATATTTCTGAACCTATTACATTTTCTGTTGGTGATACTGTTGATCTTGTGTACGGCGAGAAGGTCGGTGACAAGGAAACACTTTACATAAATTACGACAAGCTCTCTACGGATGTTTCCAAAGACACAAAAATTCTCATAGATGACGGAAGTATAGTACTGAATGTGAATAAGATCGATGGCGATACGGTGAAGACAGTTGTAACCCAAGGTGGAAGTATTAAAAACGATGGTCGTGGAGTTAATGTTCCCGATGTGACGTTGTCATTACCTTCACTAACAGAAAAAGACTTAGCTGATCTTAAGTTTTCGCTGGAAAAGGGAGTTGATTTTGTTGCCATTTCGTTTGTGAAGACGGAGGAGGATATCCATGAATTACGTGAAAAAATTGCAGAATACGGTGGCGAAGACACAAAAATCGTTGCCAAGATTGAGACACAATCAGCCGTCAATAATATTGATGCCATCATCGAAGCGACTGACTGCATTATGGTTGCCCGCGGCGATCTTGCCGTAGAGGTAAGTCTTGAGAATGTTCCAGTAATTCAAAAGCAGATTATTAAAAAATGTAACACTGCCGGTGTGGCTGTCATTACCGCTACTCAGATGCTGGAATCAATGACTACCAGTTTTACACCAACCCGAGCAGAAGCGTCTGATGTTGCCAATGCAATTCTCGATGGATCCGACGCTATTATGCTTAGTGGCGAGACGGCGATGGGGGATTACCCTGTCGAGACGGTACAGGTAATGTCTCGTATTGCTGCAAAAATGGAGAATCAGCAAGAATCCATCAATCGCTCCGAGATAAACAAGCCGCAAACTACTGTAGTTAATGCAATTACTGCTAGTGTTGTCAGGGTAGCTGAAGACATTGATGTCCAAGCAATAGTCGCGTTAACTGACTCAGGCTTCACAGCCCGGATGATCAGTCGCTATCGTCCGCTTCAGGATGTATTTGCTTTCAGCAAGCATGAAAAAACATGTCGTCAGCTTTCTGTGAATTACGGCTGTATACCAAAATACTTAGCAGAGGCAAGCGATACATCCGATGCTATTCCAAAGGTAAGAGAGATACTTGTAAGTCAACCAGGATTCAAGGAGTGTGATAAAATTATGATTGTGGCTGGTGTAACTGCAAATAATGAAAGAATCAGTACTAATGCACTGCTAATTGTTGAGTTGTGATGAAAAATAAACTACAAGATTCTCCCACTTTCGTACATATCCATAAGGATGTGCTTTTACGGAATTACCAGCATTTCTTCGGTAGCGGTATGGATATTGCGCCGGTTATAAAGTCGAATGCATACGGCCATGATGCTTTTCAAGTAGCTCAACTTTTGACTCAGCAAACCGAAGCCCCGTTTTTAATCACGGCAACGTATCAGGAGGCGAGGATGCTACGTGATGAGGGTATAATCAAGCCAATATTAATAATTGGCTACGTGCAACCAGAGGTAATCGCAGAAAATCTTTATCCGGATTTCACCTTCACAGCTGTAGATTTATCACACCTGGAAGCAATCGAGGAGGTGCTTACCAAGACCCAGGTAATACATCTAAAGCTTGATACTGGTATGCACCGCTACGGAGTAATACCAGAAAAGATTGATGCTGCTATAAACGTACTGAAAAGCTCTCGTTATCTTTTGCTCACAGGTATTTTTTCACATTTATGCGACACATTTACAAATGAAGTGAATGATTTCACTAAAAGACAGGTATCTCAATTTAACTCAGCTGTTAGTAAGGTTACAAAACATTTTCCTTCCTGCAAGGTCACACATCTTGCCTCAACCTCTAGTCACTCGTTGCGAGGTCAAATCAATGCTAATACTCAGCGTGTCGGTATTGGTCTGTTTGGCTTAGCGAATTTTACCGATGAGTTTCAAACAGAACCGGTTCTTTCTCTAATGAGTACGATCGCTTCAATTAGAACTGTACTAAAGGGAGATTTTATTGGTTATAGCCGTACGTATTCCCCAGATCAAGATAAAGTAATAGCAACAATTCCAACCGGTTATTACGAAGGAATCGATCGGCGCCTTTCTAATTGTGGGGTAGTTCGAATTGGCGAAAATATTTGCCCTATTGTTGGGAAGGTTAGCATGAATGCCACAACTATTGATATCACTGACTGTAAACCACGTCCGGAAATAGGAGAAATTGTCGAAGTTATAAGTGCTGACCGTACAGCCCCTAATTCTGCACGTGCTATTACAGAAACCATCGATGCGGTGCATTATCGGATTACTACTCAGATTCCTGCTCGATTACCACGTATTATGGTCTAAAACATGACAAAAATACTAGTAAATGGTATAATATGCCAAAAGGTTGAAAATAGTGCCTTTTATAGGCTTTTTTTATGCCTGATACTGGTTTTAGATAACATATAAATTATGAAAAAGTCTGACTATATTGATAATTTTAAGGACAAGAAGATAACCATGATGGGCTTAGGCCTTCTTGGTCGTGGGGTTAATGTTGCCAAGTTTTTGGCCGAGTGTGGTGCTGAGCTTATAATTACTGATCTTAAAGACAAAGATGAGCTAGCTGAATCGCTCAAGAAGCTGAAGAAATACAAGAATATCAAGTACGTACTGGGTCGACACCGACTTGGGGAGTTCGAAGGCCGTGACATGATTATCAAGGCAGCCAGTGTACCGAAAGACTCAAAGTATCTGGACAGAGCACGCGAAGAGGACACTCCGGTCGAGATGGATGCATCCCTTTTTGCAAAACTTGCTCCGGCAGAGACAAAGATAGTTGGCATTACTGGTACTCGTGGAAAATCTACCGTTACGCATCTTGTGCATGACATCCTAAAGGCAGCTGGACGAACTGTTCACCTTGGTGGAAATGTAAAAGGACAGGCAACACTACCGCTTCTTAAAAAGGTTCAGCCGGATGATTTCGTGGTGCTTGAGCTGGACTCATGGCAGCTGCAGGGATTTGGTGAATCAAAGATCAGTCCTGACTACGCCATCTTTACAAACCTTATGGAGGATCATCAAGATTACTACAAAAACATGCGTGAGTACTTCAAGGACAAGGCAAACATATTTCTATATCAATCACAGGATGACTATCTGATTACCACTGCTAGCAGCTTCAAGGCAATTCAGAAGTACTACGGTGAACGGGCTCATAAGAAGATAAAGGGAACAATGGCCATGGCAAAGCCGAAGATTCTTCTGGATGATTACGAGATGCAGCTTGTTGGTGAGCATAACCAAGAAAATGTTGCAGCAGCAGTTCAGTTTGCTGATCTTTTACGGATTGATTCATCTGTGAGCAAGCGAGCGGTAGCCAATTTTAAGCCACTTGATGGTCGACTGCAGTATGTACGCAAGATTCTTGGTCGCTCAATTTACAACGACAACAACTCAACAACGCCGGATGCCACCATTGCTGCCATCAAAAGCATTCAGGATGATTTAGAGCAGGAAAGCAACATCACCTTGATTATGGGTGGAAGCGACAAGGGGCTTGATACTACCGAGCTGGAGCGGGTAATAAAGCGTCACGTTGCTAATGTTGTTCTGATTCCCGGAACTGGCACCGATCAAATTCGGTTCAAGCTGTATGATGACGAGGATCTAGAAATCGATGAGACTGATACAGTTCATGATGCACTGAAAATGGCATTGGAGGAGATGTCATCACCAGATGATGCGATCATCTTCTCACCAGGTTTCGCGTCTTTCGATCAGTTCTCCAATGAGTACGAGCGCGAAGAGGCCTTTCTGGAAGCGGTAGAAGACCTAAAGCGGTAAAAATTCTGATGCATTTAGAGAATATTAAAAAGGTTCATTGTGTTGGAATCGGCGGGATTGGTATCTCGGCGATTGCTCGACTGTTTGTAGATCGCGGTGCTACAGTTAGCGGTTCAGATATGAACGGCTCACCAGTCACCGAAGGTCTGCGGGATATCGGCGTAACGGTACACATCGGGCATGATACAGAGAATCTTCCAGAAGAAACTGATCTGGTGGTCCACACCATCGCGGTCCCGGCTGATAATCCAGAAATAATTGCTGCCAAAAAGGCTGGTATACAGGTACTGACCTATCCGGAAATGCTCGGTCTCTTGTCTAAGAATATGTACACTGTGGCGGTATCCGGAACGCACGGCAAGACAACTACAACCGCTATGCTGGCCGAGATCCTTATTGCATCTGGTAAAAACCCAACAGTTATTGTGGGTAGTCTGCTACACAAGCAGAAGAGCAACTTCATTGCTGGTGACGGTGACATCTTGATCGTAGAGGCCTGCGAGTATCGTCGAAGTTTTCTTAATCTACACCCGGATATTTTAGTAATTACCAATGTTGATGCTGACCACCTTGATTACTTCAAGGATATTTCTGATATACAGAACGCCTTCAGTGAACTGGCCGGGCAGGTAGCTGATGATGGGTTTGTTGTTTGCGATCCTGAGGCACCGAACCTGCTTTCAGTGATTGATGGTACCGGTGCATCGATTGTTGATTTTGCTGATATTTATATCGAGGCAGAGCTCGAGGTACCCGGTGAACATAACCGACAAAATGCTCGTGCTGCCATGGCGGCGGCAGAAAAACTAGATGTATTGCTGGACGAATCAATTCAATCGATACAGACCTTTTCCGGCACCTGGCGCCGAGCACAGAAGAAGGGCAAGCTTGAAAGTGGTGCATTGATCTATGATGACTACGGCCATCACCCGACAGAGGTTCGTTCCACACTAGCCGGATTCCATGATCGCTTTCCAGACAGAAAGCTGGTAGTGGCCTTCCAACCGCATCTGTATAGCCGAACAAGGGAATTTATGGATGAGTTTTCCGAAAGTTTCGATGATGCTGATCAGGTGATTCTACTGCCTATATACGCAGCCCGTGAACTTCCGGATCCGGAAGTGTCATCTGATCTACTGGCCAACAGGATGGCTGGCAGGGATGTGTCAGTACAGATGGCCGCAGATTTTGATGATGCTCGAAGAAAGATAATGGAGCTAGCTGATGAAAATACCTTGATCCTGACACAGGGTGCTGGTGATGTATACAAGATTGCTGATAATTTACTTAATACCTAATATGAAAGGAATACTTTACATTGTTGGTACACCAATCGGAAACCTCGGTGATATCTCCGACCGCGCCAAGGACACACTGGACGATGTTCACCTGATTGCGTGCGAGGACACGCGGGTAACTCGCAAGCTCCTGAGTCATTTTGATATTCATACCAAGACAGAAAGTTATCACGGTCACTCATCAGACAAAAAACGAGGGCAGATAATAGAAAGGCTCACAGATGGTGAGGATGTGGCCCTTGTATCTGATGCCGGTACTCCTGCGATCTCTGATCCCGGAATGCGACTGGTAGAGTCGGCTCATCTGGCTGGTATTCAGGTTGTTTCTGTACCTGGTCCATCAGCAGTTGCTGCCGCCGTATCAATATCAGGACTTCGTGGAAACGACTTTACCTTTTTTGGCTTTGTTCCGCGAAAGAAGGGGCGGGAGAGCTTCTTCGTAGAGATACTGGAGTCTCCACGAACAGCAGTATTTTATGAATCTCCACATCGTTTTGAGAAGAGCATGGATGCAATGGCTGATGTGCTGCCGGATGACAGGATTGTGGTCGTCTGTCGCGAGCTTACCAAGCAGTTTGAAACAGTTGTGCGTGGCTCGGCTGTTTTTGTGAAGGAATACTTTACTGAGCATTCGGATGAGATTCGTGGGGAATTCACCATCGTTGTATCCCAGACGCTATAAATAATACAGATAGCAATCCCGCTTTGACGGGACGTTGAAATGTGGATGTTAAATTAATATTTAAAAACTGCAGTGCTTGGTTATAAGAAAAATCGAACTAACATGCTTAACTTTTAAGTGTTTTAGTTCGATACATCGGAAGGGAGGGGCAGCGAGCGAATTGCTGAGCGAGTGTCGGAAGAAGGAAAACCAAGAAAGGGTTTCCCGCTCCAAGGTAATGATATACTAGGTCCATGAAGAGACTTTCAATACTAATGTGGGTAGCAGTCTTCACCGCCTTTGTACCGCTTTTAGCAATACCGACAATACTTACAAAAATAATTATTATTACAGCCTCAATTGTGATGGCAGGTATTGCATATTCGCTCGTTCATCGTGCCAAAATCTCCTCAGATGATAACGGTCGCAGTAAGAGGGCGTCACGACTTGCTCCAGCTAGCAATGACCCTACCCCAAAGCCAACCATCAAGACAAAACCGGCTAAACAAAAGTCGGTAGATAAGAAGCCGGACGATGAAGCAGAGCCAGAAGAGCTAACAGAAGAGGAGATAAAGAAGCAGTTTTTCAATATCTCATCGACTAAATCAAAAGAAGAGAAAGAAGAGAAGAAGAAAGATGTAAATAAAAAAGACGATACACCGGTAAATGTAACCGACCCAAACAGTGATCGCTTCATTGCGATGAATACCTACAAGAGTCGTGTAAACCGAATGCGTAAATAAAAAAACATCTTTCTGATAGAGAAAGATGAATGTGTGTTGTGTTATTGGTTGAAAAGTATAAAAAACTTTTCTGTAGACCCTAGCTCCGGGTCGGATTCCGCGCTTGGCGGAACTCATGTTTACCTGAATCCAGGAAATTGATTTCGTCTTTAGACAAAACTGCTTTCATGGCAGCAAACATGATTTGGTAAATTATTACTTCTCCGCGCGGGCCCTAGGTTGGTTACCTTATACCCGTACAGTACTTCTTGTGTTTAATGTGAACTTTAATTTTAAAAGAACAATTTTACAGAAATACTCCTTCATTAGAAGGCCGCTTTGCGACCAGATCTTGCTATCCCCGTTTGTCTATCAGCCATTCAACGGGATACTCAAACTATAGATCTGGATAAGTAGGTCTATGCCTACCTAAGTTTCCGTTACAGCTAAAAGCTGTAATAGTTTCCGGTCTTACAGCTGTGCTGTAAGAAAATATAAATTCTGTAATAATAAAGAATTTCTACCCTTATTATACGAATCCGGGGTAACTTAGCAAGCATTTTTTAGAGGAAAACGAACGCCGGAAGAGAAAGACCCTGTGTGTCTGCAAGGGTTTTTCTCTCCGAGTAAGTGATATACTGATACCAGCTATGAACCCGTCTAAAAAGAACCCTAACATCCCTCCAAAACCTGGCGATGTGACGTACTTTGCGGAATCCGATTATCGCAATCGGAATACAAAGTTCGGTATCCGTCGCGAAGACCGCACCCGTCATATGTACGTGATCGGGAAGACCGGTATGGGAAAGACAACACTCCTCGAGAACATGGCCGTTCAGGATATCCGCAATGGCAATGGAATGGCCTTTATTGATCCACACGGAGAGGTGGCCGACAACCTACTGGACTACATTCCAGAAAACCGTATCAAGGACGTGATGTACTTCGCACCGTTTGACCTTAATCATCCAATATCCTTCAACGTGATGGAGGATGTTGGGCCTGACAAACGCCACTTGGTGGCCGATGGTCTGCTTAGTGCCTTCAAAAAGATTTGGGTAGATATGTGGTCTGGTCGTATGGAGTACCTCCTCAACAATGCGCTTCTAGCACTGCTGGAGTATCCGGATGCCACCATCCTCGGGGTTAATCGAATGTTTGCAGATGAAGAGTACCGCAAGCGTGTTGTTGCTAATGTTACTGACGTTTCGGTAAAAGCCTTCTGGGAGAATGAGTTCGCTGGTTATGATCAGCAGTTTGCTGCCCAGGCTGCTTCGGCTATTCAGAACAAGGTTGGTCAGTTTGTCTCCAATCCACAGGTGCGAAACATTGTTGGTCAGGTAAAGTCCAGCTTTGATGTTCGCCAGCTGATGGACGAGAAGAAGATTATGCTCATCAACCTGTCCAAGGGTCAGGTAGGAGAGGACAATGCTCGCCTGATTGGTTCGATGCTAATTACCAAAATGTATCTGGCGGCAATGAGTCGTGCTGATAGTGGCGGCGGTGGTGGTCTTGCCAACCTGCCACAGTTCTATTTCTACGTTGATGAGTTTCAGTCATTTGCCAACGAGTCATTTGCCGGAATTCTTTCCGAGGCTCGAAAGTACAAACTGAACCTCACCATCGCTCATCAGTACATCGAACAGATGACCGAGGATGTTCGCAACGCTGTTTTTGGTAACGTCGGTACCATGATTTCATTTCGCGTTGGTGCCTTTGATGCCGAGGTGCTCGAAAAGGAGTTTGCACCAGAATTCGAGGCAGAGGATCTTGTAAATCTCGGCTTTGCTCAAATTTATCTCAAGCTGATGGTAAACGGCGTATCTTCAAAGCCGTTTTCAGCCCGAACTCTACCTCCGATAGAGGCACAGGGAGAGTCTCATCGTGAAGAGGTTCGTGAATGGTCGCGCAGTAATTTTGGTCGCCCGCGTGATGAGGTAGAGTCAGAAATTGATAAGTGGCATGACTCTACGTACGGAATTATTGATGATGATCTGGCTCAGGAGATGGCAGATCGCCAGGCTGAAAAACGAAAGGCCGAGGGCAAGGAACCCTTCGAAGAGCCACCAGAGGAAAAGGCCGTGTTGGTAAAGAAGTATGAAGTTGGTCAACTGATCGAAGGTCCAGTGGCTGGTGTTGCTGACTTTGGTATTTTCGTAACGATTGAGCGAGGGTTGGAAGGCCTCGTACACGTATCCGAGCTTGATGCCGGACACGTGAATGATATTAACGAGCACTACTCCGAAGGTGATGAGGTAAAGACAAAAATTATTGATATAGAAAATGATCGTATCTCGCTGTCTATCAAGGCACTGAATGATGACGATGCTGTGGATGAAGAGGATAAGGATGAGACGGATGAAGAAACAAAAGATACAGATACTAAAGACAAAGACAAAGAAGAGAAGCGGGTTATGAGTGAGGATTCAGAAAAAGAATCTAAGGATAAGCAGAATGAGAAAAAGACAAAGAAGGAGCGTGAGAAATCAGAAGAAAAGAAGAAAACTAAAAAGGAAGTGGCAAAGGAGGAATCAAAGAAAAAGCAGGATACAGAGAAAGAGCAGATCGAAAAAACCAGTAAAGATGACAAGTCGGCCAAGATTGATACAAAGAAGAAACCAAGACTAATAAAGAAGGAGAAGGATCAAGATACCAAGAGGAAGCCAGAAAAGAAGGTAAAAGACGAAGCAGAAAAAGATAAACCAAAAGAAAAGAAGGAAGCATCATTAAAAGATTTAGCCAAGGGCAAGAAAGGTGCTAAAGACAAAGGCCCATCAGAAGCAAACAAGTCCAAGCTTCAGCAGGCGCTAGAAAAGGCAAAAAAAAGCGGCAAGACAAATATCTCTGATAATAAGAATGAAAAGGCCGATGATGATACTGCGCAGCAGCCACCTCAACCCCCAAAACCACCAAGGCCAGATGCTGAGGATGAAGCTGACACGGAAGACAAGAAGCGGGAAAAGAAAGACAGTAAGGGTAGCAAAACAAAGCAATCGCTAGACGAGGACGGGCTTCCGGCCGACTTTAGCGAGGAGGAGCTACGCCAGATGCTATCTGTTGACGAGAGTGATTCTGAAGACTAATTTTCACAAACGCAGTATTAACTGATTTCGTACGATATAATAAAGGTAATGCAGAGACAGATTGCTCTCTACGTAGCAATACTATTCACGGCGGTTCTTTTACTGCCAAGCGTGGCCTTTGCCCAGTCGGTCCAGATTACCGAGATAATGTACAACTTAGAAGGTACCGATGCCGACCGCGAGTGGGTAGAGATTCGCAATACCTCCGGCAGCGATATTGATCTTTCCGCCTGGCATCTGCTTGAAAATGATGTCAATCACTTGCTATCAGCTTCTGGTGATGGTGGTACCGTACTTGCGGCTAATAGTTACGCCGTAATTGCTGATGACCCGACGGCTTTCCTCGGCGACCATCCAGGTGTTAAGGCGCTGGTACTCGATAGCTCCTTTGGTCTCTCCAACAGTGGCGAGGATCTTTCCATTACTGATGCAGATGAAGTCGTTGTGGATTCATATACATACACACCTGATACCGGCGCGGATGGCGACGGTAATTCTCTACAGCTTTCCGACGGCGACTGGATTGCAGCCGACCCAACCCCGGGCGAGGTGAATGCTTCTATCGCAGCTGCAGATTCCTCCAGCTCCGACTCTCGTATCCGCATGATGGAGCCACGTACCGAGCCGCCTGACCCAGTAGGTGATATCAGCATCGATGCCGGCAGCGATGTTCCTGCACTGGCTAGTCTTCCGGTCGATCTTGTTGGAACAATTGATGGTATTGAGGAGAGACGTTTGGATGAGCTTGATTACAGCTGGTCGTTTGGAAATGGTGATGACACAACTGGTCGTGATGTTACTTATGTATATCCGTATCCAGGTAGCTATGTAGCCACATTTCGGGTGGTTGCTGATGATGGTGATATCTACACCGACGCCACAGTGGTCGAGGTGCTGGATCCGGCCGTCAGCATCATTGATGTATCTGATGACTACATAACCATAAAGAATACGACCGGCCGTTCGGTCGATCTCTCTGGTTGGGGACTGATGATGGCCGGCAAAGCCTTTGCGTTTCCACTACACACCATTCATCTTGACGATGAAGAGCTCACAATTACAGAAGATGTATCAGGCCTCTCCGGCACGCAGGCCACACTGTACTTTCCTGACGGACGTACGGCCAATACCTACAAACCGCAAGCGGAAGATTCGTCTAGGTCTACTACCGTAAGTCGCCGCACCTACACACCACAGGCTGATCAGCCAGTTGATAATCAGATTGATTCCGCACAGTCAACAACCACAAATGCTGACCAGGATGTGTCTCTGGATGATACTTTTGCAGCCACTAGCGATCAGTCAGCCGCAGCCATGGCCAGCCTGCAGTCCGATCGTCTAATGGGTTCATTCTGGCGTTGGGGAGGCGTATTGTTTCTGCTTCTCATGATAGCTCTCATCACGGCCATTCTGATGCGCCGTATCTCACGCCCAGCCGACGACCCAGAAGTCCAGGCATCACGTTTTGATATCAATGAAATTAAGGATTAAATACACTATATTAGATCTAATATGGAGGATTATAAAAAAGATACATTGCAGCCGTATAGTACCTTTTCTCGGTTTTTTAGCAGTGCTTCTTCACGAGAAAAAAAAATTTTCTCTAAAGCCGCTCGTATGGCCAATGAAGACCAGCGTCAACTCTTTGATGCTGAAGAATTGTCAAAAGTAAATTAAAGTTCGAAGTTTATTTCAGTATAAGCCGCCCAATTGAGGCGGTTTTTACGTTATAATAGCCCTATATGAAGATACTTGTTACAGGTGGAGCCGGCTTTATCGGCTCACACACAGCTGAAGCGTTTGCTGCAGCCGGGCATGAAGTAACTGCAGTAGACAATCTTTCGGATTACTACTCGAAAGAGTTAAAGAAATACACCGTTAAGACGCTTAAGGAAAAAGGTGTGAATTTCATAGAGGTTGAACTCATGGAAGCAGATCTTGATAAGATCGTATCAGGTATTGATTATGTATTTCATCTTGCGGCACAGCCGGGCATTTCTTCTGCCGTTCCTTTTTCTGCATATGAGAGAAATAATATACTGGCTACTCATCGCCTTGTTGATGCAGTTGCTAATGCCGAAAATGTAAAGTTGTTTGTAAATATTTCAACCTCATCCGTCTATGGTGCGCAAGCAACCGGGTCTGAGGAAGCAGAGCCGCAGCCAACCAGTTTTTATGGCGTCACTAAACTAGCAGCCGAGCAGCTGGCACTAAGCTACTACCGAGACCGAGGTGTTCCGGTAACATCGCTACGACTATTCTCTGTCTATGGCCCCCGAGAACGTCCAGAAAAGCTATACACAAAACTTATACACTCGATTGTTAAAGGAGAGGAATTTCCACTATATGAAGGAAGCCGTGATCACGTACGTTCCTTCACGTACATTGGTGATGTTGTCGATGCCTTCGAGAAGGTATTGGAAAATCCAACTAAATGCTACGGAGAAATATTTAACGTTGGAACAGACAAAACAGCAACAACTGGAGAGGGGATTGATATTATCGAGAATGTGCTTGGTAAAAAAGCAAATATCAAAACAGTGCCGTCACGAGCAGGCGATCAGATGAAAACCGAAGCCAATATAGATAAAATAAAAGAAATACTTAGCTGGCAACCTCAAACCGATATTACTGACGGACTCAAAAGACAGGTCGAGTGGTTTAAGGACAACGATATCCAAAAGCTCATATGAAAATTCTACTAGTTGTAACAAAGGGTGATATGGGTGGGGCACAGAAGCGGATAATTGATCTAGCTGAAAGTTATACGGAAAGCGGTCATGATGTCACGGTTGCGTCCGGGCGAGGTGCATATCTACCGACTCGTCTTAAGGATAGCGGTATCACCCACAAACGCCTGCGGTATCTTTCCCGATCTAATCCGTTCAAGATTTTTGCCTACATCTTCGAACTCTGGAATTACCTTCGAAAGCAAGAGGCATTCGATGTTGTGCATCTGAATAGCTCATCGGCACTGGCCGGGGCACTGGCATGTCGAGCACCGTTTTCTAGTCGACCGAAAACAATATTCACCTTTCGTGGGCTTTCCATACTGGCACCGGGATACAAGACAAACCCAGCCAAGAAGTGGTTCTACATTCGCAGTTACAAGGTACTGCTACCGTATGTAGATGTTGGTGTATTTCAATGCGAGGCAAATCAGATGACAGCCCACGCTATGGATATAAAGGCACCCAATGAGGTTGTGATAAAGGACGGTATAGATCCAAGCAAGCAGACATATCTCGACCCGGATGATGCTCGCAAAAAGTTGGAAGATATGACGGGTGCTGACCTATCAGGCAAAAGGCTGGTTGGTGCCATTGGTCGGTTAGTGTATGCAAAAAACTACGCCTTCCTGATTCGC
>Ga0136555_1000191_pt1 | contig 24808 bp, 51 predicted proteins | sample AntRauTorckE5432_FD_104927 | JGI IMG/M metagenome (GOLD analysis project Ga0136555, IMG submission 104927) | Saline lake microbial communities from Rauer Islands, Antarctica - Metagenome Torckler E5 #432 | ecosystem: Environmental > Aquatic > Non-marine Saline and Alkaline > Saline | place...
CCGAATTTCCTTTCAATTTGTATGACAAGGATGGTAACGTAACCTACCACGAAGATTCAAAGGATGGATTTCATTATCGGTTTGAATATGATTCCAATGGAAATGAAACTTACTACGAAAATTCAACTGGATACTGGCGACGTAGTGAATTCGATACCAATGGAAATGAAACTTACTACGAAGTTTCAAAGGGATATTGGTACCGTAAAGAATATGATTCCAATGGCAATATAACTTACTACGAAGATTCAGATGGTATAGTACGTGGCACTAAGATGCAATAATCCATTTCGCAGTATCTTCACATAATAAGTTTGGGTTACTAACAAACTTATTGTATCTTGGTATAGATGAAAGAAACAAAAGCAAGAATAATGAAAAAGCTATCAACACTCTTCAACGTTACTGAATTCCCTTTCAGATTGTTTGACAAGGACGGTAACGTAACTTACTACGAAAATTCAGATGGATATTGGGAACGTAGAGAATTCGACTCCAACCGCAACGTAACCTACCATGTCGGTTCAGATAAATGTTGGGTCCGTTATGAATACGACTCCAACCGCAATATAACTTACTCTGTAAATTCAAAAGGATATTGGGAACGTCGGGAATTCGATTCCAACAGCAATGAAACTTACTACGAAGATTCAAAAGGATATTGGTTTCGTAGTGAATTCGATACCAATGGAAATGAAACTTACTACGAAGATTCAACTCGTACAGTACGTGGCACTAAGATGCAATAATCCATTTCGCAGTATCTTCATACAATAAAGTTGGACAACTAACAAACTTATTGTATCTTGGTATAGTAGATGAAACAAACAAAAAGCATATAGAACAATGAAAAAGTTATCAACCGAATTCAATGTTACTGAATTCCCATTTAGGTTGTATGACAAGAATGGAAATGAAATCTACCACGAAGATTCAACTGGATTTCGGTCTCATACTGAATACGATATCAACAACAATGTAACTTACTACGAAAATTCAGATGGGAAATGGTATCGCAGTGAATACGATTCCAGTGGAAAACTAACCTACCACGAAGATTCAACTGGATATTGGTACCGTAGAGAATACGATTCCGACAATAACAAAACCTACTACGAAAATTCAAATAAATATTGGGAACGCAGTGAATACGATTCCGATGGTAACAAAACCTACCACGAAAATTCAGATGGATATTGGTACCGTAAGAAATACGATTCCAATAGTAACAAAACCTACCACGAAAATTCAGATGGGAAATGGTATCGTCTTGAATATGATTCTGACGGCAATGTAACTTACTACAAAAATTCAAAAGGAAAAATACGTGGCACTAAGAAACAAGAATGTCCTGATACCGTAGTAATTAATGGCACAGTGTATACCAAAAAGTAAAGACAATGGAAAGGCTATCAACACTCTTCAACGCCAAAAGACTATCAAAGTTCTTCAACGCCAATGAATTTCCATTTAAGTTGTATGACAAGGATGGAAATGTAACTTACCACGAAAATTCAAGTGGATTTTGGGAACGTAATAAATACGATTCCAATGGAAATTTAACCTACTACGAAGATTCAGATAAATTTTGGATTCGCAGGGAATTCGATTCCAATGGTAACAAAACCTACCACGAAAATTCAAAAGGATTTTGGTATCGTAACGAATATGATTCCAATGGAAATGAAACTTACTACGAAAATTCAAATGAATATTGGTATCGTAGAGAATTCGACTCCAATAATAATCAAACTTACTACGAAGATTCAAAAGGATTTTGGTATCGTAGTGAATACGATTCTAATAACAATGAAACTTACTCTGTAAATTCAGATAAATCTTGGTATCGTTATGAATACGATTCCAATGGAAATGTAACCTATCACAAAGATTCAGATAAATATTGGTATCGCAGTGAATACGATTCCAATGGAAATCGAACTTACTACGAATCGCAGTGAATACGATTCCAATGGAAATCGAACTTACTACGAAGATTCAACTGGAGCAGTATGTGACACTAAGATGCAATAACAATGAAAAGACTATCAAAGTTCTTCAACGCCAATGAATTCCCTTTCAGATTGTTTGACAAGGATGGTAACGTAACTTACTACGAAAATTCAGATGAATATTGGGAACGTAGAGAATTCGACTCCAACGGTAACAAAACCCACCACGAAAATTCAAGTGGATTTTGGGTCCGTAGTGAATTCGACTCCAATGGAAATGAAATCTACTACGAAAATTCAAATAAATTTTGGTCTCGTAGTGAATTCGATTCCAACCGCAACGTAACCTACTACGAAAATTCAAAAGGATTTTGGTATCGTAACGAATATGATTCCAATGGAAATGAAACTTACTACGAAAGTTCAAAGGGATATTGGTGTCGTAAGGAATACGATTCCAATGGAAATGAAACTTACTACAAAAATTCAAAAGGATTTTGGTATCGTAAAGAATACGATTCCAATGGAAATGAAACTTACTACGAAAATTCAAAAGGATATTGGTTTCGTAGAGAATTCGATTCCAACAGCAATGAAACTTACTACGAAGATTCAGATGGTATAGTATGTGACACTAAGATGCAATAACCCATTTCACAATATCTTCACATAATAAAATTGGTATACTAACAAACTTATTGTATATTGGTATAGATGAAAGAAACAAAAGCATATAGAACAATGAAAAGACTATCAACACTCTTCAACGTTACCGAATTTCCTTTCAATTTGTATGACAAGGATGGTAACGTAACCTACCACGAAGATTCAAAGGATGGATTTCATTATCGGTTTGAATATGATTCCAATGGTTACGCAACCTACTACGAAGATTCAACTGGATACTGGCGACGTAGTGAATTCGATTCCAATAGAAATGAAATCTACTTAGAAAATTCAAATAAATATTGGTACCGTAAAGAATATGATTCCAATGGCTACGCAACCTACTACGAAGATTCAAATGGGAACTGGCGACGTAGTGAAATCGATTCTGATGGAAATGTAACCTACAGTGAAAATTCAAAAGGAACAATACATGGCACTAAAAAGCAATAACAATGAAAAGCTATCGACAGAATTCAACGTTACCGAATTTCCATTTAAGTTGTATGACAAGAATGGAAATGTAACTTACTACGAAAATTCAGATGAATATTGGTGTCGTAGAGAATTCGATTCCAATAACAATATAACTTACCACGAAGATTCAACTGGATTTTGGTACCGTAGAGAATACGATTCCAATGGTAACAAAACCTACTACGAAAATTCAAAAGGATATTGGTTTCGTAGAGAATTCGATTCCAATGGTAACAAAACCTACCACGAAAATTCAGATGGAGCTGCATGTGACACTAAAAAGCAAGAATGTCCTGATACCATAGTAATTAATGGCACGATATACACCAAACAGTAAAGACAATGGAAAGACTATCAACACTCTTCAACGTTACCGAATTTCCATTTAAGTTGTATGACAAGGATGGTAACAAAACCTACCACGAAAATTCAGATGGCTTTTGGGTCCGTTATGAATATGATTCCAATGGAAATGTAACTTACCACGAAAATTCAAATAAATATTGGTGTCGTAGAGAATTCGATTCCAATAACAATATAACTTACCACGAAGATTCAACTGGATTTTGGAATCGCAGAGAATACGATTCCAATGGTAACAAAACTTACCACGAAAATTCAAATGAATATTGGTATCGTAGAGAATTCGACTCCAATAATAATCAAACTTACTACGAAGATTCAAAAGGAAAAATACGTGACACTAAAAAGCAAGAATGTCCTGATACCGTATTAATTAACGGTACGGTCTATAAGAAACAAACGCCCGATATATCAACATAGGAAAACGAAGGCGGCAATGATAAAGGTACAGTATTTACAAGATAAGAAATCATAGAGCTGCTCCTCCAGATTGATGTGACACACCTATGATATCAACACAACATCAGTGTAGCACTGAACTATAAGATTCTGACACATATAACACAATGAACATCTTTGGATACATCCTCATTACTACTGTCACCATTTTCCTACTTGGACTTGCGTGGACTCGTGATAGTTTTCTAAATCTATTGATCAAAGCGGTACTCATTCTAATATCTCTTTATGGAATGGCTATTCTATATAACATCCATATGCAGGGGTACGTTATTCAGCTAATAGCATCTTAACCATATATTCACATAATATATTTGATATATATTATCGTTCCCAGAGCTTATAATCGCCTTTATTAGCTTAAATGCTTATTTTTACACCGCAGTCATTGCTCGTATGAGCGTTGTCTGCCAACAGAATATGATAATGATTAAAAAAGTAAACATCTCTGATATTGATCTGACCGATTTGGAACAATCTTTACTTATCGAGTTTATAGATCACCTTGATCAGTTCGAGCCGGGCTACTCTGATCTCAGTGGAAACGAAGTTGCTGATTTCGTTGAAGGGGGAATCCGGATTGGCAGGGGAGTTCTTGGTTCTCTCGTCAAAAAGGGAATCCTTATGGTAGATGAATGGGATCCACATAACGATTCGATTGTATACTTGATTCCCGAGTACTACGGTTTGTGCCCGAACCACGTTGGAATCGAAGACTACTAACACACCAATACCATATAACACATAACACATAACACAATGTTTACAAAAGAAGAAATTATGGAAATGCTCCACCAGATTGGTGACGTAGCACAGGTAGCCGGAACTCATATGTACAATTTGGCATTGAAGCAGGTGTACGTAGATGTGGCAGCCTGGCTAACTCTATTGGTTATAATTTTGTTTCTACGCGCATTGTCAGAACACCTATTCAATAAATCCAAAGCTGCCAATGATCTGCCCGATTACAATGTGTTAATTAGAGGATCAATCGGAGTCGGAATAATTGCTATTGTATTTTCTCTTGTCTTCATCGTAATAGGCATCCCCACTATCATCCAAGCAATCATTAACCCTGAATATGCTGCTCTACTTAAGCTGACAGCATTGCTCGACCTTCAATAAATAAAAGCGGCAACCATGACTCTCCATATGACAGCACTATCTATAGACTATAATACACATAATATCAGCAACATTATATAATCGTGGCAACAAGACTATTAGCATTCATACTATACGCTAACATATACTTGATCTCTCATAACATGGCCAAACACACAATACAGCATTAGATACCTGTAGTATAGATCAACAACTGCTCTTAGAGCGGATAGATGTAACAGATACCATAGATGAACCCGAATAAGAAGAATAATAACATACACTGCGCAAGTGAACGATAGACCATTACTCGTAATAGCACAATCTTTGCTTTTCCCTGAGGGAGGCCTGGCCTGCGTGAATGTTGCCCTCAAAATTTCCTGTGGGTAGAATTTTTCATACATTGACTGGACAACGGTCCAGGCCGACGGCCGTACCATTATGGTACAGGCCTGAGGCCAGACTGGCCGTGGCCGTTAAACGGTCCAGGCAGTCTGGACAGGCTGGACTGGCTGAGGACGCTGGCTGGACGTGGCTGGCTAATGGCATAAGGTTATAAAGGTTATAAAGGTTAATACTGATTGTATGGGTTGTATGGGCCGATGGATGGGAATATAGGATTATACAATGTACAATTGTGGAGGTATAATGAATATAATATTTGTTCATCGATTGTTCATTTAAAAAGGAAACATACTACCATAGAATGTTGTATATTGTATTATAGAAAGTTATTCTAATTAACTGTAAATGATGAATCAAACACAAATTAAGGCACCAAATGAGTAAAAAACCAAAGCGAAACGCAGAGCGAGTAATGGGATCATTCGGTGCACTCGGTGAAGGAGGATACTACACTAACCACGCATCGGCCATGACAGGAGAGGGTCCTTGCAGCAAATCAGACATTGCCGCCGAACTCGCCTTTCGGGACGCTGAAATTGATCGACTGAAGGCAAGGGTGGATCAACTGGCCAGTATTGAACCTGCATCAGATGAATTATCGGGAGCCATCCACGACTTCCCTGGCTGGGCGGATGATTTCATAGAACACAAAGGGATCATGAAAGACATTCTGAATTACTTGGAAGGTACGATATTCAGTAATGGTTTGTACGTGTGGAAGAAGACTTCCCACAAGGGCGACCAAATGCTGTTGGACATAGAGATTCACGGGTGGGGAGCATTGAAACACAAGTTCGCCACCTACGAGGAAGCCCGAGCATTCCAAGACCGCGTGGGTGACTTCATCGCAGAAGCCATACAGGAAAAGGTCACTCGTATGAAATCAGACACAGAGGGGCCATGAAAGACCATACCCTACCACCTTTCCCCGGACAGCAACACACGGGATTGATCTTCTCCAAGATGGTCACAAATGAGTCGCGAGAGTGGCCCGATTGGAGGACTTCTGATCCCGACAAGGCAATCGAACACATTCACACCCCACCACTAACAGACAACTGAGGAGACAACATGTTTTCAGTACGACAAAAAAGAGAGATAGCCGATGCTGTGCAGAAGATCCTGCGTAACACAAATCATCCCGAGTTACCAGAAGGTGAAATAACCTTTAGCCTTCATGTTAGCGGCGCGACAAAATGGTCGTGGGCTGACATCAAGAACAATGGTTTTGTGGCAACTCCCACCGTCAATCCGTGGAATGAAAAGCAAGACACAAACAACGGAGAACAACGATGAAAAAAAATGATCTTATCGCAAAGCAGCAACTCGAAATCGAGACACTAAAGGAGCGAATCACTAAATACGAACATAACCTATCGGAGATACACCAACGGATGACCTGTTGCGGTCCCGGTGTATTCAATGACAACACACTTGGATTTACCAGAGAACAGATGTTGTATCTGTATCCGATTTTAGGAGCATCAATACCAAACCATTAGCAAATAACGGAACCGACAATGAATAATGAACTACGGTGAATAATGAACTACGGTATATGATTGAACCTGCATCAGAAGATGCACCAGAAAAATTGTGAGAATCATCTACGACATCAAGACCACATTGTACACTCAGAAAGAAGGGATCTTTGCCAATACGGTCTGCCCTTTAAAAGCAGGCAGTCTGCCTTTACGAATCGCAAAGACAGATCCGGCGACAATCATCTATGAAGACAAATGAACGCACACTAATCAATAAAAACCCATGAAAAAAGAAGCGAGAGCAATTTACCGACCAGCAGAAGGGAACCATGTATATGAACAGTACTCAGACAAGGTTGTTGTGGTAACACCACAACCACGTCGACGGAATTATGCTGTTCGAACGCTCGATGGAGAGTTGTTCCATGCATACGATACGGAGCTTGACATGATACCGAATGAAAATAAACCAAACACTCACATGACCAAAAATGAACTTTACAGCTGGCTCCACAGCAACGCCATTGAATTTGATAGCGCCGAGACTGCACAAGCAGTACTTTCGGCGGCAATAGCAGCAGGGCATCCGGTCACAATTCACCACGTACCATCGAGTTGTGAACCGGTGTTAACGAGCGAGAGCTTTTTGTTGAACATTTTCTACGATCACTCTATACCGACAACCATCTATCCATCGATACCCAGACACAAAGCGTGTGACGTCTCCGAAATCTTACTGGCCCTACTGTCTCCGCCAGTCGAGGAGCCACGGAAAATCAAGCGGGTCTTGGCGAAAGACCTCAAGCCGGGGGATCGGTTTCGGTATGCTTGCGAGGATACCGATGATGACTTGCGTGAACTGAAACCCCATTTCATAGTCGCAGACTTCGGTGATGGTATCACATTCCTTGGGCTGGATGAGTATGAACAAGGCCGCATAGAGGTGTGGCGTTTACTCCCGCCTGATCTCTGCGCCCTGTACAACGAGGACGGCACGCCCATCTATGAGAACAACTAAACACCACACAAACTAATAAAAAAACATGAGCGACTTTAAAACAAAAGCGGACATTGACACCGAAATCAAGCGGCTGAAAGAGATACGAGAGACACTGCCGGAAGAGGCGACACGCCAAATTACTGAGGGCTGGATTTTTAGAGGTGGTCTCCTAAAGAGATGGGATTCACGGCGGGTGTGGGCTGTGTACCTTTGGGAAATCGTAAAAAGGTAAAGAAATGGTATATTTGAAAATAAATACCAACAGGAAAAATCGTAAGCCACACAAACTGATATGATTAGAACAACAAACATAAATCGGATGAAAGTGTCAGAATTAGATCGGTAACGGGTGCACCCGCCGACGCCGGGCCCCGGTGTAATAATCAAAGAAAAATAAAGAATTACAAGTAACAGACGAATGAAATTAATTAAACACACACAATACCAAAGGGTCAAATATACTGATCTTAAAAATGGGGAAATGTATTTATCTTCGCCCGAAATTGGAGGAGGATTATACACAAAGGGTATCGGGATATCACCAGACATCGGATATGGAGAAAATTATGTTCGATGTTGTGATCGACCCAAGGAGGTAATCGGTTACAGTATTGTTGACATTAAACCAGATGCTGTTGTAAAACCCCACAGTGATCTGTATTGCGTCGATCTTGATGGAGTGACTCATTCAACGCTTAGGGTAGATAAAATCGAAGAAGTCACCGAAATATAAATTTACTATCCAAATAACCATACAACTTATATTCAATTAAACAAATGAAAGTAACCAAAGAACAACACCTTTTACTGTGGACTGTTACATTTATCATATTTGTAAATTCTGCGGTGGTGGCTGCTGGGCTGGCATTTGGCAGTCCAGCTGGAATTGCATCTCCACATCAAATTTGGATATGGATCATTATCCAATTTGGGCCTAGCATTGCATGGGGAGTTGGGTACTTTTCATATTTGGCAACAATGCCAAGTGAATAATTCATTATATTATCATAGTTTAAATTTGGTATGGTTACATATTTATTGTATGTTGGTATAGATGAAAATAAATAGGTGAAAATCTACTATGACTCCGTTTGAATTTGCACAAACACTTGGAAGAGAAATCGGTTACGCTGAATCAATTAGTGGGTATGTGGAAGAACGATACGAAACCGCAATTGCCGCAGTTTTAGTATACAGCACAGCTATTGATGATAGCTTCGATTCCCCGAATACGTATGAAATTCGTAAGAACATATGCGATGGTGTATCCATCTTCCGTGGGCACCCAAAAAGTAAGTATCTATTCCTATAATCTATAATATACTATGAACAAAAACTTTTCAATGCTGTTGATGGCTATTTTGCTGTGGACCGGGTGTTGGTATTTGGTTGACCGTCCAGATGAATTGACACTTTTTTGGTATGGTACGTTTTTTCTTACATTCGTTCCATCTTTATTATTTTTCAAATACACAGTAGATACGTACGAACCGGGCATTTAACTCTATATGGGCCCGTAGCTCAGTTGGTTAGAGCGTCCGACTCATAATCGGAGGGTCGCAGGTTCAAGTCCTGCCGGGCCCACTTAAATAACAATTACATGATACGATATATAGCCTTATTCAGATCCCCAACGGGAAATAAGAAAGAAAAATTTGATATAGACAAAAAAGATGTAAGGTCGGCAAATAAATTAGCTAGGATTCGCACAACTGAACTACTTTTATCTCATATTACGGATTATACCGATGTGTTGGAACTCGTGCGAGAAGATAGAAAGAGTAATCGGATATATTCGGATGGAAGCGGTACCTCTTATTTGGTTAAGGGTGTAAAATACTAATGGAAGAACCCGAATATCATCACGGATTTAAGAAAGAATCGGCAATAGAACATGAAATTCGAGTAAAACGAAGAAAATTAGAGAAAATGCTCTTTTTTATGAGATTTCCCGAAGATCAAATGGAATGGTCGGTATCTAATTTAATGAAATTGAACAAAGAACTTCCAATAAACCACCGTGGAAAGGCGAAAATGGAAGAAACGAAGAAATTTATCGTTGAACTTTTGCGAAATAGACGAAAATTAAACATTCCATAGATATTTACATATAAACGGAGCATAATATGATTGGTAGTTTAGAATTTGGAAGCAGACAGCAACATGGAGACATTACAACCGTAAAAAATTCGAATATCGGATCGGATTTCCCTGCAATTACAAATCGAGAGTTCTCCGAAGTTAAAGACTATATCATAGCAAATTCAGAAACGGGCGCATCAGACCTTGTATTTGATCATTTAGTGGCATTATTTGGGAATATTCCAACAAAAAAAGTAGATAGTCAAAATCCTGAATTCTCTACTCTTGTTATTATGCCAGTCGGTCCCTATAACAAAAATACGTTCACATCTCATATAAACCAGGCTGTTGGGTTTGGGTATACTATCATAGAACAGGATTCACCGCTCCGTAGTTGGAAAATATACTACATGTCATTGGGTAATAACACATATTGCGCCACATACTCCACAACATTCAGAAGAATCACAGTATCTAGCAGAACATAAGGCATATCTGGGATCTTCATAAAACATTCACACAATTAATTTGATATTGTCAGTGGAATGTTGTATTCTTATATAGGTTAAATAAACAAAAAGAAACAAAGACATGGCTAACATTTCTAACATCCCGATGGCTCAGTGTGAAATGATCATTAACGTTCTTCGGGCGCATCTTATGAAATTTGATGCAAAGAAGTTGTCATTTGACGTAAATAAAAATATTTCTTTTGAAACACCAAATGGAACAGTCACAATTGATCAAAATGGAAGCGCAAAATATATCTGAAAACGTTGATGTTACGTATAAAGCTAATTGGCAGGTCGAATCAGCCGCTCGAAATGAAAATAGTACCATAAGTTTTGTTCTTGAAACAGCTTCATATGATTCATTAGATGCATGCATAGACAAAGCAATGGAAGCTAGAAGGGAGCTTGAATCCAGCGGGCATTTTCTGCATGATTTGGTGGTTGAAAAGACAACAACGGTGGTAGAATATATTTCCACCGACGATAATCAGATAACCAAGCGGTAATAATATTGCTGCTGCGACAATAGGCGACTGATGCATCATATTAAGAGGATGAAACAAACAAAAGACGATATTACGATGGAACCAACAAGAAGAATGAACAAACACATAGATTGGCTGATGACGGCATATACAGTGGATCAGTTGCAATCTATTATTGATATCGTAATATATCCAAATACGAATTCAACACAAATGCCACAAGAATCACTTTTATTTTTATCTGACGTTATCGCAGCTAAAAATGAATTGAAAAGCAACTAACACTGAGCAATACAATGCCTGATTTCTTTGAAGATTTTGATTATAATGAATTCAATGACTTTGAACCGAATATGGAAGATAGACCTATTTCCGATTTCATTGATATAGATGATGATTACTATGATGATGATTATTACTATGATGATGATTATTACTATGATGATGAAATTAACTGAAATATAACAATGGAAATCATTCTCTTATTGGTGATCGCACTTCTGTTTGTATGCAGTCCCAGAACCAAACGAGCAGCTGATGATATTCATTTGATAACCGCCCATGGTATGAAAAATGGTAAGTGAATTAAATAGTATCCATCCTGATTATATGTACTGGAAAAATGATTCAACCATCGAACGTGGTGGAGATCACATATTATTTGACATCAATATGTGCAGTTGGGTATATATTAATCAGGACAGTCTCCATATGAAAATATATACAGACATCGCACAATTATGGATAGAAGCGTGGTGGTATCGGAATATTCTTAGTTACGCTAGGTTATTTTGAAAACGGTTAGGATCAAAATAAATAAATGATAGAATTGTGAAGATCCATTGAATCCGATAATTGCGTTTGGTATACTAACAAACTTATTGCATCTTGGTATAGATGAAAGAAACAAAAGCATATAGAACAATGAAAAGGCTATCGACAGAATTCAATGTTACCGAATTTCCTTTCAAGTTGTATGACAAGGATGGAAATGTAACTTACCACGAAAATTCAACTGGATTTTGGTATCGCAGAGAATACGATTCCAATGGTAACAAAACCTACCACGAAAATTCAAATAAATATTGGTGTCGTTACGAATTCGACTCCAATAGAAATGAAACTTACTACGAAAATTCAAATAAGTTTTGGCATCGCAGAGAATATGGTTCCAATGGAAATGTAACCTACCACGAAAATTCAGAAGGATATTGGTTTCGTAAAGAATTCGACTCCAACCGCAACGTAACCTACCACGAAAATTCAAATAAGTTTTGGTACCGTAAGGAATACAATTCCAACAATAATCGAACCTACTACGAAGATTCAGATGGTATAGTATATGGCACTAAGAAACAAGAATGTCCTGATACCGTAGTAATTAATGGCACAGTGTATACCAAAAAGCAAGAATGTCCAGACACCGTAGTAATTAACGGTACGACATACACCAAACAGTAAAGACAATGAAAAGACTATCAACAGAATTCAATGTTACCGAATTTCCTTTCAAGTTGTATGACAAGGATGGTAACTTAACCTACTTCGAAGATTCAAAAGGATTTTGGTTTCGTAGTGAATTCGACTCCAATAGAAATGAAACTTACTACGAAAATTCAAATAAGTTTTGGCATCGCAGAGAATATGGTTCCAATGGAAATGAAACTTACTACGAAGGTTCAAATAAATTTTGGTTTCGCAGGGAATTCGATTCCAATGGAAATGTAACTTACTACGAAAATTCAGATGGTATAGTACGTGGCACTAAAAAGCAATAACAATGAAAAGACTATCGACAGAATTCAACGTTACTGAATTTCCATTCGAGATGTATGACAAGAATGGAAATGTAACTTACTACGAAAATTCAACTGGAGTAGTACATGACACTAAGAAATAATCCATTTCACAATATCTTCATACAATAAAGTTGGACAACTAACAAACTTATTGTATATTGGTATAGATGAAAGAAACAAAGGCATATAGAACGATGAAACGTACTTCAAACTTCATTACAACAGTAGTAAACACACCCAATGGCTGGTTGGAAATTGAAAAAATCCAACAAGAACTTGGCAAACCCAATGTTAGGCTTCGTGGTCGCCACCCGAATCGTAAGGAATTTCTTCAAAAGGTTGGCCGCCAGTATTGCAGTAACATAGCGTATTTGAACGATATTAATCATCGTGACCTTTATATGGTGCGTGAACAGGACAACGAATTGACAATAGCAGTTTACCATAGATAATAAGTAAAATGAAAAATACAAAAGTTTACATCGTAACACAAACAATTGTTATGTTTAGCAGAATCACAAATGGATTTGGGAAGGCGCAGGTATCTATTCATGGTGTATTTGGTGATGAAGATGTAGCAATTATCGAACGAGAAAAGATTATAAGAGAACTGACATACCAATCTGAACAGGGAAGGTCACTGATTGACTCATTTGAAGTTACAATCAGTGAATATCCTATTCTATTTGATTCACCAACAATCTAAGAAATTAAATGACTACATTTGAAGTAAAATCAGGAGAGGTTTACCTTTCTGATCCGTGTTATACAGACACATTGGATGGCCATAGGACATTTTCCGCAAGAAATGGTGAATGGGTTGCTTCCTATGAATCCGTAGATGGATCGGGTTGCGTATATCACATTTCAGCACTATACGCGAATTTTCCAGGAACACGAGCCGTTCGGCACACTATAGTAGATATTGGGGTTGACTCCGGCCAAATGGGAATCTTTGATGTTAATCGTTTTAATGATTCATCCGTTTATGAGGATACAAAGTTCCATGATAAGTTTGAACACTTCGGATCTTCTTTGTTTTACGATGTATGTTGTAATATAACCTGTAACACTGATCCAAACCAGGAACATAAATCATTTGGAACGTTAATAGGCGGCGTTGTATCACAGAGTGGATATGGTGATGGAAATTATTCCGCTGTGCTTGGGTTTGATGAAAGCGATTTACTCGTATCTGTTAAAATATCATTTTTTGAAGAAGAAGATGAATGTTGGTACTGTGAATACCCTGAATCGGAATGTGTATGTGATCGATGTTACGATTGCGAACAGCTTGAAGGTGAGTGTGAATGTGATCGATGTTACGATTGCGAACAGCTTGAAGATGAGTGTGAATGTGATCGATGTTACGATTGCGAACAGCTTGAAGATGAGTGTGAATGTGATGAATCCTAAACAAAGATATTGTATTACCGATACCTTCACATAATATGGGTTGACTTTTAACAGAATTTGCCGTATTATTATAATAACAGAACGTAAAACCCACTAATCGTTTTTGTGTTGGTGGGAAGTTCACATAACAAACAAAACGAAGGGTAGTTGAATAGTCGATTCACCAACACTTCATTAAAAAAAATGATGTTTTCTAAAGTAAGTGTATATGTATATACACAAAAGGGAAACAAAAGTTTAGTTCTTTAAAATAATGTAATTTCGGGTCGTTTGGGGTCCGGTTCCTTCGGGAATAAAGGATATAATATCGCAAGATATTGAAAGGGTGTGTTATCTACACTACCCCGCCAGAGTTTACTTTGGCCCATCTAAGCAAGCATACGCTTCGCATCTTGTCGGTAGATGTTCTTCTGAAATGGGGAAACTAATGGAAAAGTATGGTTGTTAAGTCTTTTGACAAAGATAAAGATTCTGGCCAACGGTGGGAATCAAATCGAAGTGGGAACTTCTACTTAACAAATTCCAACATACGAACTATGATGAAGTAAGATGTAGATTGAAGTCCGAACATCACCAGTGTAACGGCGGAAAATCAGTACAAAAGATGAAGGGGATGTAACCTATATGCTCCGGTAATCTTGAAGCACGGCACAGTAGGGTTGGTAGCCTGAAACGCATGATGCGTGTTGTATTCTGTATCTCAAAAGGATACGGAGCAGCTGGCGAAGCACGTATCCGTAGATTAATAAACTGTAATAATGCTCAATGGTTGGGCGTTTGTATTAGGAACAAAAGGTTGTAGGTTCAATTCCTACTATTACTCATAACGCAAAGACTTCGCCGGTAGTAATTAATCAAATTGCCTAATCCTTCACCATACGGAATGGAGGTTATCAGATGCTCGCAAGGCGGACGATAATTGATTGAACTCTGCATCTAATTCCTTAGCAGGAACTTACTGTTCGCAAGACAGGGAGAATGATGATAATCGAGAATGGTTACTATGACAAGTGAATAGCCCCACTTTAAAAAAGGCGGTAATGTTGTTAGACATGCTTGGGCATGTGGATACGTTTTTAACGGATCGGGTCGCACCGAATCGGTACGGAAACAAAGGTAACAATGGGTTGTGTGTAATCTCAGCACTTTAACAATTATGACTCGCGGAACAGGTATCAGTGGGATACGCTTAACTTCCAGTTAGGAGGGCTTGGTTCGATTCCAGGGTTCCGCTCAATGAAACGTTGTGGTGAATCATTAAGATGGGTACTATGTATACCATAGTATTACTGACATTCAGATGTATAACATCATGAAGAATAAATACGATCACTGTCAAACGGATAACTCTGGTGCAACACTAAGTCAGCAAATTAAAGGTAGTAACCCCGTAAGGTTACTACCTTTTCTTATATGGTATAAAATATGGAATGGACAAAATACTTTACTAATATAGCCGAACAGGTTAAGTTTAAATCAAAAGATGAACACACACAGATAGGAGCTGTGATCGTAGGTGCTGATAATGAAATCGTATCCACTGGGTATAATTCATTTCCTAGAGGTATCAATGATAACGTTCAGGAGCGGCAAGGTCGGCCCGAAAAATATTACTGGTTCGAACATGCAGAACGAAATTCAATCTATAATGCTGCACGGATTGGCGTATCTACAATGGGTTGTAGAATGTACTTGACATGTGGTATACCCTGTGCTGACTGTGCACGTGGCATAATTAACGCAGGTATCATTCAAGTGTATTGTGTGGATGGTGGGGGTGCCAATGGACCCAAGTGGCAGGAATCGGCAAGGAGAAGTATGGAAATGTTCGAAGAAGCTGGAGTTTCTATAGTTATAGAGACTCATAATAATTTATAACCAATTTAACAAAATGACTTGGATATTAATAGTATATATTGTATTATCTACTGTAACCATTTCGTATCTGTACTATCAGTTACTTGAAGCGGTAAAAGGAATCGAATCTGTATCTGAAAGATTGGATACTTCAAATGAATCTATAAACAGAAATTTTTTGATTATATCTACACAATCTAAAAAAATAAAAAAGGAAGCCGATTCACTATCATCAAAAATGAACAACATTGATAGGGATGTAAAAGCATTGAAATCAAAAGTTCGTTTAATTTCCGAAGAATGATGAACCGTTATATTATATCATTTCTGTTTGTAATGCTTCTATCGTGTATGTATTTACATGATACATCAAATATGGACATAACAGATGGACCTATAGTTGAAACATTTATAAATGTGGATAATATTCCTCCATTTGCTCTTAAAATTTTCGATGATGTTCCAATTAAAATACAAATAGCTGACTTCATAACGTATTATGATAATGTGAATATTTCTATGAATGATGTGTTATGGTTGGCACGAGTGGCAATATCAGAAACAAAAGACATCGAAGAAGCGTATCATATTATGTGGGTCGTTAGAAATAGAGTAGATACAAATTATAGAAGGAAGTCTACATATAAAGATGTTATATTAGACCCATATCAATTTTCCACATTTAACCCAACGAATAATAGAAAAAAATTACGACGGAAGAATTTTTACTTGAATTTAGACTATGATTCAGATAATTATGGAAATTGGCATATAATATTGAAAATGGCTTCTGTTGTATTAACGTTAGATGAATCTTGGAATCCATATGAAAGTAATACTAGACATTTTGTACACCAAGCCGCACTAAAAAACAAACCAAATTGGCTTAAAAGTGAGCCAGATGCAGTTGTTAACACATTATCAATTTACGAGGGAATATAAATTATGTTTGCACAGAATACAACGGAAGAAATACATTTTAAACTAAATCCAGGAGCAACTAAACCAGAAAGGGCCCATCCGGATGATTTGGGATATGATCTGTTTTCAAATCAGGCAATAACATTCCACCCCGGTGACGTTAAATTAATCGGAACAGGTGTATCGTGTAAGTTTCCAGCATTCATTGGTGGATTAATAAAGGATAGAAGTTCCATTGCATCAAAACGACATTTATTTACTCACGCGGGAGTTATAGATTCTGGGTATCGTGGGGAAATAAAAATACTGTTTCATAATGCTAGCAATTATATTCAACGTATTAATATAGGAGATAAAATAGCACAGATGGTATTAGTTCCGGTTGTGAATCCATCAAATGAAGCAATCGTTGATGCATTTGAAAACGAAACAGAACGTGGGTCTGCCGGATTCGGTTCTACAGGAAATAAAAGTAAAGAACGATGAAAACAAAAAGTGGTATGAAGTATAATTCAATTATGAATACAAATAATCTTTCACATGCCTGTGAAAGGTTAGGATTGACCATTACACAAAAGTTAATGGCTTTAGAATGTATTGCAACTGAAAAAATACATGGAGAGAATTTTAGGGTCGGTGTCAATGACCACGGCGATCCATTTATCGGACAACGCAATAATATTTTTTATTTGATGCTGGATGGCAACGATTCGTTTGTTGGATATGATGCACATCCTCATTGGAATAAAATCAACGACCCAACAAAGTCTATCATTAGAAAAATTGTAAAGTACTGCATGGATAGATACAATGATACAGGAGACTCTTTTGTATTCTTTGGTGAATTATGTGGTAATGGGCTTCAGAGTGGGTTCAAATATAATTGGGATGGTTTGAAAGTACTATACTTTGATGTACTGTACAAGCCAAGCCAGGACGATGGATATTACCTTAGACATAGGGATGCATATTATTGGATGGATTATTTTAATGTTCCAAGAGTTCCAGTAGTTGCTACTAAGAAAACAGTTAGTGAAATAATGAAAATGGATGTTGAATCCATGAAGTCGGAAGTCGCTGATTCTGATTTTATAGAAGGTATTGTTATAAAGCCAGTGGATAGTGAACTCGCTGCTTCTCTGTGGGCATTTAATTCTAGATTCATTATAAAACTTAAAACACAACGATATTCAGAACAAACGAAGCGATCAAAGCGATCAAAGCGAACAAATATAACTGATATTGATTCTGAATTTTGTGAGTTTGTAACCATTGCTCGTATTGAACATGCGATAGAAAAGATCAATGAACGCGGTGAATTTGAAGTAGAATATCAAATGAAGGACCTTAGATTTCTCAGAAATGAAATAATTACTGATATTGAAAAGGAAGAAAATGATGGAAATCCTCTAACAAAAGAAGATTCTAAAGCATTGAACAAATACATTCCGAAGGTATATTCTAGCTTGCTAACGACACGGATGGAAGAATTGTTAGGATTGTAATAGTTCATAGTTTGATATTTATAATAACAGAGCGTAAAAACCCACAGTGGGTTGTAAGCGACAAACGTAGTAATTAACATTGACTTAAAATATATGGACCCGGTACTGTCCATCACAAAGGAGGAGGAAAATCAGACATTGTTAGCAATGCACATCCTGCGAAGTCCGAAGCCCAACACATCGACATAGCCGATGGTGGGTAGTTCACATGAAAGATTTTCATTATTATTCGAGATATAACATGTTTGATGATTGGGATGAAGAAATGGATGATGAAATGGATGGAATGTCATTTGATGGCTTCTTATCATATCTATACGATAATAGAAATGAATTATTTGGTTATGATATATATGATGATATGGCTCAACCAAATACTATAACCCAATCAATAGCAGGTCGCAAATATACAATAGCCAGTCGTTACGATGATTGGTTGGTTTTCAAAAATTAATGAGTTATGGTAGACCAATTTATTGATGATCTAAGTAGTGGATTGATATCCGACGCTTTTGTGAGCTCCATAGCAAATGCTGTAATTTACAATGGCGGTTGTATTCACCATGCCGATGATATTAGTGTATCATATTGGGATGGTGATAATGTTATATCATATGATATAAACAATGTTGAAAGGTTTATAGATTGTATAGTGCCAAGTCTAATTCAACTAGAAGAATATGAACTATGTGATAGTTTAATTAACATTAAAAAAAATAGAAATATGAAAAAGATGACAGTTTTTTATGCTGACTGGTGTGGTCCGTGTAAAATATATAAAGGAATTTATGATAGATTTCTACAAAACAATCCCGACGTTGTATTAGAAAGGGTTGATATAGAAACAAATAAGGTATTAACGGAACAATACGGTGTTAGATCCGTACCAACTACTGTGTTTTCTACAGAAAATGGAAACACAAAATCAATAACTGGTGTGGTTCAGGCTCTTGAATTGGAAAAAATATTCAGATAGTATTATGGGAAAGACATATAGACACGAACGGAACGAAGAAAATAGAAACAGCCGAAAGCGGCGCAAATCTATGATGAAGGATAAGTATAAAACAAAAATCACAGAAACATACGATGAAACAAGCACATTCATCGATTTGGATTCAATATTTGATGATATTGATGATGAAATAACCAAATAATATATTATGGCTAAGCGAGGCAGACCCAAGGGTTCTAAGAACAGCAAAAGCAAAGATAATAGGGTTATGATCCCAAGAGATGCTATAATTTGGCATGAAATCTGGCACAAAAATACTAGATACGGGTGGTCTCTAAAGAAATTTCGACCAGGAATGATATCATTTTTGTTTAAAACCGATGGTGATTTGGAAAAGGCTAAAAAGTTGGATAAGTATGGTGAATATTTTAAACACTTGGAAACAAAAGAGCCAATGGGAACAAAAAAGAATCCTATTCATATTCAAAGAGTACGTTAATACGTTTCGTAAAAATAAATAAATACAGTTACATGAAAAAATACACAGATGAACAGTTACAAGATAACTATGATCGGTTTATAACCGAAATCAAAACAAACTTTTCAGGAGATAGATTAAAGGCTCTCCTTCATATGTATTCCGATACCGAATTGGGATTAGAGTTGGCAATCGCACCGGCAAGTGGGAAGCTGCATTTTCATTCCGCATATAGAGGTGGGTATATTGATCACATTTTAAATGTTGTCAAAAACGCATTTATGCAGAAGAAATTATTTGTACATGGCGGCGGCATTTTAGAAAATGACTTCTCGGATGAAGAACTTGCATTTGCTGCATTTCATCATGATCTTGGAAAGCTTGGTAATGGTACAGAATCATACTATGTACCACAGGCAGACAAATGGGCACAGGATAAGAAAAATGAATATTTTTCACACAACCCCAACCTTCAATACTTCGATGTTACTGATAGGGCAATTTGGCTTTTAAATAACTACAATATTTCATTTACCGAAAGAGAACAGCTTGGTATTTTGCTGGCAGATGGTCTGTTCAACGAACAGAGAAAGAAGTATTGGGTATCATATTCACAGGATTTTCAATTAAAAACAATGTTGCCATATATTATACACTGGGCTGATTGGATGTCGTGTCGCCAGGAATTTACACAATGGGATCAGTTAAGCAACATCTAATGATAAATAAGGTATAATACTATGGGAATGAACACAATCATTCCAGGCTTTAAAGCTAGAGATGAAGAATGGGAAACGATGAAAAAGGTATATAATGCTTGTATTGAAGTAGGACTACGCATTCATCAGGAAGTAGACAAGATTCCAAACGGAGCAACACATATCAGGGTATTCAACTCATAGTAGATACTGACAATTTGTCACTTGGTATGCTATTTGTATATCATTAAACTAAATTTTAAAAGGAGAAAAATATGTATAAAACAAGTAAACTGTTCAATCATCTGGATTCATTTGATAAGGATTCATTTGATAAAATGTTGGATGAAATGAATCGAGCATTTAATTTTGATTATGAACATATTCAACAAGGCAAAAAGCAAATACCTGATGTTGCTACCGATGATATTGGCGTTATATTTCTATTTAAGGTTCCTGGATTTGATAAGACTAATTTGAACCTTGAAGTTAATGATGGTTCATTGTATATTTCCGGAAAAGTTGATATCGCCGGCAAGAAACGAAAAATTAGTATGGTCCATAAGGTATCCAAAATCGATTATGATTTAACCAAAACTGCTGCAAGTGTAAAGAATGGATTATTGACCGTAAGCGTCCCATACAGGCAAATAGAAAACGAAAATACATCCATAATAGTAGAAATACATTAATAATTAATATATGTGGTTGTTGATATCAAGAATGGGGGCATAAGTCCCCATTTTTGTATTTGTATATATTTATCAATGACCACAAAAGAAAACCACGTCCAGTATGTGGTAGTTCAAAACCACAATAAACAAAGAGATATCAATATGTATGATGAACGTACTAATTTAAAACTAAACAATACTATTAAAAAGTTGGAGACTGCTCTGATTCATGTAGATATGTTAGATCGAATTGATAAGGGACATGTTCGGGCCGACGCCGATCAAGTTACTGATATCATTACACGACTCAATAAGTTATTAGAAGATTCTAAACGATTTGTAGAATTGATACGATAATTATCAGAGTATAAAATGAAATTCATGACGGCCCTTACCGGAATTGCTGCATTATTAATTGCGGCCGTTGCAGCATATTTTTCAGTTACAGGATTGGGATTGCTATTCAGTGGTGCCACCATGCAAGTTATTATTATGGCATCATCACTGGAATTTGGCAAATTAATAGCTGCTGCTTTTCTTCACAACCACTGGAAGGCTACAGGCCGAACGATGCGAACGTATATGGTTATAGGCGTCGTTGTATTGGTTAGTATAACATCGGCAGGTATATTCGGATTCCTATCAAATGCGTACACCCAGACTCAAATAAGCGTAAACCAAGTAGAATCACGAGTTAACCTTCTTGAAGATCAAAAGGAAAGGGTATTGGTAGATGTTCCAAGATGGGAAAATAGAATTCAAACACTATCAGATAACAGAACCAGACAAGAAATTAGATATGACAGTTTAGTTGCTGGTGAAAATTGGGTCAATGCTAGAAAAACCACAGATTTTATAAATGAAGCCAATACTGAAATAAGTGTATTAAATGATAGAATTTCATCATCAAGAACACAGGCCGATTCATTGGATCAATTGATATTCCAAACAGGACAAGACAACGTTGGTGTTGAAAGGGAAATTGGAGGATTTAGATTTATTGCGTCTGCATTTGGGCAGGATACTGATACAATAGTAAAGTGGTTTATTATGATTCTCATATTTGTATTTGATCCATTCGCTGTTATTCTTTTTATAGCATTTCTTACATCATACGATGAAGACAAAAAATCTAAGACATTGGGCTCGGTTAAAAATAATACCAATTCGGGTCGATATGAAGTATATGGCGATATGGCCGATGATACTAATTTATCAACAAATATAGATACAAATCCATTAGATATAAATGTAAGTAAACATGATGAAGTTATTGAAGAAATAACGAATAGAAAAGATTATGAAACAAATGAAGAAACAATTGGTAATGTTGTTGGGTTAAAGACAACAACATCCGGTGGTGACGTTATTTTAAAACCAAAATACAAGGATGAACTAGATAGAAAAGGAATCATATATGAAGAGATCAAAAAATAGAATAGTCACAGACTTGAATAAATTGAGAAAGGCTGTTCCTGTTACAGAATTCAGAGACAAAGAAGAGGAGATAATTGCTGCTGCTCTATTTACGGAATTATCCAAACATACTGGATTGGGATTATCGGCAAATCAAATTGGAATTGATAAAAGAATATGTGTAGTTAATGTGAAGGAACCATTTCATTTGGTTAATCCAATAATAGTAGAAGCATCAGAGGATAAGTATACATACGTAGAATCGTGCATATCAATACCAAAGTCACAACGAAAACCAATTAAAACATCCCGCAGCTTAGAAGTAACGGTTGAATGTGATAATATAGAGGGTCAATTGCAATTTGGACCCGATGATACATCCGATTGGGAAGTAGATCCGCATGCATTTTGGTCTGACAGGGGATATTTAGAATGTGTTGCGGTACAGCACGAAATAGACCATTTGAATGGTATTACAATTCGTGATAGAAATTACAACACTCCAGCTTCTGTGAATAAATTTGAAAGGAACAAAAAATATATGTTCATATCACCCGATGGTAATATGGAATTTATGAAATATAAAGTCGGGTTTAAGCTTATAGATGACGGATGGGAGGTAGTTGTATGATTGAAAATGAACTAATTGCCAAATTTGATGAATCCATTGACAACAGTGAAGATGAATGGTTTAGTAGGTTGATGGAAACTGTCAGAACTAGTGTTTATGGTGATGTAGATGTTGAAATAATAAAAAAGCCAGTCCTTGGTAACACATTCACTGTAACTGTAACTAAGGATGATTGGTTTTTTGCCATTGCTAAGTTAGAATCATATTATTTTGATAATACTGATGTAATGGCGAAGCTAGAAAAGATTAAAATAAAGGCACTGGAATATTATGACTGTACGTAAAGACAAGCTTATATACATACTGAATACCGATGATATAGTGGATGAAGAATCGAAGGCACCCTTATATGGTGAATCCGTACGAATAGAATTAGAACTTCTATCAGGACCTACAATATGGGAATTCAAGCGAATTATTAGAAATTTAGCATTGTCAATGGGATATAATGTTTCATCTGTAATGGATGCCTTTCCTACATCAAACGAAGAAGAAATGTCATTTGATGATAGATTGCGGGATTTGGGATATTATAATGAGTTAGATGCGTTAGATGATTTTGGTTCAGTTAGTGATCCGCATGATCCAGCCGAAATTATTTTGGCAGAAATTAAGCATATGTTGAATAAATTGGATAGCGGGACGGATGAAGAATAAAATTGATCCGGTCGTGATATCCAATATCGATATTCAAAATGAAAAAATAGAAACCATTGCGTCGTATTTAGATGCTATTATATACTTACTGGAAATGAAAGGGATAATAACATCGGAAGAATTAGTGTCTATGTTAAAAGAAGTAACCAAGAAAAATGACATGGATAGAGAATCATCACATGATGAAACCATTAACTATTCTGGATCAAAAAGGGGATTTATGAATCCTGATATTGGAGACGCTTAATGTTAGACAGAATAATATACCTACTACAACAGGCAATAGATGAAGAAAATTGGACCATAATCAGCGATGTGTTACAACTGATTCAAGATATAGAAGATGGATATTTTGATAACGATTCACAATTTGATGATTAAATATGGGCCCGTAACTGGTAATCGACAGTCGTGGTATTTGGTATAAAGTGCAAGTCGTCTAGAAAGGACGTTAAAATCAACAAACAAATAAATGCAGAAGAAACATCTGAATTTACCTACGAAGATGCTATGGCACTTGTAGGGGCTTCCGTAGAAGAGTTAGTGTAAATTAACTGGGGTCTTACCAAAGACTTCTACAACAATTCAATATCGATAGAATTAAAATGTTCGGTACGTTAAACAATGCATAACGATAAATTCATTGATGACTTTGTTGGTAGGAAAGAGACCAAACATACTTGTAAATGACTTTATATTGAATGACGACTGGACGTCGGTTCGACTCCGACCGGGTCCACACATACACACAGACAAAAAACATGCTATATATAATATCAACGTTATCTGTACTTTGTATTGGGTTTTTAATA
>Ga0136555_1000196_pt1 | contig 24716 bp, 33 predicted proteins | sample AntRauTorckE5432_FD_104927 | JGI IMG/M metagenome (GOLD analysis project Ga0136555, IMG submission 104927) | Saline lake microbial communities from Rauer Islands, Antarctica - Metagenome Torckler E5 #432 | ecosystem: Environmental > Aquatic > Non-marine Saline and Alkaline > Saline | place...
CTTGTTCGCGTTCAGTGTGGCCGCGTTGAACATACCCATTGCGTTGCGCAGGTCTTGTTGCGACTTGACGCCCATGGCCAGATCGGTGCGCAGACGGACAAGCGCCTGCTGGACCGATGTGATTCCGCGTGTGTCACCAAATCCACGCAGCTTTTCTGTGAGGCGCGCAGCATTCAACACCGCACGCCGCATGGCTTCGGTGCTGCTGGTCTGGAGCTGTTCTTGGCGGGCGGTCTCACGCGCTTGGGAAGATGTTGCTTTTGCAGCCGCTTGAGATGCCTTGGCCAGTTCGCGGAATGCCTGCGCCTGTTCCCGGGCAGCATTGGCCGCTGCTTGGAGGTCCTTACGCTGGTCGGACAGAGCCGCGTTCAGCCGGGTCAGCGATACCTTCGAGACCTTTTGAACGTGGTTGAGGCGTGTCTGTGCATCGTCGAGTGTCTTGGCGGTGGCACCGGAACTGGTCAGCTCTTGGCGAAAACGTCCGTAGGCTTTTTCAAGCCGCTCGATCTCCGAGCTGGCCCCTACCTTGGCAAGCGATGCCATCAGCGATGCAGTGGACGCCCGCTGGTTGTCGATTGCGCGTGTGATACGATTCTGCAAGCCTTCTTGGCGTGCGAGTTCGTTGTTGACGTTCTTCACGTCACCCGACTGGCGGCGTCCCCCTGCCCGTCCTGCTCCCGGTGTCGCCGGTGCCGACTCCATTGGAGCCGCACGGATTTGGCGCACCGCAGAGCGTGCCTGCGATGCCAGTTGGATTTGACGCTTGAGGTTTGCGTTGGTTTGGAGCAGCGCCGTGTTCATCACGTCGATGCTGGTGCGCGCCTGCGAGTAGGCCGTCCCCAACGAGACGATGTCCTGCTTGAGTGCCTTGACCTCTTTGCGGGTCGAGGCGGCGGCGCGCATTGCGTTGGCTTGGAGTTTTGCGTAGTTGTCCAGATCGGTCAGGGCGCGCTTATCAAAGCCTGCCATCTTGATCGTGGACATTTCCTTCATCTTGTCCACGTTCTTGTGGAGACGTGTGAAGGCACCGGAGCTGTCGCGCTCCATCCCTCTTACGGCAGCGCGGATCGCCGCGACAGCCGACACGAACTGGCGGGAGCCGCGCTCGGCAGCTCCCGCATCAATCTTGACTCTTAGTTCGTGGGTCTCGGCCATTGGCCCTTACCTCTTTCGGCTGGGTGGACCACCCTTGCGACGTGCTTTTTCAAGCTCCTTCTCTTGCTTCTCGTAGAAGTCTCGGAGGTAGTGCCGGTCGAGTGGGGGGATGAATCTGAGGAGCTGTCTTCGGTATCGAAACTCTGTCCGACCGGTCAGCTCTGCGTATGCAACCATGTCAGCCGAGGTGATGGGGAGGGGACCATTTTGGCCCACGCCGCGTCTTTCAGACAGGAAGCAGAAGGCTTCCCATACCCAGAACAAATCCGGGAAAAGCTCGGGGGCTGCGCCTGTGGTTGAAGGGGTGCCTTGCGGCTTCTTCTTGAGCTTCCCTTCTTCCCAAAGTTTCTCCAGCCACTCGTTGTTCTTGGGTTTTTTCGATGGCTGGAGAGACCATTTCAGGCGCTCGGTTAGTTTCCCTCCGCGTCCTTGTCGGACTTGTCACGGAAGGTGTCGCGCTCGGAGGCCGCTTGCAGAACGAAGTCCCGGAAGTCCTTGACCTCCATCAGGCTCTCAGCCACTTCGACCGAATACTCGATCTCGTCGCCGGTCTCGGCGTCACGGAGGTTTTTCCAGTCAACGACAATGTTCGCTGCAAGGTGCTTGCGCAGCAGGCTCTGGGTCTGCTCGGCGCTGATGTCGTTCGGCTTACGCAATTTGCCTTCGCCCATCTGTTCGGCAACGAGCTTTTCGTATGCCTTGGACGCGGCGTCGGAGCGCATCCGACGAATCTTGATCTCAAGCCCGTAAAGGGCGTTGACCTCGACCCATGCGCCGGTCTCTTCCATGTCTTCGTTGGTTTGGAAGATGGAGTGGATGTTGGTGTTGAACTTTGGGGAAACCGTTGTGGTTTTCTTGGCCATTGTATTTCTCTTTCGGGGGTTAGATGGGTGGGCCAGTCCCCCGTGACTGACCCAACCCGAGCCATGGCTATCTCGTTAATCTGAGATACGGGGGGATCGTATTTTGCAACAAAACGTGGCGGGGGAGCCGCGTTTTGCTACGTTTCAAGTCATTACACCGCAGCGGTAGGCGAGAAGCGGTCAACCTGCAACATGCAGTTCGTTGCAGGGTCACGGAACGCGGTGAACTCCATGTTCTCGATCACGTCTTGGTCGATGCCGCCCGGAGCGATCTCGTCTTGCGAGAACTTCGTGGAAGGGACCGTGAAGATGTAGGAGGTCCCTTCGGCGTCGTTGATCGCGAACGACAGAGCAACCGTCTCGTGGTTGATGAAGTCGTTGAAGAGGCTTTCGTCCTCGAAGAACACTGCCATCGAACCAGTCAGGTTGAACCGGCCCGCGCCAATGCCACGCGAGAATTTGGAGCCGACACATGCCTGCTGACGCAGGTTTGCTTCGCCGGACACAGAGATCGACTGGATACATGCGGAGAAGTCCGAGCCATCCTTTGTAACCGATCCCACGTTGGTTGTTGCGTTGGCGACTTCGCCCGCCGGTGCTTCGAGAACATCGTAAGAGCTTGTATCGGCGAGGACAGTGGCCTGCGCGAGACGTGTGGAACGGCCTTCGAAACCAACCGTTCCGGTGATGATCGCGCCGGTTGCGATTTCGAGCGAGAAGGTGCCCGGAACCATACCGTCTTGGACCATGAACTGGCTGACGTTGTTGAAGCCGGTCTCGATGGAGAACTGGCGCTGGTTGATGGTCGAGACATCGCCCGGGTTTCGGAGCATGGATGCCTTGACAGTGACAGCATCTCCTGCCGCAAGAACACGAGACGGCGCTGGGCTGGTTGTGATGACATCGGCAGAGACACTGAGAACTGTGTAAACACCACCGAGCTTGGTCCCGCCGCCGGAGAAGTTGACGATGGTAACACCGTCTGTCGCAGCCGCTGTTTCGGTGAGGGCACCACCCGTGGAGTTCAGGTTGGTGACAGTGACGACACGATCAGAGCCGTTGTCAGTGACGACCGCTTTGATCGCCATTGCAGGGTTCTCGGAGCGCTGGGCATTGATCGCCGCAGCGATTTCGTTCGCGAGGTCGTTGACAGTGGTGGCGACGATATCGGTTCCGTAAGTCAGCGTCTTCGAGACAGCGCCGTCGCTGACAGTGACGACGAGGTCTTCGGCATCCAATGTGGCCGCGTCCAGTGTGATGGTTCCGGTTTCGTGTCCAAGGCCATCAACGAAAATCTTCTGACCGGTAACGATCTGTCCTGCCGAAATCGCCGGAGCGAATACGTTGTCGCCGCCGGACGAAAAACCGGTTGCGGTGGATTCGATGTCGGTGCTTCCGAGAACCACAACATCGTTCGCATCGGTCAGGACGCCTGTGACCGATCCGGTCTCAGCGGCAAGTGTGCTTGTTGTTGTGGTGATCACGGTGTTGCCCGCTGTGAAGGCAACGCTGTCGATTTCGAAATAGCCGATGTTCTGGCCGTTAGCAAAACCGTCGAGCTTGATGCGCCGTCCTGCGGAGAGATACGATGTCAGGTCGCGACCCGCAACAGTCACGGTATCTGTGTCGGTGATCGAGACGATGCGTCCCTTCCAGAAATCCATTGTCATCGGGCGGGTCCACGCACCCATCACGAATGCGGCAAGGAACTCGTCGGTCGCGCCTGCGGAAAATTCGAAGTTGATATCGCCCGAGGACATTGCAGCGACTTCCGTGATGGTCGAAACCATACGGTCAGCGCGCAGCTCATCGGAAACAACGGTCTCCTTCTGCGCGGACAGGGAAGACGAAGTCAGTCGGACTTCACGGGATGCACCGGAGGAGGGTGTGGTTCCCCACGACGATTCCTCGATGATACGGATGGAACTCTGGTTTGCGTCAGCAAAACTCACGGCGGAAGCCTCCTAGTTGCGGGCGCTTCTGCGGCACCCTAAAAAAACGGTGTTCATGGGAGAACCGGGCCGCAGTTACAGTTACAGCCCATGTGCTACACACCCTAGCGAAAGAGGAGGCAAATGTCAAGATTTGTAGCACAACCCTCCATGATACGTGTCATTGTGGGGCTGTGTCAAGATGTAAATTCAGATCATGTAATTGTTGGATTGAAATCGTAGCGATATGGGATGGACGCCATCTGTTTGTCACGTCCCCGCTGAAAGCCGCGCGCCTGCACTGCGGCATCCTTGGTTGTCACCAAGCCCTCTTCACCACAAGAGATGTCGCGGCGTGTGAGGCGCTGGGCAACCTTCCAAGCCATTTCGCGTCCGCGACCGGCTCCGGTCCCCTTCGGTGTGAACACGTCGATCTGTAGAACGCCGACATTCCGGCTCTTGGCATTGCGTCCGAAGTTGATTGGCAGAGCGTCTTCACTGGCCATGATGTGAAATACCACAAAGGTGGGGACCTTGCTGTCCACTTCGACATTCTCGAAGTAAAATGGGATACCCGGATAAAGGGAGCGCATAATTGATGCGAAGTCGCCCTCAAGAGTAGCGAAGAATGTTGGTGTCATGTCAGAGCCTTCCGGATTCTAGGAGTTGGGCAATCTCCTGCAAGGTGACACGGAACATACCTTGAGGGCTACGCGGTGTATAGGGGGCATGAGGCAGTTCGCCAGCTTCCAGCCCAGCGATGTTGGGCGCTCTGTTGGAGATGTAGAATGCCTGAAAAGGCTTGTCGTAGTTGATACCCTGCAACGTGGCCATCGCGACGGCTTCGGCGGCAGGTCGCAACTGTTCAGCACCAAGACGTAGATCGTTTGTCGGTTCCACCGTTTTGAACCCGGACTTTACAGGCCCGCTTGCCGGGGTTCCAGCGGATGCAACGTAGTTCATTACCGCACGACCGGTGTTCACCGGAGTTCTTCGCAAAAGCCGCACCATCGTTGCGTGCATGGTGCTGCGCAACATAGTCTTGAACCGATTATGAAAGCGGTCCACGGACTTGTCGAGGCCGGACAGAAACTGCTCTGCATTCTCAATCATCAATCAGCGATCTGGTTGAACCGGACGTGAAGCATCCACAGAGAGTTACCGGGAACGCCCATCAACTTTTTGACTTCATAGATCATACCGTTGCGTAGTTCGATGAGGTCGTCTTCTTTGGGAACAATCGGAAGGTCCAGCGCTGCGATCAGGGCCTTTCGGTCAGTCGTAGGGACCACACTTTCATCCATTTCCTCAATCTTGAAACGGGCCAGAACCATCGGCACATCTTCATGACGGACATCGACGCGTTCGAGCATTCCGGTGGCTGTGTTGTATGTGGTATCAGACGAAACTTCGATATACGTGTTGGTGGCCGCAAGACCCCCTTCCTCTGTCCCGAGGATTTGCATGGCCCCTTGGACCTGTTCAGAAATGAGGGCGGCAAAAGACACTGTGGACTCCTAGAGGTTTTTCAAAAAGGCGATGACGGCCTTGCGTTGGAAGATGGCGACAACCGAATACCCTTGAGGAGCTTCCCTGACGTTGCAGACACGTCCGAGCGGACCCCTTCTTCCCAGCAGCCGCATCTGGTCGCGGGGTAGGGTCTTCTTTGGCACGGTAAGGTAGATGTGTTCCGGGACCACAGGCTTTCCATCAAGACCTTCGACCGGCGCTTCACACAATTCGATCAACTCCTCGACGGTCATTTGATGATGCGTCCGAAACGGACCCGGGTTCCTGACGTAATTCGGCCCAGACCCGAAATAAGTTCGTTTATATGGGAGGGCACTTTTGGAAGACGATACCCCTCCGCGAACTCCAACTCGACGACATCTGCCTTCAAGGAGATCAAGGCGTCTTGTGGGCGTTCGGTCGAGCGATCCTGCGCGATCAGGTAGGTTGCCATGGACGCTGCCGCGATCTTGAGCTGTTTTGGAATAACATCCTCCGCGATCTCGAAATCATCACGGTCGCAGACCCCCTTTCGGGGCCAGCGCAGGCCAGATGTGCTGGAAACGCGTTCGCCATACCAGCGCGCGTTCGTATCGAGATAGCGAGAAGCCCACGAAAGGAGCTTCTCTTTTATTGCTTCGTCGAGGACGGTCCACCGCGCATCCGCATGGATGTTCACTGCGATAATGTCGTCTGCCTCCTCAACGGAGACATACGATGTTGCAGCTACAAGCCCGGTGCCGTCCTCTGTAAGGAAAGTGAAGGGCATCAGCCATTACCTTGCAGAAATGTGGGAGTGGTTGTGCCATAAAACGTAGCACAGTCCTCCTCGATTTGCAAGGTTTCGTGGCGTCGAAACGCCCTGACCCATTGCTTCGCCTGACGGCTCCGGACAACATCTTCTTCGGTGAAGACGATAACGCCGACGCTTTCCATCTCTTCGCGCTGGGCCATGTCGATGACGCGCTGGAGGCCACTGTCCGGAATGCGGCTCTGGTAGATATCCCCACACAGACACATCAGCAGGTCTTCACCCTGACGCGTCAGCGTGATGTAGAGATCGTCGAGATCGAGGTTTTCGGCCTCGTCGATGATACACGCGGCATTCTTGAACGTGCGTCCCTGCATGTATTCGTAGGGAACCTCTTCGATCTTCTTGTCACGGCGCATCTGATCAAAGACGGCAGGTCCCATGGATTCCTTGAGACCTTCATAGATCGGAACCAGCCATGGTGCTGTTTTCTCCTCAAGAGTGCCGGGAAGGAACCCGTTCTGGTGACGCTTCTTGGCGACGTTCGGGCGTGCGATGTAGAGCTTTGTGATCTCGCCATTTGCCAACATGGCTCCGTAGACACGGGCCGGGACGTAAGTCTTTCCGACGCCTGCCGGGCCAACACCGAACGTCAATTCGTTCTGGGTAAGGCTGGCGACATACATGGCCTGCATCGTTGTTCTGGGGGTAAGCGGCTTGGGGTTTCGGCGATCTTGCTTCACGGCTTTTTCCAGCTTCTTGAGTTTACGCTTGCGGGCCTTCTGGCTTACCGGTGCGACCGGGTCGATTTCATCCTCGAAGAACTCTTGGATTGCTAGTTGGCTCATGGTTATTCCCCTTAGTGGGCAAGAAAAAAGGACGCCCCGCCACCAGAAGTGGAAGGATGCGTCCTTGAGTTAGCCGGTTGGTCCGGCGGTGATTTGTTGTGCGATCCGAGGCTTGATGCCCACTGACATCACTCCTCTTTGGATGTGCTGCGCGTCTTGCGGGCGCGCGGCTTTGCCTTCGGCACGTAGGCCATCACGTCTTCGTCAACCTCAACGAAATGGAGGTCCTTGAAGATATCGTTCTCGGCCACACTCGCCATCTCTGTGATGACTTCTCCGATCTCGTCTTCGGTGATCTCGTCTTCGGTGATCGGCTCTTGATCAAACGGCGTATCGACAGATGCCGGAGTCTGTGTCCAGCCTTCTTCCAGAAGCAGTTTGTCAGCCCGATCACGGGTGACATCGAATGGCTCGCCATCGGGCGAATAAACACGAAAATACACGGTGGTCTCCTTGTTGACCGGTCCCTTCTGCTCTATCACACTGCGTCCAGAATGTCACGTTATGTGGCACACCTTTCCATATATCATGTCACCGCCCGACAGAGGTCGGATCAGTTTGCAGCAGCTTCCAGTTCGATGAATTTTGCGATCAGGGCGCTCTTGTTGATCTTGCCTTCGATCTCGTGGCCGAAGCGCTCGGCGATCATGCTCTTGAGGGCCGCAGGAGAGAACCCTTTCAGGTATGCCTGCTTGTCTTCGCCTGCGATCAGGGCGGCTTCTTCTTCGAGAAAGGGTGGCTTGGGTTCCTGTTCCGGTGCGGGGGCTGTTTCTTCGTCAACCGTTGCTGGAGCGGGAACTTCGGGTTCTTCTTCAATCACCACCTTGGTGGTTTGACTTGGGGCGTTCCAAGTGGCACGCCCGTCACGGGTCAGATCGAGAGCGCTCAGGCGGCTGACTTCCACCGGATTACCTTCGGTGTCGTAGACGGTAACTTTGGTGTGTGCGGAGTTGTATGGTTGGACTTTCATCGGGGTCTCCTTGAGTGAAAAGGGCGGGAAGTTTCCTCCCCGCTCCTATTTCAAATACGATGCGGCTTAGTGTGCCGTGCCGTATGCCAGCCACGAGGCGAACGTGATCGACGGTGTGGTGCCGCCGACAGTCAGGACCAGCTCGATCTCTTCGAGGTCGGTATCAACATTCTCGATGGACTGTGCGTCCAGCTTGAGGATGTATTGGCCGGTGCCGACAACTGTGATTTCGCCAACCTTGGTTGCAGCCGCGCCAGTGGCTCCGACTTCTGCGGTGAAGACGTAGGTCTCGTCATCATCCGAAAGGTCAATTGCGGAGACAGCAATGACGATTTCGTAGGCTTCTGCACCCAGCTTGTTGCGTTGATCGGACGGACGAACCTTGTCCAGCTTGTCGAGGGCAAGCGTGCCCACGGACGCTGTCGCGGTGACGGCAGCGAGGCCCGGCGCGCGGAATGCGAGATCGGACTCGTAGATTTTGGTGACGGTCGAGTTGGCCATTTCAAGGCTCTCCTAATTCTGATTGGTGTGGGAAGAGGAGGGGGCCGAAGCCCCCACCATTACTTCGTTACGGCTGCGTTCGAGACACCGCGAAGGCGGGCTGCTGCGCGACCGTGCTGGACGGCCATACCAACGAACCATTCGACGCGTGTCCGCATGACTGGCTTCTCGTCGAGTTCGCCGAGGTCACGGACGGCCATGACACCGTTCTGGAGACCCTGAACACCTTCGTCGCCCATGTTGACGCAGTAGATCGAGGTCGCGGTCTCGGACGTTCCGGTTCCGCCAGCTTCGTTGAAGTCCATGATCTGCTTACCTTCGTTGTCGTAGTCGGTGACAAGGATAGGCAGGTTGTCGAACTCGGTGATGCGTGTTCCGAACTCGGACTGCGAATACGTGATGTAGCCGCCGACCTGTGCGTCTGTTGCCGCTGCGGTCAGAAGGTTCCGCATACGCTTGGACATGATGAGGTGGGTCGGGTTCTCGACTTGGTCGATCAGGTCCCGCAGCTTGGAGATTTGCAGCGGATCACCACCATCGGTGTTACCGGCTTCAAGGATTTGGTCGCCTTGAATACGGGCACGGAGGCCGTCGAACTCGCGCGGATCGGCGACAGAGTCACCGTTGATGATCTTCGCACCGATTGCCAGAGCAAGTGCCTTGACCTTGCGAAGTTCGTGGGCGGAGCGGACTTCCATGCCGTGGAACGCAAGCGTTGCCAGATCGACATCGAGATCGCCGCCGGAGATGCGCAGGCGCTCGGTTTCTGGGTTCAGAATACCGGCGGATGCTTGGTATCCATCACCGACACCACGGAACGCGACACCCGGCAGGTTGCCTTCCATGTTGTAAACATAGGCACCGCCCGGAACAGGCAGGAATGTGAGGGCGTTGAGCAGATCGGACGACCGGGCAAAATGCTCGATGATCGTGTTGCGCATGACTTCGCCCGGGTTGATTTTGCTGGCTTCGAGAAGCGTAATCACAGGTTCTCTCCTTAGATGAGATTTGGGTTTGCTGAGTTTTGGAGACGTGGGCTGTGACAGACTCCCCGAGCCTGTGGACATCCTCCGGCTCAGCCCTCTGCACCGGTGGGTTTTTCGTTAGTTCACAGTGGTCAACCGCCCCGCAGTCGCCGAACCTTTAGGTGGTGCATCGCGCCACGATTTGTGGCACGATGCTACGTTTCGTGTCATCATAAGGCGTGAAAACGCCTTGGATGATTCTATTGCAGGTTGTGCTGCCGCGCGTAGTTGATACGCTGTTGCGGCGACATCTTTGCAAGCTCGGCGGCATTGAGACGACCCCCGATTTTTTCGTCGGCACCGGAAGCTCCACCGCCTTTGCTGCCCTTGAACAGGAAATCGTTCATTTCCCGCTCCTTGAGCAGCCATTCCTTGATGGTCATCGGGTTGACCCCGTCCTGACCGTAAACAACGGTGCCATCTTGCGTCTTGGGCACCAGCTTGCCTTCTTCCACGCGGAACGTGTTGAAAGCGTTGGGCAGCACGTAAGACACCGCTTTGTCGAGCATCGCCACATCAGGGTCCGAAGCCGCCAGTCGGATGGCGTTCTCGACGCGCATCTGGTTTGCGGATGCCTCGGCCTTCTGGGCCTTGTCTTTCCAAGCGTCACGCTCCTTGGCCCCTTCGGCCAGTTGCATACGCATTGCGTTGGTCACGTCCGTGACGCGGGCCTGCGCTGCTTCTTCGAGAGTCGTGTCTTCGATGAGCTTTCCATCATCGACACGCTTCTTCACGTCGCGCAGCGCTTCGTATTCCTTTGCGAAGTCGTCCAGCCGTTCCAATTCGCCGATGGGAATGCCGGTGACGCCTTCATACTTCGAGATCGTTCCGAGCAGATCATCCCGCTCTTTTGCAACCTTCACGTTGTTCTCGCGGAACTCGGTGATCTTGTCGTGCGGGGCCACCTTGACGGAGAACTTGCCGTCCTCTCCTTCTTTGGCCGCATCGCGCAGTGTTTCTGGAACCTCAGAGAGGGTCGCGTAGGTAAGTGTTGCCATTGTTATTTCACGCCGCTCCGCGACATGCCCTTGATTGTGTGTGACGCACCCCCGGTGCGATTGGATGTTGGGACATCCGTGAAAAGCGGATTGGGGGAAATGATCCGCTCCGTCGATGGAAACCTTTTTAATACATGACGCGACAAATGTCAAGGTTTGTAGCGCAAACCCTACAGAATGACACGTTTCCTATCATTCGTCAACAGGAAACTCGTCAGGATCATCAAAAAGAAAGTCCGGATCGGTGGAAATGTTGGCGGAATCGAGCTGGGCAGTGATGCGCTCTGCCTCGGCGATCCCGACGATCTGGCGCAGCTCTGCAAATGTGTATTTGCCCTCGTCGATGTCGAGAGACTGTAGAAGAATGTCGTCTTCTCCAGCAAAGCGGCGGCTCATGATCGGAGAGCCTTAAACGATCCCAGACCGGTCGGGCATTCCATGACTGAACAGGAATAAGACATGACATTTGACAGTTCGATGTCGCATTTAGGGCAAACGCGCTGGGCCGGTTCCGAATCCGGAATTGGTTGCGGATAGAACGTCGATCTGCGGAAGGGTTGGTCTTCTTCGTCAAACGACTGTTGTGGTTTGGCATCGGTGGGGGTGTCGTCCAGAAGCTCGATCACTTTAGCGAGCTTCTGGACGATTTCATCGAGCTTCTTTTCGATATTCGCAGTCATCAGGATTGTCCCGGAGTTCTCACACGGCCTGTCCGGCGGGCTTGTCCCGGAACCGGCGGTGTGCGTGGGTCTTCCGGTCGTCCTGTGACCTCTGTCGTGGGAACGGAAGCCGCCTCTTCTCTCATGACGCGGTAGTCATGGAACGCCTGTGCGTCCGGGAAGTTCTTCATGCGTGCCAGCACATCGACCATGTGGGGGAATTGCTTCGTGTCGGCCAGCAGCGTCTTGTATTCTTCGAGGTCCATCCAATCGGGGATGACTTCGGCCTTGCGCAGATATTCATAGACCACATCGACAGGGATGATCCCGTCTGCATACATCTGATGGATCGCGCGGAACTCCCGCGCGCCGATGTCACGCAGAAGAAAGTCACGGTTCAGTTCGAATGTGATCTGCCGAATCGTCGAGTCGGGCACATTGTTCCAGTCAGCCCACCATTGGATGACCTGTGTGAATCCTTCATCGGAAGTGTCGGCAATGTTGAGAAGAAGCGTTTGCTCGTTCTGTTCCTTGAGCTTGAGGCTGTTGTCACTTTCTGCCGCGCCCGTGGCCGACCCCGGCATCATCCGCCCCCCGATTGCTGCGATCTGGGACTCTTTCTGTTCCAACGCTTTTTCAAGGGAGTTCAGACCATGGCCGGAAAATTCGATGATCCCCGCCTTGCCATCCTTGCCCAGCTCCCAGACGACATCAGGTCCGACATAGTAATCGCCCACGCCTTCATCATCCGAGGCACTGGTTGTGGTGTAGTAGACAGGCTGGGCGGTGTAATATCGCGCTTGCTCCAGAATCGTGTAGCTCTGGTAATGCGAGAAGTTCAGATTGACGATGTCGAGAAGAGGTGGCTTCTGGATTTCTGGGTGATTGGTGAAGGGGCCGATGACGACAAACGGGATATAGTCGAGCGGTTCGCCGCGCACAGTCGGGATGATGATTTCATCCGGAATTGCCATAGTGTTTGGCAGGGTCCAGCTTTCATCCTCATCATAGACATGTTGTTCGTAGAAATAGGAGCCATCATCTGATTCCGTCAGCAGGAGAACCCGGTAACGATTCTTGGTCTGGAGTGGGTTGACGCTGCGATCCTTGGCATATCCGACCTCACGCAGAACAACCCGCGTATATTTGTATTCTCCGTTGACCTCTTCGCGGTGCCAATCAAGAATGTTCTCGGCGGTGTAGCAGGCAACGTAAGGCGCACCCGCCCCATCGGTGGAGGCGTCCACCAGCATTCCGTAGCGTCCAAGCGCCAGCACTTCCTTGATTGCCGTTTTGGCCGTCAGATGCAGACTCATGCCATCTTTGGAAAATCGCTTTGTGCGCTCACGCAGGGCGCGGGGCAGTCCGGTCAGGTTCGGGTTGCGCTTGAACATCGTTCCGTAAAGACTGTTCAGCGTCTTTGCGGTCATGTTGTAGAAAACGGCGCGCTGGAGATAGCTCCTGTATTGGCTATCGTCCTGCCCCTGCTGCTTCGGCAGGTATTTGGTGGTTTTGCGCTTGACCTCGATTTCACCAATCTCGGCGTCTCGGATCATCTCCCAGACACTGGCCCAATAGTCGTAATCAGGATGCAGGAAGGCAGAAGTCCGCATTGCGACGGACATCTGGGCGCGAAGTTGTGGATTGTGCGGGATGCTGGACATTGATACTCTGCTTGTTTTACAAAGCTATGCCACGATATATAGCAAAATGTCAAGATTTGTAGCACACAAGCAGAATAAACAACCGGCCCGCTGGTGCAGGCCGGTTGTTCTATTTACGGGGTTGGGAGGTCAGGTGGGTTCGAGTGCCGGGGCAACCACGCCTTCAATCATACGGGAGGTTTCTTCTTGAGAAATCAATGCCGTGAGCTGGTTGAAGGCGTCCGCACGCGCTTCTGTCAGTCCCATTTCTTCCTCGTGAGCAGCGAGCATGGTGATCTCTGCGTCGATGGTTCCGTGGCACATCGTGCCGCGCGAGAGGTTGTATTGAACCACGGGAGCGTTGCCAACCATTGCGGTGTGGCGTGTGAAACGAAGGTCCAACAATACTTCTTTTGACATTTTGTGCAGCCTTTGCCTGTTGTTAAGAGTTCGATGTGCGCAGTCCTGTATCGGATGTTCAACATATGATGTCGAGAACAAAAAGTTGCGTGGCGCTACATTTTTGACTTGACGCCACATTTTAAGGCTTCGCAGGCGCAGGATAGTTCTTTGGACGTGACGTGACGTGACGAATGTCGAACACATTAAAAAGGAAGGGTTTTTCTGAAACATTGCTGCGCGGAGTTTCTGTGACGAGAGCCTGTAAAGGTTCCGCCATAATCCAAAAATAAAAATGATTGTAACAAGTTGCACCCGATGATGCGCGGAATGTCTCCGGTGTCAACTCCCCGAAAATAGGGAGGCGTAGCACTATTTTTGAAAAAGGAGAACACGTAGACACAGAATCAACCGCAGGTTACGTTAGCGCCAACATGCACCGCGTGGTTTTCCATGTATGTTGTCATTTAGGGTGTTCGAGATACAATTCTCTTTGCAATCTGGATTGTCTCGTAAGTATTGGCGGGTGGCGGAGGTCTCGATCCCCAGACGCGGTTTTACCTGTCCACACCGGCTTCCAACCGGCTCTGCTACCTAAGCAGTTCACCACCCTTTATCCGTTGTGCAATGGGAAGTCCTCAAGGCGTGCGCGCAGGGGGTTTGCACCCACGTTCGGGATAAAGACGTAGCCGCATGTGTCGCGAGGGACATATTCCCGATCCATCCCCACCTCTCTGGGGAAACTCGGGTCGTGGATAATGTCGGCGAACAATCCGATATGTGTTGACGCTCTGACCAGCGCTGTGATTTTCTGCATCGAGCCGGACATCACAATTTTGGTGCCAAAGCCCTGTGGTGTGCTGTTTGCCCATACTTGCGCGTGTCGCCGGTCTGGATGACTTTGATCGGCATCTTTCCAGCGGCTCTGGAATGCACTGGCCGCGTGTGCGCATTGTGGCAGGAGAAATCCACCACGCATCTCTGGGAGGTCGTCACGCATGACGATAAACAGTCGCGAGGACATGTGCTTCCTTTCAAGGGATTGGAGGAGAGCGGGGGTCTTGATCCCCAAGCCGGGTGTTTCCCGGCCCGATCCGGTTAGCAACCGGTCCCAGCGCGCCTGTCTAGTTCACTCTCCAATGGTCGGGGGCGCATTCGCTCTGCATCAGCCATGGCCTCGTCGAGGACGGCCTTCCAGTAGCGCAGATTACGCATCTGCTGCTCCCCAATACCTTGGAAAGCAATCTCGTTAAGATTGTGGCTGGCTATCATGAGCGCAGCTTCTATATCATCTCGGTTTTTCATCGTTTTGGGAGGAGCAGCGCTCGACACCCGGCAAGACCTGTCTCACAGATTCGCTTGTGAAGGTCAAGAACAGAACGAGAACTTTCAAATTTTCTTGACGCGACTTTTTAGACAACATACGGTTCTGGGGCTGACGACAGGGATTGAACCCGCGCTTCCTCCCTACCACGGAGGCGTGCTACCATTGACACCACATCAGCAAAACCAAAACACAAATCGGAGGTAAATGCCTTGGGAACACATACAAACAACTACCCCACGAGATACTCCTTGAGACCTGAACGCTCAAAGCAAGTGGCCGAGCGATTAAAACGCAGTAATGGTGCCACACGGCCAGAGATACGTGCCATAGCGGAAAGCGAAGGTGTGGCGCAGAAGACCATCATGGAAATGATGACCACATTAAAACTCGACGTGAAACCACACCCGAGCGACGTTGCAAAACCTCCAAAGAGAAAACCCCGCATTAACCCGAAAGTCGCAGCCGAGAAGTTTTTCAAGGACACTCTTTTAACAATAGAAGACAATCCACCCCCAGCCACGAGTGCCGATCTGGATGTGCTTCTTTCTCTCGAAGAATCCATGCGCGAAGAGCAAGACAAATTGATTACAGAGCTGGCTGGAATGGAAACCGAAATGCTGGCGGCGCTAAACCAAGCGGAAGAGTGGCAGACACGCGCCAAAGACGCGATGAGGCAAACCAAAAAACTACGACTGGAGACTCGGCAGGATCGAGAAACCATTGAAGACCTTCGCGGCGATATAGGTGTGGTTCGCCGCCGCGCAGGCCGTTCGGTCCAAGCAGCTAATGTGCGGGTCACTAGAGCGCGGCAGGAGCGCGACGATGCTCAACTGCACGCCAAGTGGTGTCAGGAACAGCTATCAGCCTCTGCGGAGAGGGAGAGGCGCTTACTGGAGGCTCTCAGAGCCTCCGAGGCAGACCTGAAAGACTGCCGCGCATCCTGTAAGTGAATTGGCGAAGGTGCGGGGATTCGAACCCCGGATCATGGTTTTGGAGACCACTGCTTTAGGCCACTAAGCTACACCGACGTGGTGTCCTCGGAGGGACTCGAACCCCCAACCTCCGGGTTCGGAACCCGGCGCTCTGTCCAGTTGAGCTACGAAGACCTGTATTTTGGAAGAAGGCCGAGGACATGCTCCCCAAACAGGCTATGAACCTGTCCGATCCGCTTTCGAAGCGGTCCCGGCGCGCTTGTCCGGTTGACCTTCCATGTGTTCTGTTTGGTGGGGATGGTGAGACTCGAACTCACACGCCTTTCGGCCACAGGGTTTGAACCTGCTGCGTCTACCGTTTCGCCACATCCCCAGACAACACGTCAAAGCTGCTCCATCGTGATAGGCTTTGCACTTCTGATCGCTTCGGCCAGTGCAATATCCATATCGCTCTGGGCCTCTACGGGAACGTCAAGTCTGATGTCGGCGACGACGCAACCCGGATGCTTGTCTTTGAGAGCTTGCAGCAACGTGTGCATTCGGTATTCCTTTTATGGTGTGCCCGGAGGGATTCGAACCCTCAACCAAAGGCTTAGAAGACCCATGCTCGTCCAGTTGAGCTTCGGACACATTATCATGGTGCTGCCGGTCAGCATCGAACTGACGACCTCCCGCTTACAAGACGGGCGCTCTGCCAAACTGAGCTACGGCAGCGTGAATTGGTCCCCAGACCCGGATTTGAACCGGGACGCCTAAGCACAGCCCTCTCAAGACTGCGTGTCTACCTGTTTCACCATCTGGGGATGATCTGCGGATCATAAATCCGGTTTATGATCGACGTGTCATATTGGTGTGACCGAAAGGACTCGAACCTTTATCTTCTGCTTTTCAAACAGATGTGGGCACCCGCATCACCACAGTCACATATCGAGGTTTGGTGCCGCTCCCCGGATTTGAACCGGGACGCCGAAGCACTGCGTTCTGAACACAGCGTGTCTACCTGTTTCACCAGAGCGGCAGGAATGATTGGTTGTGATGGCTGGGATTGAACCAGCGACACACGGGTTATCGGCCCGTTGCTCTACCTCTGAGCTACACCACAAGATGTCCCACTGACCGTGGCAGGACGCGGATGTGTTACGGCATCACCCGGGGTATTTACGGTCCCACACCGAGTCACCGGGTCATCACTGCCGTTCTTGTGAGGCAGTTATCGTCGGTGGCATTTCGTTCAGGCCAAAGAGACGCTGGATAGCTTGGTCTTGGCCCAATTCCATGCAGCGGAAATAGCGTTCCGAACGAGTGTCTGTTGCGGCATCGGGATGAAAGTTCCGATCACGACGCCGACACCGACAAGGATAAGTGTGTTCATTGTTTTCCTGCCTGTTTTATTGGAGCGGACGAGGAATTTCGAAATCCCGACCTTCTGATTGGCAACCAGATGCTCTGCCTCTGAGCTACGTCCGCATTTATTACTTGGTTTGCTGTAGAGTTTTTTGGTGAGGACTATCCACAGTCTGACCTCGTTCCGCCACGTTCCAGCCCTGACTGTTCTAGGCATCCCGGCCTCTCCCGGTGGTCCCCGCTTTAATGCCAGTGGCGGGCCTCGGCTTCCCGCACAGGCTACCCGGCTCCGACTTACACCAACACTTCCATGTAGGTTTATCGCCCGTCCGCACGCTGGTATTGGAACTGGATGCACGAGCAGGATTCGAACCTGCGAATGAGAGGATCAAAGCCTCCTGCCTTACCACTTGGCGACCGTGCAATAGTGTTGGCCCATTTGCTACGCTGGCCGGGCCGGGCCTCGATAGAGCCGCACGCGCTGTGCGTGGGCTTCGTCGAAATGGAGCGGATAGAGAATTTCGAAATCTCGACCTAGTGGTTGGAAACCACTTGCTCTGCCTCTGAGCTATACCCGCAATTGGCGTTCCCGGCAGGATTCGAACCTGCAACCTACGGCTTCGTAGACCGTCGCTCTGTCCAGTTGAGCTACGGAAACTGATAATCTTCGACATCCTCAATCGGAATGCCTTTGGCGTGTGCTTGTCGCATACAGTTAGCGGTCCCGCGTCCTCCGCTGAATGCGATCACAAGATCGGGATTGGAAAACGCGATCATGCGTCCGTTGCGCAGGGTTCCGGAATCGTCACCCTCTACGTCCCAGAGGGCTTCAAACGCGACAGGTTGCACGCCGTTCTTCTTGGCCCATCGGTGGGCCATCTGATCCGCTCCACGGGCGTCACCGTGAACAAGATAGGTGAAATTGTGAATGCCATGAAAGTGATCGAGAGCGGCTTTCAGTTCGCGTGGGTTCTGATACTCCCGACCTCCTGTGACTAGGACGATCATAGCATGTCCTTTCTGTTATGGCGGTTCTACCGGGACTTGAACCCGATTCTCCGGCGTGACAGGCCAGCGTCGTAACCCATGGACTATAGAACCTTGTTGGTCCCAACGAGAGGTAACGATCCTCTTCCTCCCGGTCCACAACCGGGCGCTCATCCATCAGAGCTTCATTGGAGTTATTCTTGGATGTGTGGGGCGGAGTCGAACCGCCTCGCTTGCGCGGTCTCGGATTTGCAATCCGGCACATTGCCGTTCTGTCACCACACAGTAGATTACGGCGAAGAGGTGACTTACACCACCGACCACAGGGTAGTCATCCCTGCGCAAGGGTGTGCCCAGACTGACTAAATCGGACACAGATGCGTGTTATTCCAACGCGCCTTGGACGCGGACATAAGTCCACCGCTCTGTTGCTGAGCTACCTTCGCTTCGTGGAGAACCGGGTCGGGGTCGAACCGAAGACTTTGGGGTTAAGAGGCCCACGCTCTACCGCTGAGCTACCGGTCCAAACTGAATTGACTTGTCTTGGAGAACCGAGTGAGATTCGAACTCACGACGCGCGGATTAAAAGCCCACCGCTCTGACCACTGAGCTACCGGTTCGTTATGGGTAATCTTTGACGATCTTGGCAAACGGAACCAGAGCGTATCCGGTGCCGGTCGTCTTGGGACCAACGATCATCCAGCCCTTCTCGATCATCTGAATGCGGCGCTGGGTAATCATCGCGCAGATCGTGTTGGGGGCACTGATTGGAGGGCCTCCGGGTTCGTCCCGAAAAACCTTCCGACACAGTTCCGGAAGGCTGAGTGTGCGACACTCCCTGCGCGCCTCGCAAAGGCTTGCAATCAGGCGCTGCATGATCTTTGATTCGAAGTGGGTCAGCAGCCATTCCGGGCTGGTCCCGAGCATCGTCCGCTGTCCGCATGTCGGACAATAGGGAAAATCAGTCATCACCGCATTGTCGTGCGGGTGTTCGATGATATCCAAATCCGCTTCCGGTTCGTGTGTGCCTGCGAGATCGAGTTCCATACGTCACCAATTGTGTCTATGCTACATTTCGTAGCACACATCACACAAAAAAGTCAACGATACGGAACCTATCAATGTCTGGAGTGAGGGTTATTCAGGCGAACTCCCTCAAACGCCACCAAAACACATCAAGGAGGCAATCAGCGATGTTAGACGCAACGCCAACTGACCCAAGACATGAATGCCCTGTTCTTACCTTGCACGCGGGCGTGGCGCAAGGGTAATTTGGCTCTAGTGGAGGGTTACGATCCCCCGACCTTCTCGTTAACAGCGAGCTGCTCTACCAACTGAGCTACACTAGAACATTCATCCCAAATCCATGTAGGACTGGATGAAAATGGTTGCCAATGGGGCGATCATCGCATTGCCGTAGGCGTGCAATCGTCCCAGACGCTCGGGAGACCCATCAGCCACCGGGCATGTGCCGGGTTCGACCGGTCTCCAGAACCCGTCGCGGCCTCGGAGCCAGTCAGGATTTTTCCAGAAGCCGTTCGTCGCCGTTGTCCACCGGGACGGGGCATTTTCTTTGCCACATAAAACCACACGACGCGCGGCAGCGTCGTGAACTTGCTGACGTTCGCTTCCGCTCCGTCGCGGTGGTCTCGGGCACAGGGCGTCGGCCAGCCGCGCAGGAGCTGGTCGATAATACTGGCGATGCCTCTCGGCGACAAAATAGAGGCGTGGCCTGTCGTGTGCTGCGCCGACGAGCGGGCCGCATAGATCGGTCGCTGCTGCGGCGTAACCCTGATCTTCGAACTCAGATTGAACAAGGTCCCACCAGTCGAGGCCGTCCTTGCTTGCAACTTGCTCACCAAACAGAACAGGAGGCTTTTGCTCTCTGGTGAGATTGGCCCACGCTGGAAAGAGGTGTCGTTCGTCATCGAATTTCAGTCCCTTTCCGGACGCGGAGAATGGTTGACATGGGCAGCTTCCAGTCCACACCGGTTTGTCGTCCGGCCACCCGGCCTGACGAAGCGCATGGCTCCAGACACCAATTCCGGCGAAGAAATGGCATTGAGTGAACCCCTTGAGATCACCGGATGTGACCTCGGTTATGGACCTGCTATCGACATGTCCCGGCGCGATAGCCCCCGGCGTCAATCAGGTTGCGCAACCACTGCGCGTTGAAAGGGTCAAACTCGTTGTAGTAAGCTGTCATATTCACACCTTGGTGGAGAAGGTCGGATTCGAACCGACGACCGGCTGCTTGCAAAGCAGATGCTCTCCCGCTGAGCTACATCCCCGAAAAATGGTGCCCGATCCCGTGGCCTTTGGGATCAGGACTTGTCGAGTTTTTTGGAATCTCGACCAACACCGTCCACCGGTGGAATCTCACCACTCCGGTGTTAGGGGACCAAAGGATCACCCAGCATCGCTTGACTGCTCCAGAATCCCGGACCAATACAACCAGTCAATCCAACTCTTGTGCAGGTTTTCGCTCGGAGGCCGTGCCCGGGCGAGTTGCCGCATGGTTGGTCTGCGCGGTTTCCGTATCGGGTGAATATCAGTTCTGTCACCCTTGCGTCCGTTGCAATCGTGGCAGGCTGCAACGATGTTCTCGAAGTTGGTCTCTCCGCCCAGCGACTGTGGAATGACGTGGTCAAACGACAGTTGGTTAGGCGAGAAACGTCCTGCGCAGTATTGGCATGTGAAATCATCCCGAAGGAAGATATTCATGCGAGAGAATGCAACGATGTTCGGCTTCTTGACGTAAGACTTGAGAGCCACGACAGTCGGCGGGCGATACTCGAAAGATGGGGATCGCAGGGTCACATCGTAGAAATCCAGAGGCGTGATGCGCTCCTTCAAGTGGTTTCTGAGTGTCCGTTCAAACCCCCAAACGCTCAAGGGCAGAACACTCACCGGGGTAAAGTCCGCATTCAGGACCAACGCCGGGTAGTGTGGAACACCCATAGCTATACCTCTCTGTTAGGGGTTCGTTTCAGGCATTTTCGCCCTCGATAAAAGTCTTCATCCAGATCAGAACGCCTGATTTCGGGCCGCAGTAGATGCCACCCACAGCATGTTTTTCTGGATTCTCTGCAAAGTAATCCAGCATAAACTCTCGGCGCATCTCACACGTTTCCATGTCGGGCTGCGTCCGGGGCAGATAGCCATCAATAAAATGTGGTTCGCCCTCGATCATAAAGACAATGGCGAGGATTATCTGTTTCATTTCTGTCCTCTTTGTGTCTGTTGGTGTTCACGGTTGGGATTGAACCAACGACCTTCTCGATGTCACCGAGCTACTCTACCGCTGAGCTACGCGAACATGGTATCCGGTGACGGGTTCGAACCGCCGCTGTCGGAGGATGTAAACCTCCCGCTCTACCACTGAGCTAACCGGACCCGGTTATTTGGTTGGTGGAAAGATGTCCCGACCGTAAACGAGGGGCACCGGAGTGTGTTGACGTGCGTCGGCGTCGAAGTGATACCACGCGCAGTTGTCCTTGCCTGACATCGTGCTGTCCTCGATCCATTTGACACGTCCGACGCTGACGATTTTCGAACAGAACGCATCCATATAGGGATGTGCCTGTTTGGTGTGCATCCAATCCGCATCGAACAGCAGCCATGTCGGTGCAATTGAAACGAAGTGTTTGATCATGCAGTGAAGCAGATAACCGGACTTCTTGTCACGCGACCACGGTGGGTTGGTGATAATGACATCGGGGCGTTCCCCGATATGCAGCAGGGACAGGTTCAGCGCATTGAGCTGTGTAATCCCTTTTCTGTCCGGCTCGATGTCCGATGCGAAGATGCACTCACCGTTGGGAGCCAGTTCTTCGATGTGGTCAATCAGCCTACCGTCCCCGGCGCAAGGCTCGACGAAGGTAAAGGGGTGCTTTGGAAGGAAGGGAACCAGTGGCACAACGGGGGCCTTTGGCGTCTGGTAGTAATCCTTCTCGACGCGTTTGAAATCAGACCGCTTTCCCATCAGGCACGCGATCTGATGCCGGTTTGGATACCGGCAAAATCCGCCGCTTCCCAATCTGCAACGGTGTCGGGGTTCTGCAAGAACTCCTCGATTGCCCATGACCCGATAGTGGTCAGTGTGATATTGTCACCGTCCTCGACCGTCCCGTCAGAGAAACGGAAGAAATGGTTGAAGGCCGACAATCCGGACACACCGCGCTGGGCGTAGCTTTGAACGACAACCCGGTTGATGAGGTCTTCTTCCTGAATGTTCGACAGGTTGGAGACACCAAAAGAAGCGCGTCGGTCGGCTGTATCGGTCGAAAGACCCGTGGCGATATCGTCATCCCGCAGCGACTGGATGTTGCCATCCCAATCCTGAAAGACGCCGAAAGACTGTGGGCGCAGCTCGCGAATACGCATTCCGCGTGTGTCTTCGTCGGCGATGATGATCTCGCTGATGAAAAGCCCGGACCCGGTGGCGGTGTTGAAAACCACGCGGTTCGGTTTGCCTTTTTCACCTACCGTGTTCGCGACAGTCCCGGTGGCGATGCGGATGCCGTTGAGATAGTAGGTCCCGATGATCTCGGTGGACGTGACCTCAAGGTGAAGGTCATAGAGGTGGAAGGTGCCAAACCCGTTTGTTCGTGACGGGGACTCGAAGGTGGTGTCCCCGTAAACCTCAAGGTATTCTGAGCGGCCCGTGAAGTCGATCTGGGCGAGGGTGTTGTTGTCAGAGTCGTGGGCGAAGAACAGAGAGCCGTTCTGGAACGATCCTTCCACCGAGTGAAAGACACGGGCGTGGAACCATGTGCTGGTTCCGGAGGCTTCGGCGAACTCGACCTCGAAACTGCGTGTGTTGTCGATGAAGAAACATCCGGTGACGCGAGATGCGTCATACCCCACACCGTCTTTGAGGAAATCATATCCTCCGATATTGATGTCGGCGGGGCTGGCTGCAACGCGCAGGATGCTCATTGTGTTATCCTTGTTCGATGATGTAGGCGCACGAAGAACCGATCAATTCATGTCGCCTTGGGGGGTTCTGAATAAGCACCGCTTGGTGCTTGTGAATACTCGGACGGTCTTCCAAGGTCCCGACCACGATGCAGGCGGAATGTTTGAAAACGTGGGACCGCTCGGCACTGATTGTTGCGTCGATGACATAGGTCATCACATGTTGAACAAAGCCCAGATCATCAAAGTCTTCACCGACAAAACCGTATTCGGAGTCGATCAGATGGTAGTAGACAGAATTGAAGAACGCCCGGTCATCAGCGTTCGGCATCGTGTCGTCGATGATGTATGTTGTGCTGTCGTTGATTTGGAGCATGGGGCCTCGCTATGCGTCCGGTTATGACATGATTTGTGGCACAATGTCAAGAAACGTAGCACAGCCAGCGGCGTGGAATTGGTGGATGCGGGATGGATTCGAACCTCCGTAGGTATTACCCGACTGGTTTACAGCCAGCCTGCTTTGACCACTTGCATACACATCCATAAACATCTTGCCGGTCAGACAAGCTGATTGTAAGTTCATCGAACTGAAACACATTGGAGAATGACCAAATGGCCTCTAACCCAGACACAACGACCATCACCATGGCAGACATCGAGAAGGTCGCGAAAGGTTATGACCTTGAGGACCTCAAGACCCTTCGAGACAAGATCGACGTTATCCTCAAGAAGCGTGCCCAAGAGGAACTGGCCGCGATGTATGACCGCGAGAACGATCTTCGTCTGCTTGCGGGCATGAAGCGCAAGCCCGGCGGCACCGGTAGGAAGTAGCCTTTCTATTTCCGGACTAGGTAGAGTATTTTTCACAACTACTCCGACCTGAAAATGGAACAAACCATCGCGGGCGTCCGTAACCCGCTGCCCCCACTTACCGTGGTTGCGGCACAGAGGCGGGTATTGGTCCGGGTCCCTTTGCTTTCGCTTTGGGTTTGCTAAGCGGGCCAGCCGGATGGCCAAGATAAGGCCGGTGGTTCTGTTGCTAGGCCCACCGGTAGGCCCCCTTACCGATCAGGCCGCGAGGCGCAGTTCAGCAGATGGTGCAAAGTTTGCGTTTGCAGTTAACAATTCGGTGATCTTGCGATCATTCTTGCCCTGATAACGGTAAGGCCAAGCCGACACGCCGCTTTCATTACACTGCCAGTCGATCCCAATTCAGCCCCATCAAATACACATCAGGACATATACACATGGCTCGCGCCAAGGCGGATCAACAAGGTCCGCTCCCCCGGGTTTAGAAGCCGGTGTGCTATTCGCCTGCTGCTACAGGCATGTCTCATCGTTTCGGCCTATGCTCGATTAGCAGATCGCGTTCAGGGCCTAGATGCGTATGTGGTGGAGCTGCGGGGAGTCGAACCCCGGTGCTGCTCAGTTTTACGTCCGAAGATATACGTGCGTTTTGTGGTGCAAGCACCACCAAGGACAGACCCTCCGTGCCCTGACAGTCTTGTTCAGGATATTCACGCCCCGGCTGGTCTGGCCATGGTGAGGCTCGATGATTTTCTCCGCCTAATCACTGTGACAGGTAAACGTGTCACAGTCGTCTGCCCTTTCGGACGCCCCCGGATAACCTCAAAGGTGGTTTCGACGGAGAAAATCAATTCGTTCAGAAGGCGTCCCGGCTCCATTAGTCAGACCCGGAACAACCATTCAGTCTTTCGGTGGCTCGACGACCCGGTCGGCGGTGAACTTCTGGACAGTGCGTCCCTGAGAGTTCTCCACGAAGACGATAGCTGGGCCGAAGACACGGGCCTCGTCGAGGAGGATCGTCTGTTCGTTGGTGGTGGCGATACCTGCGCTGGTGATATAACGCGTCAGGCGCAGCATCCGGTTTCCGGTGCCTTGGTGGATGACTTCTTCCACGAGATCAGCTTCGAAGATCGACATGTTGGTGAAC
>Ga0136555_1000198_pt1 | contig 24681 bp, 21 predicted proteins | sample AntRauTorckE5432_FD_104927 | JGI IMG/M metagenome (GOLD analysis project Ga0136555, IMG submission 104927) | Saline lake microbial communities from Rauer Islands, Antarctica - Metagenome Torckler E5 #432 | ecosystem: Environmental > Aquatic > Non-marine Saline and Alkaline > Saline | place...
CGTATTCCTTTATATTTAGTTGTCTTAGGGTTTCATTTGTCACGGTAAACGTGTAATATGCCCATTCATTATCTTCCTCTTGTAAATCTGTTCTACCATGAGAGAATGTCTTGTTACTATTCACACCATCCCAATATGTTATATTGTCTTTATTGTAATTAGCGAATCTTTCAGTATCCGATGTGTCTTGAATCAATGAGGTATTGACCAACCCCTCGTCTGTCTCTACGGTCAATCGCCATTCAAGACTTTTTAGGTTACCATCAACATCTCTTGGTAATATACCTTCAAAAGCGACAGCATCTCCGATATGTTTTATAGCCGCAAATCCTGTGACATCTTCGTTGAATGCAATGACCAAAGTAGGTGGACTCGCATCATCATTTACAGCGATTGAGAGAGGTTGTAACAAGAAATTGTTATTACCATAACAATTAACCATGAAGATACTTTCAGGGTAATCGTGTTCAATCGTCCAGTACCACAAACCATCGGTGATATTATACTTGGCGTGAGGGAAAGACCATATCTCAGCACCTAGTGCAGTACCACCTTCATCAATACTCTCACCATCAGTTAGACCTCGCTTGAGATATATTTTATAATCCTCATCTGGGTCTAGACCTGTGACATCGATTCGCTGTGTATCCCTAACTCTGACTCTTTGGGGATACTCAACCTTATTTGTATCGGTGTTTCTGAATTGTAGTAATATTTCCTCTTGACTATAGCCGTGTATAATTGACCATAAGGTGTTATCATATCGTGCGTCTGAAGCTTTCGCTTTGGTTACAAGAGCCAAACCGACAGTAGCGACACTGTGAGTGATTTGCACCGAATTTGGACCAAGAATCTGTATCTCACCCGGTAACATCTTCTCAAAATTCTTATCCCATACTGTGACGATAATATCCTCGGTGTTTAAATTATGCTCTACTATCCATGCACTAGACACATCTCGGAAAAACTTAATGAAATTGTCAGCATCAAATGTTGCATTCTTTTGGGCACTGGTCTGTGCCTGTGTAGCATTTGGTGACGGATACATAGTAAATATCTGACCTGTCAAATCACATGTCGGGGCAAACAACAAGTTATACTCCACTTGTCTATTGACAGGGCGCATCGTTTCCCAATTTGTATACAGGTTATCAGCGATCTGTTTCGGCATGATCTTGAGATTGTTTAATGGTTCTACACTCAAGTCTAGGTCTACTCTGTAATGAGGTGATAATCTTTGACCTCTTGAACTAACATAATCATCTGGATATTCAACTAATGGTGTTGGTAGTGGGTTAATCTGACTAATACCACCGGATGAGAACCAATACTCTGCCGAATCGGCAAGATTGGCAACCGACTCAAGAACTTCATTACCCACCGACAGAACAATGTCACCCCCAGAGTTATTTACAGAACTGATTATCTTAACACGGAAAACAACATCATCTGTGATAGGTTGGGCTAGGTTAAAATAAAACTCATCCAAACCTGTTGTTACGTCAAATGTCATATTGAAACCATTGTTGGCCCATGTCCAAGTAACAGCATTATCAAAATCAAATAATGAGCCTCGATAATTAGCTGGGTCTAAAATAGAATCTTCGGTGCCGGGTTCAAGAGTGTAACCTGATCGACCGTTATGAACAGATAATAGGGTTGTATTAAAAACCTCCAATTCAAAAACGATATTAACTCGGGCATCATTGTCATCGTATGTGTCTGCCAGAAACCATAACTCATCACCATCAATTCTAATATTGAGTCCGCCACCAGTGTCAGGGTTGTTGATGTCAGCCCAATACTCATCTATTCTAGGAATTTGTGGGGTGTAGTTAGCCTGAACTCCATCACCTATGAGTTTCTGATACCAGAAATCACCTGCGCCTTTATCCGGTAATACAACCTCGCCATACTGACCTACGTAAGTATGATCTGTGTAATCAGTAATGATCGGCAAACCATCATCGTCGTGCCACCTTTCCATAACATTAAATATATTATCGGAATTATTACAGAACAGGTCATAGATGATATACATCGACGCATACGTTCCTTTACGCTTCAGTAACCATACAAGGTCACGGGCATATTCACGATAGATATCAGCAAACCAATCTGGGATATCATCATATCTAGGCATATTATAGAATGTAGGTATGTATGCCAAAAAGGTCTTGTTACACTCCATAGCATCACGCAATGACCAGATATCTTTGAGCTGTTGATATCCCTCTGAATACACCATATCGAAATATGTATCCAAGAACTCTATAAACAATTCCTTTCTATTATTCGCTGGTAATGCTCTCTGAATCCAATCTTTCAATCCATTAAATTCTATTTGCCATCTATTAGGGTCGTAATCATTATCCTTTGGCGATCTATACACCTTACCGAAATACAAGAACAACTTATCAGTGTTCACATAGTTTCTGGTAATAAAGTCAACATCAAATTCATCTTTATATATGGCTTTAGCGAAGTCTTCGTTTATCAACCAACCGTGAAAGTTACTATCTTTACGAATATAAATCTCGGTTCCGGGGGCAAGTTCTATACCATCACCGAACTCATTATTATATCCATATTGATATGTCTCAATATTGACGTTGATAGAGTCGAAGCCATATCCAACACCTGTGTCACCTAACTCATCATACTCACCATCAACTGTTGATGTCCATACACCACCATTATCTTCACATATGCTTTTGACGCTGTTACCGTCAACAAGCCATGTACCACCATTCGCCTCACATATAGATTGTGTCAGACCGTTTACGTCAGTTCTATCGGTATACCACGTGCCAGCATTCTGTTCACATTCATATTGATATTTGTATTGTGAGTCTGAACAACATCTAGCTACAGTACAGGTATTAACACCTGCCACTGAACATGCACCGTTATCAGAATTATATAAGTCTTTAGGTGACTCTGGGTTTTCTGCATCCGTTAGTAGTGTCTGGATTTCAACCTCATCGAAACGGAAGAACTGTTTATCAACAGGGTCTTCGTAAAGGGGTTTTAATCTTATAGGGGCGAAACCGTTGGCTGTTTTTGCGTAGAGATTTACATACTGACCACCATCCACAACAATAGACTTCTCCATTCCACGCATAAGAACACCTACACCATCCGGGTTATCTAGGTGATACGTAACAGTAGGACTTCTATCAAACCAACCATTCCATTGCGTATCATCGTGTTCAAAGATGGTGGCAGAATCATAGCTGGGGTATTGTGATAATGAATCTGTATAAGGCGAACTCGTAACTACATTCGTCACCCCACCAACCCATATAATATCCGCAAATAAAGTCTGCTCGTTGAAGTTAACAATATCTGGAAGTAGAAACTCAGGGTTTGGAGGCGCAACAACAGCCTTCATATAATCTTTTAGTAAAAAGTATGGTGAATCAGCAAATCTGCTCATATATTATCCTTCTTTTTGGAATACACACTGATCTATTGCGATCTGTGGAAACTGCTTGAATCCCAACTGAATTGGTTGTAGATCGTTATATGTTGTATCTTGGTTATTCTGAACATATCCCAACTCAACGTAATGTGGGAAATAATTGTGATCATTAACAGGATAGATATACATCTCGTTAATATCACTGTTGAGTGAACAATCATTATATGTTACCGTAGCAACATCAAAATCAACTTGACCACTATCACCGTCGAGGTAATGAGCGTCAACTTGTATATGGTCACCAATAACATAACCTGTACCACCTGTTTCAACTGTGATAAGTTCGATGATATCGGTTACTGATAATACCTCAAGAATGAAGCTACCGTTGAGTCTAACGTTACCGATTGTTTCGTCGGCAGGGTTAGTGGCGCTTGTAATAGTAAATTCGGTTGTATTGGTTACAGTGGCTACAATATAATCACCATCCCATGCTTCTGAATCCGAATCAATAGCCACGGATGCCCCTACCCATAAACCATGTCTTTCATCTGTCGTAACAGTGATTGTAGTACCGTTACCTGTTATATTACCAATCGGGGTAAGAGCGACCGAATTATACATATCAGTAACATCAACGATTATAGTATCACCGGGTTCCCATCCTGTACCACCAGCACCAACTTCAACTGTGGCTGTTATTACATCTGACAATAGAGTTACCTCTATTATACAATTTACTCCATTATCACTAACGGCTCCGGGAACCAAATCACCGGTGTTTACGGTATATGTTCCGTCAATAGTGCCACTCAAAGTTGAAGTAGGCGATGGGACAAAATCAACCACTTCTCCTGATACCGTTATATCTACGGTCATACCAGAACCGGTACCTGTGTCTGTGTGGGTTATCAAGGATGGGTATACACCTCTTGGTGTGCCAACCATGTTGTTGACACCTTCGGTTGTGGTTACAGCAATACCAATCAAATTACCACCCATATCGGTACAATAGGTTTGGTCTGTTATTGACTCAAAATCATCACCAATTTCATCAGCAACACCACCCACACCTGTAATTGATACGTCACGATAAGTCATAATATCTCTAACTATCAAATATTGAATACCTCTAACCAAATCGAAATCATCTGTTGGGGAGACATTACCGGTATTAAGGACATATTCTGTCACATCTCGGAAGTCGATCAACTCACCAAACTCTCTATTGGAATTCTGGAAGTAATATGCCAATTTGTTCTTGACGGTATCTTTAACTTGATTCCAGTTATAAGAACGTTTCACCTTTAAACCAAAATCGAATCTAAAATGGACCAGTTCTGGTAGGATGAAATTCTCATAAATTCCCAACATCTTACGTGGTTCAAGGTATGATAAAAGGTCTGCCTCAAAATCAGGATTATATACATTACCACCCGTGATATATTCAATAGGGAAATACAGGTTGACCGGTAAATTTCTACTAAAATTATTGGTAATTTGTGTTTGTTTTAATTTGATACTACTTACATCTGGTAATGGTAGTTCTGACCACCCCGTAGGTATGATTGATATATATGCTTTATTGTAATTAGCAAGTATTAATGTATCAGGATTCTCTTCTTGTTCACCCCAAGCATTAGCAATAGTGATATCACCACGTCTTTCAAGGTTCCCTATATAATCCTGTCTGGTGACATTCCGTTGTTGAGCTTGTGCAGCGGCGTTACCAGCGGCTTTCAATTCGTCCATTGTTTCTGGATTAGAAGCACCTACAGAACCAGTGTCGTTTTGTAATACATACTGTCCAACTGGTATCGCACCTCGGTTATTGCTTGTAATAAAAGCAACAGCGTCTACGTTATCAAGAATATAATCATCTACTGGCACAACACCTGTGCTTGTATTCTGTGTATACCTTGCAGGGTTGGTTGTTGCATCCCATGACCAAACCCCACTGGCAATCGAACCATCCAAACCTTGTGTCTCTAACAGGAAAACCTTGATAGGGTCTGTTAATGCCGGTATATTTCTGGTATTAGAAAAAGAGATAATACTTCTTTCGTATTTGTCATAAGTCAACATATAAGCATTATCCTCTTCATACAATCCAGAGACTTCATCGAAGAAATCATTCAAACGTGCCCATGCAGTATCATCATCACCAACTGTAACTATAACTGACTGTTGTGATTCATCATACGGGTAGGAACTCATATCCCAATTCTTGAATGGTAGAACGATTTGATTGGAAACTATATCTTCACCAGTATAACCATCAAGATAGTTCAATTCACCTTGTCTAAACGTTAATGAAAACTGACAGTAGCCTGCGGTAACATCAGCGGCGAGCACGTCATAAGTAACATCTTCTGTTAATGTGTAGTAGATTGGTGTACCACCAGTTGTTTTCAATCCAGTGTCGATCACAAACCATTGAGGCACTGTCAACTCATCTCCGGCTTGAAACCATGGTGGGTTACTACCGTCTTCCATATAAACCCTTACATCAATGGTCAACTCTGCGCCGGTATACCCACTAGGTTCGTGTCCTTGTTGACGAACCAGTGAATGTACAACTTCATAAACATTCGCCGTGTCAGGATGGATATTCTGTGCTAATTTGTTAGTGAAATATGTATTCAAATCTCCGACATATGACACCAGTTCCATTAGAATTGTTATATTTGCTCCCTCAAAGTCATAGTCTTTGAAAGAGTCTGTATTTGACAGGATGGTTCTCAGTCGTGCGACCATTGTCTGGAAATCTATATCTCTATAATCAGGTGTGAAATTACTCATTTTATGCCGCCCTTAATATATTTGAAAAAGTCTGTGTATTGTCTACTAATGACTCGCTAACTAATTTGTATTCAATGACAACTCGGTATTCATTTGTATCTGGTCTTGCAAATACTTCAACATTGTCTACTGTGATTCTGGGTTCCCATATCTCTAACGCTTCCAACATCATTTCACCTAGTCGGTAAGATGTAATCTCATCGACAGGCTCAAACAGGATTCCGTGTATCGGGAGAGCGAATTCAGGTAACATTCTACGACCACCTTGAAATGTGGTGAAAATATTAGTCAGAGAGTTAGTGATAGCATCGGTGTTTGTCATATCAACGACATCACCGTTCGCCTTTCTTTTAAACTCATTGTCGAAATCTTTCCAGTATATTATCTGTGCCATAATCGCCTCTGTTATATTTATTAAAAATACTTGGATAGAGCAGGGAGTTTTGGTATATTTCCCTTCGCTGTTGTAATTGCAGTCTTCATTGTATCTTTTGCGGTGTTACCCATCTCAGCAGTAGTATCTGCTATCACACTCAAACTGTCTGTCATATCCGCCGCAAAATCCACTGGTAGACCCAAACTTGTCATTTTATCCAACATCATCTGTTTATAAGCAACAGAGTCTTGTGACCCATCTGGATTCAAACCTAACTCCGCTGTTATGGATGCAAGTTCTGCCTCGATTTCGGCTGTAATTGGATTCCCTGACATACAACCTAACGAGGATGTTAAACTTCCGATGATGCCAGCAACCCCTAAATTACCTAACAGGTCATTGGCTCTACCAAAGGCTCCTGATAGAAGTGCTGTGTCACTACCCAAAAGCATCTCTGGGAGTTGATTCAAAGTGGAGAGGGTGGTATCAACCATACCAAAAGCATCTCTCTGGATACTAGTGATAGCATTTGTTGCTCCATCAAGACAACTACCAGCAAGACCTGTTACATCTGTTACGGCGTTTGTTGCACCCAATAAGTCTTGTTTTGCCTCACCTAATCTCTGGTTGATACTATTCGGTCCTGAGAGTGGTGGTATTCCCGGTAAAACTGGTCCTTTAACCATATTCAATATAGAAGCATCTGCCTGTGAAAGTGTTTGTGTTACCGTTCTATGAGCAGTTCTTAATGCCGCCAACTTAGAAACTGCACTGTTCTGCATTCCTGACTCTTGATCAACCACATTATCTACGAATTCTATTGCCATAATCTACTCCTTAATTAAGATTAATCACTGACCCTGAGATTGTCACAGCACCACTAGCAACCACGTCAGCGGTTGAACCGGCAGTAACGGTAACAGCACCAGAAGTTGTTATATCAGCGGATGCGGCGTTTATGGTAGCGGCACCTGTTACAGTGATAGTCCAATCACCACCAACGGTATTGTTATCATTACCACCTACGGTTTTTGTTTCGTTATTAGCTACACTGGTGGTTCTATTCCTACCAATAGTTTCTGTGTCATCATTACCAACGCCCTTGATACGGTCATGTCCTATATCAATAGTCTCATCGGTTTTAATTTTTGAGGTCTTGTCTGCGTCAATGGTTTCGTTATCATCTGCATGTATATGTTTGTTTCTCTCACCTCTGGTAATCTCAAACCTATTACCATCATTCCTGAATATCAGGTTACCAACAGCATCAATCTCAATATAAGAGTTAGACGGGTGGTAGACATGAATTCTCTCCGCACCTTCGGTACTATCCAATTCTATAGTGATACCTCTATGTGTAGATAGAACGATGTTATTAGGATACACAGCAGTATCCGGTGATTCTGGTTCATCCCATGTTTCACCATCTGCTTTAATAATTCCTTTCTCTATATTCTGGTTACGCCAATCGACAACGGTTTCTTCTGTGACACCACGTGCCAACCTGTGCCAATCTGGTTCACCTAAACGATCTGATCTTGGGAGCAAACCGTTTGGGTCATTAAATCCAAGTTTCGGGTCGGGAGAGTCTGAGGGTTGACCCGGCACCGTAGCAAAGTATCTCGGAGACATCCAATTTCCACCCTCAAAGAAGAGAAAGACGTGTGACCCTTGCAAGGGTACGGAAAACAACCCGTTACCGCTTATAGACCCTTCTAGGAGTCCGAGACAAGGTTCAGACCAAGGGAGATTCTTGGTGGGGATTCCCTCTAATTCATCTGGTTCTAATATATCGGTATGAAGACCCCAAATTCGGACACGACATCGCCCCAACATCTCAGGGTCGTTATTATCCTCTATAACACCACGATATATGCCTTGAAAACTATTGGTCTTTTGTTTGAAATTACCAAAATCTACTCTTCCCATAAATCCCTCTTACAAGTTTTTATTTTTTGCCGGTATCAGGTTCGGGTTGGGTGAACTTGTATACCCATTCTTAATACACACTAATTTTTGTTGCCATCCTGTCATCGGAATATCTTTACTGAAATAATTGGTGATACTCTTAATCAAGAATCTTCCGTCCAATTGTTTATTGAAAGTCTCTTTATTATATGATACTGTGTTGGATTCGCCTTCTTGATGTGAGGGCCAAATAACCCTGATCATACCACCCACTTGTCTCTTCGTATGACCGTCAACAGTGATATGAACCAACTGTTGATTACAATACTCCTTATACCAATTACCAAACCAAAGATTATCCATTATACCCTCGTTACTATACCCATCTACCTTTACTGTCGTTTTACTTATCTGTAACTCAGTAGGGAATAGAGTATTTCTACCTAAGATAGTGAATTTATCCACAGCATCCTCATAGGTATAAACCTGTTTGATCAACTTCTTGCGTTTGATATCCCACCCCATCAACGTACCACCTGATAACGATTTTATGGCATTCAAATCTATATTTAAAACTTTATGATTTTTTATTTTGTTGATATAATATTGACTATCATTCTCAAACATATACGCCGCTTTATCATTCTGATCATACGGGGGCATCCATTCTTTATTCTGCATCAACTGTTCTAATGTTATGAGATTGTATCCAAAAGTGTCTTTCTCGTTATTGTTACCGTGATAACACAGATAACCCGGTTGTTTGGATTCTCTGCCACTCGCACGATTCATAAGCCAACTGATACATTCAGCAGGTGTTCTGTTATGTGTATCAAAATACGGCAACACCTCTCTCGTAGGTTCAAAGTTGTCGAATTCTGTTATACCTACATGATTGGTTGCTATATCCTTAATGATATCACTTATCTTTGTATCAACCCATGACTTACTCCAAAAATGTGAGTGCCATTGTTGATAAAATTCATCGACTAATACCAATTCAATCATATCGTTACTGGCAGGTCTGGTTTCATTAACCCTATCGATCTTTTCGATCTTCTGGATATTCATTGTGATGTTATTATAATTACCCTCACCACCATCGTTACCAAACCTTATCTTCATTTTCTCTGAACCGTTTAAAGGACCGAATTCAGATATACCTATACGATCAATAAACTTGATTCTTCCTGTCATACAAAAAGAATACAAGTCCTCTATAAGATAAAGATATTCAATAGAGTTGAAATCTATCGCCCATGAATTGGAATTTGCACCAGTTGTAATAAGTTCTACACCTAATACTGCATGACCTGTTCCTGACATTAAAGATCCCCTATCAACTGGATATCATCAAAAATGGTGTAGAGTGTACCACCAGATATAATTTTAATCGACGCTCCCTCTTCTAATGCTTCAAAGGGGTTTTGTATTTCATTAAACTCTGCTATAAGCCACCAAAGATTCGGCGCTCCATAAAACTTTGAAGAAATATCATCCAAGAATTCACCGTCTTGTACTTGGTAATACTTAAAAACAAAACTATTCGTTTTGACCGCATCAGATATAACATATGATCTGAATATATTCAAAAATTGTGTCTTTTCCTCGTCCTCCATAACAGCAAAAGCATTCAATAATGATGTTATTGGTAGATTTCTAAAGACCCCTTCTACTTTTGTTATTGCCATTTATATCTCCTTACCCTTGAACATTATCACCTCTAATATCAGCAGCGTCACCAACATTTCCTGTTGGGATTACTTTCGCCTTCGCAACGTCCCGTGGTTGTGCCGGTTTATCCAACCCCGTTGATATTCTTGATTTTCCATTAGCACTTATAAGACTTCTATATGTAGGATTGATATCAACAAAAGTAAGTGAACAGGTTGCTGACATTGGATACCCGTTTTTATATGGTTCTTTGTATGACGGCATTACTGCCTCTAATGAAGCGTTTTCTATATTAACCAAACCCACTTCCCTACCATCACCTGTCACAGTTTGAACCTTAAATACATATGGCATATTAACTGTTGTAGAAAGTGCCGCTTTAGCATCTTTGTCAGCACATGACCATATAATCAAACTCTGTATAGGATTCCATACTTCACCTTCGGGGTCACGGAATGTAGCGAAATTAAACTCCATTGTCAGTTTTCTCTTACTACTTGATTTGTAAATATATGGATTATCATTTTTAGTAGTATTTCCTGCTAGATATTGACCACTTTGAAACACAGCCGCACCTTGACTGATAGCATCTTTAACACCGGCAATCACACCTCTAAGCGCTCCTGCTATTGAAGTCAGGTCTTCCCATGTATGATCAACACCAAACGTGAATTCCTTGGCAACCAGAAAATACAAAGATGTCTGTGACTTCGTCCCTTGATTCGCACCGGCTTGTACGTTTATATTAGGTCTGAATGTTTTGGGAGTCACCTTCAACCATAACGTATCAGGGGATGTCATAAACTCTTGTGGATAGTGACTTGGAAAATGATCAACTTTTAATTCCGGCGCACCAACTGCACCACCTAATGTTCCTGATAATATATCTGTAAATGACATTTATTACTCCTTATGCTCCATGTGTAGCGTTACTAAACATTATACCAAGGTCGGAATTTTCTGTTGGTATATCAGCAGGCTTTTCTGTATTATTTTGTTGTATATTAGTCATAATACTTTTCTGTTGCTGATTGTTCTCTGTTATACTACCATTAGTCTTTTCTAACTCTTTTTGTGTCTCTTTCTGAACAGCGATCTGTTCCTTAACCCTCTCAGCTTTTGCGGTTGCGGCTGTAGTAGTGGAAGGGGAACTTGACACGCTCTTACCGGGTTTTACACCTACAGGTATATTTGTATCTGGGGTTGGTTTTTCATCATCACCCCAACCAAAGAATGAACTACCGGGCATATTTGTATCTGGGGTTGTCTTTTCATCCTCACCCCAACCAAAGAATGAACTACCGGGCATATTTGTATCTGGGGTTGTCTTTTCATCCTCATCATCATCACCCCAACCAAAGAATGAACTACCGGGAACAAGTGATATTAAAGCCTTTTTAATAAAATTAAACATCGATGTCACCATGTTCATAATCTTTTCACCGATATTAAAATCACCACTGAACAGGGAATCAAAGAAATCAAATATATTATTCCAAATACTTGTTAAATTCTCCCATAAACCACTGATAAATGTGCTGATGAAATCACCAACCATCGTTCCGAATAATTTTATTTCATCCCAGAAATACCAGATAGCTAGTCCTAGTGCTACTACTGCAACAGCAATAAGGATGAATGGTAGTGCTGTCAGTATCAAAGAACCTACAAATGCGAGCATGGGTGCAACTGCACCCCAAGTTGCAACTGCCATTGAAATCAATGCCGGTCCAATCATCATCAACCCTTTCCACACAGCCGCCATAGCATCTTTACCTTTATCTACCGCTCGCCCAGCGGCTTCCATCAATCTATCCTTCTTTGCGAGCAACCACTCTTTCTTTTGCATCAACCAGTGTTTCTTTTGACCTAACCACGCATCCCTTCTGAGTTTATTTGCCGCTCGACGTGCCCTCTTTTCTTCTTTCTGTGGAGCTTTGATAGCGTCACGAATTTCTCTCTGTGTTTTTGCGGTTTCTTTCTCATGTTTCGTTGGACCTGAAAACAGTGTTTTGCCTATAGAGAACATTGACTTACCTACTGCTGTCAACGGTCCAAGAATAGCATCCATAGGTGCAAGTATGGTCTTGAAACCTGATTGCATATGTCCACTAATTTCTTTAAAACCTGACTTATAATGCTCCATCATAGCATCAGACATAAACCTTCCAAGTATAGGAGCTGACTCGACTATACTGTGTCTAAAATCATCCATCGCCCTTGTAATATTACCTACTAGTGGATGGAAGATGCTGGCACTTTTCTCTACTATTTCACCCATTTTATCAGTGACGTTTTGTGTCGCACTTGATATAAAATCATGGTTCTTGGCTATAAAATCTTTTGTCATGTGCATGTTTGCCATTGCTTCAGCTTTCATCATTTCCAACATTACTGCTTTATCAGATTCGGTACCCTTTTGCATAACTATACGGGCTTCAGCGTCTTTACTAAACAGGGTGGTCATTTGATGTTCAAGTTCTCTGGTTATCGCCTCTTCTTGTCCAAGTTTCTTAGATATACCCTCTGCCATTCTGGTAGAATTACCCGCTATTCCTTCAAGAAGTGCCTGTCGTTCTTCTTTTGCGAGTTCTGCTCCCTCCATTTCTTTGGCAATTAATTTAGAAAGGTCTTCACCTATCTCAGCGGCAGTCTCAGTAGCTACTTGGGCGGCTTTATCACCCCTCTTTCCGGATTCAGTTTGGGCTTTTATAAGTTCTTTTATTAATTTACTTGTGTCTTCTGCCATTGTTTTCTCCGTAAAATACAAAAAGGGTCTAAGAGTATTTATGCTCTTAGACCCCTGTAAAGAGCCTCATTAGGGTGATTCCCTAAGAAATTTATTTCTTCTCGTTGTATGCCTCTGCTTCCTCTGCTAAGTCTTTAGACAACATACCTACTATCATCTTTCGTTCAAATTCTGGCATCTTATTACTATCTTCTATTGTGATATTCGCTCCTCTTGCCAGAAAATACTGTTCGTGGAGTATTGAATCCAAGTCACAGTCGTTCGTAAGAAGGAATATTAGACGAAAAAATTTGATAACGGTATCTCAATTTTATCATCATGATGACATGATACACATTGAAGTTCCTTATCAAAATCTACCCCGAAATCGTAATCTACAAACCATTGGGTGAACTTTTCAAAAACATCTGAGGACACGTTATCTAATATGTAGAGTTTATCTTCAAAAGACACACCATCCAACTCACCTTCATCAGTATGAACTTTTATGATAGAGTTAGCAAAAGTTCCTGATTGAACCTCTACCATCATTTCTCTCTTGCCAAGTTTTTTCTCTTTCATTCTTTTTATAGAATCTTTCTGTCCACGTCTGGTCGGATAATCAACCTCAAATTTAAGCCTTTCGTTAATCTCAATAACATTGTTTTCGGGATTACACGGCTTCACATTTAGTTCTGATAAATTGATATGGGTAATATTCTCAAAACCACATTCAGCACACTTATAATTGAACTCATAAATATCACCTTTTGTGACCCTTCTAATCTCTACCATCAAGGAAAACCTATCCTGTAGATATAGATCATCCATATCAAAATCATCATTAACCACACAACCTGTGATCAATCTATCCAACGCTTCTTCTACGACATAGAAACTTGTCTCGTCTTCATATGCTAGAACTTTCTTCATCTGACCAGTTGTTATCGGTCTGATTAGTAGTTCCTTACCAGAACCCGGTAGGGTATATGGAAATTCATATGTATCCAACAGTCCCTTAATGTCCACAATTTTAACTTCACTCATTAAGTTGCTCCTTTATTTTTAAATACTAACGTTTGTAGCGTCTGGTCCTGAGAAAACACTGTCAACTACATGATACTGATATGTAATTGTTACAGCAAATTCTGAAATTTCCTTAGAACTATAGTCAAGTGTAACCTCGGCAATGTCACTCGGAAATGCGTTAACGAGTTTGTAACTCATTATCGGCTCACCTTTACCGTCTAGTTGAGTCAAGTCAATCGTACCCAAATAAGAAGATGGTGTTCCGTGTTCATTTGATACAGGGTCATGTATCTTTTTCATCCATGTCAAGAACTCTCTTCGTAGGTTTTGTTGAACATCACTTCTGAATACTATAGTAAGTGTGTCGAATGTGGTGTTCTTACCAAATTTATATTTATTACCCTGCCAATCTACCTCTGCAACCTCAATAGTTTGTTTAGGTAATGTTGTTGATTTGACTAGATATGGATGTTCGCTTTGAAGGGCTATACCACCCGGTGGTGATACCTGTGCATAGAACAAGTAACCCCTTGCGAAATCTTTATACTTACCAATCATGTCATCAAGTTTGAATCCCATGTTGTATCCTCCTGATTAATCTAAGGGGCACCGAAGTACCCCCTTATTATTTAATTATACAGCCGCCGCAGCTTCTTCAAACGATGCACCTGTTGCTGTTGCAACAAAGTTTAGAACGATGAATTCTGCGGTACGAGTAGGTTTGATGAAAATGTTACACCACAACTCATTTCTATCAACACGGGCTGGCGTATTGTTAGATGTGTCACAAACAACCTTGAAATCAAAGATACCTCTTCGTGACTGAACATCACGCAAGAACGGTACGATCATATTGATCAATAGGTTTCTTGTAGCAGGGTCGTTTGGTTCAAACAAGAAGTATTTCGATGATGTTGCTATCGCTTTCTCTAGAACCAAGAACAGTCTACGAACGTTAATGCGGTTGAATGCAGACTCTTTTGCGAGCATTGTCTTCTGACCCCAAATAACTTTTCCCTCACCGGGGAATGTCACGATTGGATTGATACCATTACTATATAGAATGTCACGGAAACCTAGTTTCGGATTCCAAGCAAGTCTACGAACACCTGTTAGGATTGCTCGGTTAAGTCCCGCTGGTGCCCACCAAGGGTCACGAACATTATCAGTTTTGGCAAAGATTCCAGTTACGAATCCAGAAGTAGGTAACCAACGATATTTCTGGTTGAACTTGTCATACACTTCAATCCAGTTTCCATACACCGAAGCATATGAGGTTGAAGCAAATCCTAATCCAGCGTAAGCACCTTGACCGTTCTTCCAATCACGGAGTTCTGTTGCTTCACTACCTTTGTTGTTAAGAACCAAGTCTTTAGGGCAATCAAGGACTGCCATACAATCAAGACGTTCTTCACACATAGAGATAATATTTCGTTTTACTGTGTCGCCTTTATTAGAGTCAATGATGAGGTTAACATCAATTTCTTCTGGGTTTTCGTATAGACGATACCCTTCAATAACCGCGGCATCAGAAGGTTGTCCTGTACCATCGCTACCATTATTCAAATCGAACCATGTATCACTTGACATTGTAGCAAGGTTTGCGATAACATCAGTATCATTTTCATCACCTAAAAGGGATGCGTTAATTGCTACACGGATATATCCTGATCGTTGATTGATAACATTCTCAACAAATCTCGTTGAACCTGTGTCATCAAGGGCATTTACGTTTGTTGAAACATTAAAAGTTTCTTTTGTTACCCATGTGCTCTTTCTTTGGTCTTTGACTTGAACTATTACCAAGAAATCATTAGGCTTACCAAGTTGACTATCAACTAGTGCGAACTCACCAGAAGGTTGTCCTGAACGAGTAGCACCACCTTGAAGTTGGGCGATCTGACTAGCTTGATCAAGGAATGCGACACGAACCTCACCACCCCAATTACCTCTTGACGAAGCGATAACATAGATCAAATCCGACCCTTCTGGTGTATATTCATCACCAAAATCATCAGGGTCACCAGATACGAGGTCATTAAGTGTTCCAGTTGCCATATCTACCTCTGAGGTAGCACCATCAGCGTCAGCTTTTGTAATAGGTACAATGTCAAGTGTTCCTGCCTCATAATCTGTGCCACCTGTTGTGACAGTATAAGTAAGAACTACACCTGCACTAACAGAGTCGATTGTGATCGTAGCACCTTCACCATTTAATGTTGTAACATCGTTAGCAGTAGAACCAACTACATCATATACATCACCTACTGTATAACCTTGACCACCATCTATCAATGTCAATTCACCCGTGTCTATTACACCATCCAATGAAGAATCACCGAAAAGTAGATTAAGACCACTACCACCAATACGGATGTTTGTTTCCACAACGGTACTCACTGTTGGTGCGGCAGTAGGAGCAGTAACATAAGCATCACCGGCGTATTCAACACCAAGTGTTAACACTTCACCAAGAGTATCAACAGTCAATACCTTACCGATAGCGGAACCAATAGGGTCTGTTGTTATGGTGAATTTCTCACCAACTTGGTATCCTGTGCCAGCGACAACAGGTGTAAGTGTATCCACCGTATTAGTTGATGTGTCTAGTGTTGCTGTTACGGTTAGATCGACACCGGCACCATCAACAACTTTAATGCCACCAAAACGTGCATCGTCTGGTAGAACCCTTGTACAGTATAGTTTGTTTCCGAACTTCAAAAATCCAGTTGCAGACATTAAATCTTCGTAAGATGTGTCGGTAGGTTCACCGAAAGCACGGACTAAATCCGATTCATCTGTCACTAAAATTTGTTTGTTTTCTGGTCCTTTGTAAGTATTTCTCAAGACAATCGCACCTATACTGGTCGCAACCGCCGGAATCGTTGTAGACAAGTCAATCTCTTTTACGTCTACAAGTGGAGAAAGATAGAAAGCCATAGTATTGTTATCCTCCTAATTAATTATCAGATGTTTCTGATTTCATATCTATCGTATGTAAAATTAGCACTTGACTCTAGGTTTTGGGAACCCTCACGGTAAGTAAGGGATATTTCACCTATCATATTTATGAACATTCCATGAATGTCCATCACAAGAATCTCGTTCCTAAAATTGTCTAATACTTGGAGAGTCGCATCAACTTTATATTCGTCTGTTGCTCGTCCATAAGTATCCTTGTTATTATTTATAAAAGTTATCCATTTATATAAGGTCAACCAGTTAGAAAAATTAGAATCTACTGTGAAATTGACAAACCAGTTATCAAAAGTCAAATCCCCTACATCATTGTGGTAAATACCACCCTGCCAGTTAATGTCAGTCGTTGACAGTGTTAGCGAGGGTATGACCGTTGCATGGATGTTCATACTCAACTGTTTCATCTCTTTTATAGAATCACCAGTTGGTATCTTTGGAAAAATTAAATTAAAATTACTAGCTGTTGCTTTGTTAAGATTTACACTCATGTATCCTCACCGTTTATGAAATGTTCATACGCATACATCGCTCGGGCTTCGTCATCCACCGGCTGTCCTGATGGTGGTATATCTGTCGCATATGTGTTACCCTGCATAGTAGCGCTACCCAACTCACCTATTACATTCTCTGCATCAGCTTGACGTTCCGCCCACGCCGCATCAGATAAGTAATAATTCTGAATAACTTTATGAATCGGTTTGGTTTGAGTGATTGGAGAAAATAAATATCCTTGAACAGTGAAGTTCAATGTCCACATTAAAATTCTAACACCTGACTCATCCAATTCAACTGGTGCGTCTTTTGAAGAATCGTTATATACTACCCTCAACTCAAGTTTATCTGAACCAACCTCACCAGACGTTGCAAGTCCTTCTATATTCAATTCAGGTATAGTTATCCTTATATATGCTTCTGGGGTGAAGAACGGGAAAATCTGTTCAACTATCTGAGTGATATCAACCATATACTCTGCGGCGATCTGTAGAGAGAAAGTGAAATCATATGGTACTGGGTTGAAGAATGACTTACCATCAGTTCCATCATTGTATGACTCAATCCTAGCATTACGATTGACCTGTCTATCTTGAGCATAAGCAACTTGGTCAAGGTTAACTGCCATCATCGGCAATACTTGATCACGTCTATCACCAGATTCACGAAGTTCAGTCCAATACCATTGTTTGGTCTTTGGGGCGAACTTTAAAGGCACCTTCACATACTTGATGACTGTGCCGGTGTCTTGGTTGTATCTAGCAATCACGATATCATTAAACACATCCAAGAATTGGACTATCGTTTTACGCATCGCATTATAAAAATAATGTTGTTTAGACATATTACTCCTTACTTCTTATGAACAACTGGTGGTTTAGCACCACACTTGGGACACTTGTTTCCGGGTTGTTTTAGGTCACCTTTCGGTCCATCCCAACCACATTCGTCACAGTGCCACATCTCTTCTGACTCGTTAACACCACCTTCTTTCTCCATCTTAGCAAGTCTGGTATAATAGTCAGGCATTTCAGCCAAATGATCTAGTGTGATACGATAAGCTATTAGGTCAGAATCGGTATGCTCCAACTCAACCTTCATACCCATCTTAACTTCTTTCTCATCGACCTTGAAATCCATACCCTTTTTCATTGCACGACCTTGTGACCAGAAGGATTGGAGCATAGCGTATGCCGCCTCTTCAAGTTTCGCAGGTTCGTCTAAACCAAGTTCATCAGCTAGACCGTGGAAATCTTTATGATCGTTGATCTTCTTATCACTTTGGAATAATTTAATGAGAGCGAGTGTCATTTCGTCGGCTTCTACATACCCATTAAATTTTTCTTCATTGACAACTTTATCTTGTGTCAAATATTTTGTTAGTCTGCTCTTCATTATATTCTCCATTAAAATTCACCATGTAATGACACCATTTTTGTGTCTCGATATGTTTTAACAGATAGCCAAAATTTTTGTGTTTCAAGAACAAATGGAACCCCATAAGCACCTAAAGCATCAAAGAAAATATCTCCTGTATCAGCGTATCCATCCATAACGAATTCTTTATATAAACCCGGAACCATACAAATCGTTCCAGTTGCAATAATCCGTCCCGTAGTAAATTGTTCTTTATGTTCTTGTATGGAAGAAATTATTCTATCCCCAACAAACCCACAAGCACCAGAAATCCCAAAATGATATAAAGAACTCTTATCTACTGTAAACTCAGGATACGATGTTGTAGCAACAATCATAAATAAACTTAAAAATAATATTAGTTTTTTCATTATACTCCGTTAAAACCCAAATATCTTAGTATCAACATCTGAGTAATCATCAATCGCATCTGACTCAACTTCAATCCAAGAGTCATCACCGTATTTACGGGAACTACCATCTTTAAGGTCTGCTTCGTTTTCATCTTGACCTTGATGTGTTCCTTCCGAACCATCCTCTTCAAAGACCATAGTATCTTCGATAATCTCAACACTACCATCTTCATTCCTCTTATATTTATAACCACATTCAAGCACAGATAGGTCTACATCCAAAGTATCTACTGGAACTCCTGTGACTTCTGTCCCGTCTGGGTACATAACGTCTGCCAACTCACCATCTGGATAGATATAAATGTATACCCAAGCAGGAGCGCTTCTGTGAATCTCTTCAGCTTTAAGTGATTGTTCACTGAAACGATAAGGTCTGAGAATGAATTCCCAAATGAGTTTCTTTGCACCAAAAATCTGTGACTCGGCACCTGTATCAACAATCTCATAGTTCCTGTTGTTCCATAATGTCTTGATGACATCTCCCGGCATAGGAATAGGGTCTTCAATCCCTACTGAATCAACGGTAAAGGTAGCCGAACCGTCACCACCTGAAATTGTGATATCCTCGCCTGATATGTAACCAAAACCCTTGTTAAACGAGTTTACTTTGATTTTAGTAATCACACCATTAACAGCGGTTATGTTCACCCGAAGACCTTCACCAGAACCACCTGTGGTTGGCACTGACTCTTTGGATACATACCCTGTACCAGCGCTTCCGGTAGATATTAACGACAACGGCACACCACCGACAGTTCCTATAACATCCCGCACGAATGTTGCTTTGGGTATTAAAGTATATTCTAATGTTTCATCTGATCTGATACCCATCATATCAATGATATTGGTTTCTTCTGACGGTTCATAATAGAGTTTGGTTCTCACCGGTTCATAGAAATCCTGATTGGAATCCTCACCATAGAGTCTGTCCATTTTCGATTTCGCGCGGTAATACATCACTGGAAATCCAGCGATATCCACATACTCCATCATTATAGATTCAAATAAACAAAACTCTGGGTTCTCGTCTGTGATATCATAGAGTTCCCATAACGGAGTGCCTTGTATACAATTAGGTGGGCAGGTTATTGCCATCTACAACTCCTTATACGGTTTTGTCTGGGACTTCTATATAAAAATCAAGTGGTCCAATAGTTCCTGTTGGCACACCATCACTGAACTCTCTAATCTCAATCTTTGAATCGTTAACTTTTGTTACAGACGCAGTAATTGTTATATCATCACGAATAGACAGTTCATTAACACCACCTGTAACAATAGTAGTTAATTTAGTGTCATCATATTGTATCCATTTCGGGTCAATTGTACTCATAATCCTCTCCTTTTAATCTCTTGTTTGATAATTTTTATCTGCAACTCTCTTGGAGTTTTTGACCCAGCTTTATCATCAGGACCACCTTGTAGAGATAACAAGTCTTTATCAGACATATCCCTTACATGTTTTTGTACTTTTTTAGGGTCAGTTATAGACTTATCCCACCAAAACATTTTATTAAACTTTTCACCGAAAGTATCTTTATCTGACTCGGTTAAATAGTCATCAATTTTCTCTAATATATCCATTATAAACTCCTTGTTACATAAATCCTATTTCGATACCATACCCTTCATGTGCTTCTTCGTCACGTAATGTCTGCTCAAGGTAATCCTTTTCTTCTTTACCTTCACTGATTAGATCTGAACCATCAAGACCAACACCTTGACTTCCAAGACCTGAAAATGAACTTGGCTTACGTCTTATCATACCCAACGAAATCTTGGACAGGGCTGTTACATAATCCAGAATCCAATCTTCATCATAGAGATTTTCTTCTAGTTCTGTTATAATAGGATTAGCCGATGTATAGGTAACAACAACATTATCACCCTCTCCCATTGGTCCGGTATCCATCTGATAACCATTCCATGTGATAGTGTTACCATTAATAATAGTGAAATCTATTCCCTGTATTTTAACGAAACCACCAGCGCTAAGTTTCACTCCATCAAAAACTGATATATCGTCTTCTAGGATTATTTCTTTATCGGTAACTTGTTCTGGTGTTAAATTAAAATTTTCTATCTTGGTTGAATATTGTTTCATAACGCCGTGCATTTTAGCAGTAGAACCACCACTAGGTTTATATGAAGTTGCTGTGACATATGTCGCAACCAATATATCACCAACACCAAGCCTCGGTTCTAACGCCAAACCTGACCATGTGAGAATGTTACCGTTAACAATTTCATAGTCATCCTCATAATCATGTTCTATACCACCTATTGAAATCTTAACATTGTTTAATAATACAGGCTTCTGTAATCTAACATAACCATTGGTTAGGTCTGTCGCAGTAATGGTATATTGTTCTACCTCTGTCGCGGTGGCTGTAACATTTGTCCACTCATCAGGATAATGTTGTGATTGAAATACAACAGGATATGTAATGGTGATTTCATCCCCTACTACCACAGAACCGTCAAGAGATGAATCTGTCCAATAAATAACTCTTGGGTTTTCGTACAAGAAATCCCAATCTCTACCTTTAACCATTGAGACACCACCAACATTAAAGGTTGTGTCTTCCTCTACATTAAAGTCAGATTTATCACCAGTATCATCCAAAGGTGTGTGTTTTAATAATAGTGATTTATTATCCACTTCCGTTTGGGTTAACTTTCGTTGTTCTACTATTGTCTTACGTTCTTTTAGAATGTCAGCCCAATCAGGTGTGTAATTAGGAAGAGTTGAACCTTGTACCATATAAGTACGAAGTAACACCCAACCCGGTGAATCAACATAATATCTTGTAGGAATTCCTGTAGTTGGATTGGCATATGTAACTGATTTTGTTTTACCATCCCAAGGTGGAACAGGGTCTATCTCTAATTGATTAGTTGATTTATGGTATTTCCAATTATACTGTGTTGTTCTATATCGTTTAAGGGTAGACATGAAATCCAAAACTATGTGATATGATACTAAATCATATCCTCCACTGAATATATTACCGAACATCCCATTCTGGAACATAAAATTTTCCATTGTAAACAGGGTATTGATTCCACCTGACGAAATAGGACTGTCATCATAAGACACAACTTCATGTACACCAGCGGGTAAATCATAAAACCTCTTACCTGCCTGTAACATTACAGTGAAATAGGTTTCTTGGGTTGCATTACCAATGGCCCATTTAATCCATTTTTGGCGTGCATAATCAATATGGTCAACTATTTGTTCGTCACATAGTTCAACTTTAACCATAGGAGCACCCAAACGTCTTTTAACTCTATCCATTAATTGTGTTCTTGAAATAGACATTATTTACTAAACCTCTCTCTTTTTTTGAGTAGGATTTGTGATTCCTTACTATCTTTCTCCGGTACTTTAGCAAGTAATTCCTTGAGTCCTTCTGGTTCTGGAACCTTATCACCAGACTCACCTAACAATGCTGTTAGTTTCTGAATCTTCTCTTTCAATGCTATAACCTTGAGTTTCAATCCAAGTTTTTTCTGTTTGAAGAGTTTGTGTTTCTCAGGGTCTTCGGGTACAGGTTCAGTCTTCTCATACTCAATTTCACCAAGGGTAACCTTCAAATCGAATATAGCTTTCTTATATTCCCTGACAGTCTCAAAATCTTCTGATATATAATTTTGTAGTCTCATATTAGTATTTATGGTTTTTCAACTAACCATCCCCAATCCTCTTGATATTCGTTAATGTCAGAAAGGACACCCCAGCCCTCAGAATCAGCATTGGATTCAGGGGAAAACTCATAACTTTCATCAAAAACGTCTTGCTCTAAGACAAAAATAGCCCAATACAGTGCGGATACACAGTCATCTGACATATGAACACCACCATATCGGTCATGTCCCAAGTCCTGATAGTCAGCAAGTTGTTCGATGGTTCTATTGTCTATGAGTTCGATATTCCCGTCTTCAACTAATTTCTTCATAAACAATACTGCTAAGTTTTTGGTCTTATGTGTCGCCCTTATACCCAAGTCTCTTTCTTTACTACCTGTATTTATTAAATTTTCATTCTCATATTCCCACCATAAACGATTAACTACAGGTGAACCTTCACCATTATTCTCAACCATCATATATGCATTGTTATAATAGTATGACATTTTGTTGACAACTGAGGCAAAGGTATAAACATCTGTATAGTTATCTTCCCATACACCAACCTGTTGCATCCTGACAGGTTGGATTCCATGTACCCTCAAAACCTGTATAACCGAAAAGTTTTCACCTGTGCCTTTTGCTGTATCCACACCTAAAACATATGTGGCACCGGTAACGGGTTTCTCCCAGATACGAAATTTTCCCTTCTGATCAAGGAACTCTGGTTCTAATCTGTGCTTGAATAATCTCTCTAGTGTTACGGAGTCAATAACTGTGGCACTCGACCCTAAAAACTCACAATTATGATGTAAAAAGTCATCAGCATAAAACGTTCTATCGCCACCGACATCAAGAAGGTCATATACATCCATTTCGTCTAATTTTATTTTATTTGTTATCTTGACTTCACCATAATGTCTGTGTATGATGGTATCGTTGATAACTATATCATCTGATAATACTTCGCCGTTAGGAGACATGAATCTATGGCCAATGGATACCTCACAATACAATCCATTATCACACTCGAATCTATAACCAGATTTTCTTAACTTCTGCATACCAACAAAATCCTGATATCCATTAGGAGTTAGTATCTGATATTTTATATTCGTTATTATTTCACCCATTTAAAAACCCCACACATTTTTCTATAGTTTTTTGTTTGTTTGATGTACTTGTTTTTGTGTATCCATATTCACCACTTTTCACCCTAAGTATGTTATATCCTCTTTTTGTTAAGATAAAATCCCTAAGACCGTCATATTCTCCTGTCGAACTGTGCCAATATTCACCATCATATTCTATTATTTTATCTCCACACACAAAATCTACAAAGAATTTATTATACGAATACCCCTTTACCCTCATAAACCTCTTCTCGATTTCTGTTAGCCTGATAACAACCTCACCACCATTATCACCATATATACATTCCATATCAACAAAAACGGATATATTGTTAAACAACTCTTGTGATATTTTTGACACATATCCGATCACCGGTTCAAAACAATCAGAACACACGTCTTGCCAAAAACATTTATCCATGGCTTGGTAACTAATAATGTTATCACACCCTTTTGTTCTACATTCTAATCTAGATATCTCACCGTCATATTCACATAAAAATATAAGTTCACCTGTAAACCTCATCTGAGTGTTGGATTTCTTAATCAATCCTTCCGTGTGATGTTTTATGGATTTGTATAATTTAGGGTCATCCTTTATTAATGTTCTATTGCCTGCTTTACCGAAGTATTTCGTATATATCGGTTTTAATATATCTACGGTTTCATGTAAA